>OCZT010000930.1_pt1 | contig 29868 bp, 32 predicted proteins | sample 1539031 | NCBI WGS metagenome assembly OCZT01 (sample SAMEA3539308, study PRJEB22396) | soil metagenome | biome: tundra; feature: field; material: soil | place: USA | collected 2010-05 | depth 0.15 m | reverse complement strand
TGTTTGAATGTGAATCCCTTGATCATGAATAGTTTATGCTATAAAACCTATGCATTAGTATAAACGATAGATCCCATTTTTCTAGCATTCAATTCAAAAACACTTTAACTTACAGCCTAAACCTATATCCTTTAAAATCTCCATTTTTTTCTTCCTTCTTAATTTCTTAGTCCTCATGTTTAATTCCCAATAATCTCATCCCATTAAGAATAACCAGAAGCAAGTTTCCCATATCTTCTACAGCTGCCAAACACAATGTCAACCACCCTGGGATGACCAATAGAATAATTAATTCTCTGGCTATCAATGCAAATGCAATGTTTTGTTTGATAACACCTAGTGTTTTTCGGCTCAATTTAATTGCGTAGGTCAATTTTATCAGGTCATCAGCCATCACTGCAGACAGGAAACTTCATCTTCTACACTTTTCACATATATCGCTTGTTTAGTGAAGAATCTAAAATTACCGATTTTATAAGTCTTGCCTTGAATCACTGCTTTGGTGCCTTTCCCAGTTACTGCTTCAAATGCAGATATATTAGAGATCTCGGCCCCGCGTTCTTTTGCATATTTTCCAATCGCCTCGGCTAGAGAATATTCTGATCGACTTTCAATTGCCAATGCTATAGCTAAGAATTCCTTTTCAGGTATGCCATCAGTAGAGACGATGTCCATTAATGGGGCTTTCCTTCGGTGAGGGGTACCGGTTGTCAAAGGCTACTACTGACAAAATCCCGGCTTCCTCCAGGTACCTACCTCCTTTAATAAGTAAACCGTTTTTCGTCGCGGTGCCGATCACGGACACAATGGAAACAGGTGTAGATATTACCAGTGCACAGGGGCACCTTATCAACAGCATAGCCATTCATAAAATCAATTAATTGGCTGTCTGAAAGCCAGGAGGGGCACCGTCGTAACCAGAACAGCCAATACTATAACAAGGAGATGTAATATTTCGCAAACTTATCGGCAAATTGTTGAGATGTTGCCAGCTTCCCCTGAGCCTCTTCAACCATACTGATAATTCTAGATATCGTATCATCCTCGACCAGTTTGGTGACTTCGACTTCAAGCGAGCTGCGTTCATTAATTGTTCCCGCAGATATCTCATCCGCAAGCTGCTTCTCGACTGGAATGAACTCTTCTGTTATCGGAGCTTCATTCACTGTAGAGTAACCGATGGACACTTTGCCATCCATAGCAATTCTTTCTCCAGGACGAACGACAACAATATCTCCAACTACGATTTGTTCTACTGACAACGTCATTTTCGTAGTTCTTCGCCTGATCAGGGCCTCATTCGGCGTCAGCTCCATTAAAGCCAAATGGAATGTCTTGTTTTATCGAAAGTACAGCCCTGCAGAGAATTCCCGAAAGAGAATAGAAATACAATCGTTGCAGCTTCTTCAAATCTGCCTGTCACAGACGCACAGATGACTGTTATGGCCATCAAAATATTCATGTCAAATTCCAAGGCATTAATGAGTACGGAAATGTCTTTTTTGACTGATAAAAAGCTACCTAGGACAATCCCAGTCACGAATACCCTATTAACTGTTAATTCAGGTGCTTCAAGTTTTCCAGCAATAAACCCCAAGACCAACATAATGAAAGAAATTATTGTGGCTTTAGAGTACTAAACTGATTTCCAGAAACTAGCTGGTTTGTTTTTTTATTCTCAGTCCCTTGTCCACTTTCCCCGAGTAACCCATTTTTTCAATAATTGATAGGATTTCTACCATTGGCCTACTATGGATTACTGTCATTTTGGATTATCCTCTTCCGCCTCATAACCTAACGTTTTAATTTGTTCTATTATTTGAGTAATGTTGGTTTTATTTCAATCCCATTCTATATTGAGTCTACCGGTTGGGTACATAATGGTAGCGTTTATAACTACGTGCATATGTTTGACTGTTTTTCCACCTTGACTGCGCAATCAGTGCAGTCCATGCTGGTTACGAACAGTTTAGATGATACCGTTGATTCAGTTCTTACTGCAGCCTTGGTCATTCCTCCTGACTCACTTTTCTCGATTTCAATCGACGGGAGTGGCCACATGGATAAATTTCCAGCCTCTTGACAATGGTAATGTTGCAATTACCGGGTACTTCGTGCTGACTGGTGATGAGGTTAAATCCTGTAATAAAAGCTTTGAGGACTAATAATATCAATTTAACCACTATTCATAATCTATGATCTATGAAGAGCCCTGTTTGTTCTTCCTCCATTTTTCTGGTCGATAGGTGACCAAAACAAGTTGCCAGCGGGCTTAAAGAAGCATTAAATAGAACTAACAGCTCTATGCCTAAATGAACCTGATTTTTATTTTTTCCCCACGGTCTAACACATTGCAATTTCAATCTTATTGAAGCAATAACCACGTTCTCAGTGACTAAAAAAGGTATTAAAAAGCATAGCAAAATTTAATAACGTCCTTTGCGATTGATTTTAATTAAATAGCTGCGTCCTGAAAGTTCTGTGAAAATGACTATTATCCGTTCTTTTCTTTCAGTAAAAAAAGGATTTCTAGGTTTCCTTATTCCATAGGTTTTACTACAAAAGCTATGTATAAATACGCTATCTTTAAAATATTATTTTAAAAAATATAAATTAAGATCTCAAAACTCTGATTTTATACGTCATTTGGACACTCTTTTGAGCAGATGAAAAATATTTGGGTTTATCAAAATTCTCTCTAGGCTATTGTTATATAGGAAAATTGATGGCACTCTGGTGTGCATCTGAAAATCGTGGATTTTTACAGTTCTAGAAAATGTAACATTTATCCTGCAGATGGATATGTTTAAATCTTTTGTATAGGTACGAAATTATTTTCTGCATATGACAAAACTGATCTGAAAATGCTAATGTCTAGCGCTTCTTTTAAGACCTCATCAATAGTCTCTACAGTTACAAAGTTAAGTTCACTTCTTACATCCTCTGGTACGTCATCCAGGTCACTTTCGTTCTCTTTTGGTAAAATTACTTTTGTTATACCTGCTCGGTGTGCTGCCAAAATTTTTTCTTTTATCCCACCCACAGGCAATACTGTACCGCTAAGAGTTATTTCGCCTGTCATGGCAATTTTTGGATCAACTGCTTTTCCAGTAATTAAAGATGTCAGGGTAGTAAAGAGTGTCACGCCTGCTGATGGCCCATCCTTTGGGGTTGCACCTGAAGGTACATGAATGTGAATATCGCTTGAAGTGAAGTTAAAGCTGTTTGCAGTATTTGCAAGCCGTGATCTGACAAGGCTCAATGCTATTTTTGCAGATTCCTTCATCACGTCCCCAAGTTGACCTGTGAGCGTAAGTTTCCCGCTGCCAGGCATAAATGTACCCTCTATGAAGAGTATATCCCCACCGACAGGTGTCCATGCAAGTCCTGTGACTACTCCCGGTAAATTCTCTTTTCTGACCTCTTCTTGGCGGATCAACTCTTTTCCAAGGATCCCTGTGAGCATATCTTTCTTTACTACGTAAGGGATGTCTGCAATCCCTGACACAATTTTCTCGGATACAAATCTTGCAGTTCTTGCAAGCTGTTTTTTAAGCCCCCTAACTCCTGCTTCCCGGGTATATTTTTCGATGATTACCTTTAAAGCATCATCTTCAATCTGAAGTTTATCTGCATCAAGGCCATGTTCTTCCAATATATCGGGTAAAAGATGATCTATTGCAATTGCAAGCTTCTCTTTTTTAGTGTAGCCCGATATCTCGATCATCTCCATTCTGTCAAGGAGTGGCAAGGGGACATTTGACAGGGAATTGGCCGTGGCGATGAACAACACATCAGATAGATCATATGGGACTTCAAGATAATGGTCTGTGAATGTGTTGTTCTGTTCGGGATCGAGAACTTCAAGAAGGGCACTTGCAGGATCTCCTCCATAGGAGAATGAGAGCTTATCGATTTCATCGAGGACAAATACAGGATTTTTTGTACCTGCTTTTTTCATGCCTTGAATAATTCTTCCTGGCAGAGCCCCTATATATGTTCGCCTGTGCCCTCTGATCTCTGCTTCATCTTTGATGCCTCCGAGGCTAACTCGAACATATTTTCTGCCAAGAGCATCTGAAATACTTCTTCCAAGGCTTGTTTTGCCAGTGCCTGGAGGTCCTGTTAAAAGCAGAATTGAGCCTTGTTTTTCTTTCTTTAATTTCATTACTGCCAGATGTTGGATTACTCTCTCTTTGACCTTTTCAAGTCCTTTATGATTGTTCTCGAGCACACGGCGGGCTTCAGCAATGTTTATGCTCTTTTTCTCTTCCGTTACCCAGGGAAGATCAAGCAAGAGATCAAGATAATTTCTGATAACAAGGCTTTCAGGATTATGGCTTCCTCCGATTTCAAGTTTCTTCACCTCTGATAATGCCTGTTTTTTCAAATCTTCAGGCATTTTCGAGTTTTCAATTCTCTCTCGATATCCTCCGTTGCATGAAGTAGAACAGTCACCTTCGTTCAGTTCTTCCTGAATTACTTTCAATTGTTCTCGCAACATTGTTTCTCTATGTGACTTGTTTATTTTTTCGGAAACTTTTTTTGCCACCTCGATCTGCAAGTTGATATTTTCTTTCTGTTTAGCCAAAGTATAAAGAAAGGCAAAATATCTTTCACGAATAGAAACAATTTCCAGAATATCCTGTTTTTCGGAGAGTTTTATCGGTATATATGGCACAATGTATCCCATAATTTGGCCGATGGAATTCATCTTATCGATTGGCCTAGTAAACTGTTCAGAACCTTGAAAACGATCGCTTATTTCAAGAATTATCTTTTTTACATCTGCAATTATTTCTGCTTGAATTTCGTCATCCAGATCCGGAATATCAGAAATAGGTTCGTATTTAGAATAGAACTGTCCATTTTCCTGGTGCAGGGAAATGGCTTCTACCCTTTGCACAGCTTCTGCAGCAATTAAATATCCGTCATTAGCAGGTTGCACAAATGTAATTTTTAAAAGATTTCCTATTCTATACAAACTGTCTCCTGATAAGTCTGCAAATTTTATTCCACTCTTTACTGTTAGCCCGATTGCATATACAAGTTCGATATTTTTCATTTCACTTAATAATATTTCTCCTGTATTTTTGTCAGTCAAGAATTTTGTTCGGGTTTTCGGGTAAACAACTATTTCAAAAAGCGGTATTACAATGCTTTCTCTGATATTGTCTGTTTGTCTTGAATCCATTATCATTCTTTCCAATTATGAGGTTAGTTGTTTAGTTAGACTTAACCTAAGTATAAGATCCACTAAAAAAATTATATTATTTTTTCTAGAATTTCGATGAGACGATCTATCTCTCTTTCATCCAATAAAGTTACCATCTTTTCAATAATTTTCATCAAAGAATTTTCTTCAGAACGGGCTATCATTTTTCCTTTTTCGGTCAAATGGATATAAACTACTCTGCCATCATTTGGGCATTTTTCTCTGTACACACATTCAAAATTAACAAATTTTTGTATCATCTCTGTGATGGTTGGTTTTGAGTTCTTGGTGATTTTAGCAAGTTTGCTAAATGTCACTTCCTCGTGTCCATCAATGGCTCTTAGATATCCGATCTGTTTCACAGTAATGTCCGATAACCCACATTCAGATAAGATCTCACAAGAGCATTTGCCTTTGATTTTCATCAGGTTATCAAAAATCGTGAACAAATACTCTTTCTTTGAAATCATATTTCTATCTTCTCTTTAGTTAGGGTTTCCCTAAATATATACATTGTGGTGATGTCAAGTTTTACTATAGTATCGAAAAATTGAGTTTCTAATTAAGTTTGCCCATCTTTTTAGTTTTTTTATGATGGTATTCCACTATTTTTTCTAATTTTTTCTATTTATGATGGTTGCTTGGGCTAATTAGTCCCAAGTATTCCATGAGTTCCATTTGTTCTATGAATCTCACAAGCTCCAGGTGTCATAGATCAGTAACCTTTTCTTATTTTGGATGGAACTTCGGAAGTGCATAGATTTTACGACAAAAACTGTGAGTCAATGAAACGATGAAAACAGAACTTAGTTAATGTAATTATTTATTCAAAATCGTGCTTTTATAATAAAAGAAAGAGGCAAAAAACTTGCCATATATTATAAAACTTTAACGAAGTTATATAAATATATATTAATTAAGGTAAAAAATTGGTATGTTGGGTATTCTAAATTGTATAAACTCTTTAGCCTACAATAGGTGGATTTAATTAATATGGAATCTTTCTCAATAAAATTAAAATCTTAGCCTTTAAAAAGGCTACTTGAATGTTTATGGAAATGCGCAATTTCAGATAATTTGTACAGTACTTAAATTTAATTCTCGTTCTTCTGTTGAACTTATTTCTATTACTCAAGCATTTCCTTAGCTCAGTCTGTTAGCAGAACGATTTAAACAGTTCGTGAAAAATAAGTTTTAAAGCATCGGGTTGATCATCCTACTAACCACATAAACAATCTCTGATTGTTGTCAATTTCATGTTAATAGATGCAATCTTCATGCTTAATCTAAAGGGGGTTAGTCACCTAATTACCAGGGCAATAATGATATTCCTTAAGATAATGAATATTGTCCTATTTTTCTTGAGTCTTCAGCAGTGCTTATAATTTTATTTCACCTGGATCAATATTTGAATGTGAATCCTATATTTATATCTAGTTTATTATATAAAAACATATGCATCTATTGTATCCAAAAAAGTCTTATTCTTAATGGAAAAATAATAAGCAGTAGCTTTTACATAACTTTCAGTACATTATATTCTCTATTTAATAGTCACAAATATAAACAAGGATAAGTCATCAATAGGTTCAAGGTAAGGTTTTCTTCTCTAAAAAAAACATAATATTAGATCCTCACAACTTTACAAATCAGAAAACGATTAGTAATATTTTTTTTTGATTATATAAAATTTTGTGCAGAATTATTTTTCATTTAGAAACTATTTTTCGTACAATTTAAAATAACTACGGTGACAAGAATAAATGTCTCTAAGAATGTACATCAGCAGTAAATAAAAAGAGGCTTGAATTACAATATCATATATATCGTAAAATAAGTAGGGAGTGTCTATTTAATGAGAAAACAAACTTTTGACAGAAGAAAAAATATACTAGTTATTTTGGTAGTATTTTTTGTAATAATTTCAATGACAGCTATGGCAGTAAGCGCTGCCGATGAAATAAAACATTCTCATTCCAATGAACAATATAAAGATGGAAAATATTCAAGTGAACAACACAAAGGCGTAAAGCACTCCAGTGAATTACACAAAGCTGGAAAACACTCCGGTGAACAACAGAAAGGTAAAAAATACTCAAGTAAACAATATCAAAGTGGACTATTAACAGGTGAAGAGAACCTAGGTGGTAAATTCCCAAGTGAACAATACCTAAGGCAAAGATTCCCAAATGGACTATTAACAGGTGAACAAAATCTAGGTGGAAAATTCCCCTGTGGATTATTAACAGGTGAAGAGAACCTAGGTGGAAAATTTCCAAGTGAACAATACTTAAGGGAAAGATTCCCAGATGGACTATTCATAAGTGAAAGATACTTAAATAGGCAGTACCCAGGTGGACAAAACCCAGGTGTAATAAATCAAGGTAAACAAAATCAAGGCAAAAAATCCCCCGGGGTAGCAAGATCTGCTGTAGGAACACCCAGTTTAGTAACACCAGCAATATCCGGTTTAATATCAAATGCGACATATGAACCTTCTGCACCTGCAACACCAAGTTCAAAAACTCAGGTGAGCAACACAAAGGTGGAGTAGTCCTGTTGAATTAATTAATCCTATTTGTGATGATAAATGGAAACAAATTTTGGAAACGAAATCGCTGGTAAAGCCAGAGTGGATCTCAACATTCATCCTAAAATTTTTATTCTTAACTTTATCATCCCAAAATAATATTGTTTCAAATGTGATTTCATTTATTGATACAGTGGGATAATATGTAGTAAATAAGTCTATACTTCTGACTTTAAAAAAGTAAGAATATGTCTATTTACTACATATTCTTGACTGTATATCTGAGTTATATAGTTGAATTTAAAAATCGATGAAGTAAACATTTAATTTTCTAAAATTAACATTTAATCGACAAATTATGTTAAACTTGATTTTATACCACAAATATGTAAGTCTATATAACAAGTTTAATTGCACAAAAAAGCACATATTAATAATTGTTACCTTTTATAACTTTCAGATAGCGCAAAATATTTTTCATATTCTTTGAAAGCAACTTAGTGCTTAACCTACTATTTTCCTTAATTAAATATTATATGTGAACAACTTTTATTTACTAATGCACAGTTTTTATCTTAAAACCCTGCATTCATGGGAAGGAATAGAATGTGATCATAGTTATTGATCCTGCAATTCTACTCAAAACTGTCAAAACATCGTACTTGAAAGTTATTCGAGCTAAATGCTATGAAGCGCATCAAGATGATATGTAAGAAAATGTTATAAATAGCTTATTTTAGGTTTAATGTCATTGATTTTTCAGTTCAACTATATCAGTTTTGTATTGTGAGAATTATTTATATCAATATGTTTACCTTCTTTTAAGAAGAGTAGGTTTAGGTTTATTATATATGTTACAAATAAGCAATCCAAGGGGAACTTATGATAATAAATAATTATAGTGAACTTCTCCAGGGGGATAAGGTCAGAGCTAAAACTGCTCCTGGGATTATTCAGGCAATTGATATAGAAACAGTTGCAACGATCAGGTTTTATGCGGGCAAAACTGACTACGAAATCAGTAAAAGAATTGAGAAGCTTGATAACGAATAGGATATAGGACGTTGTATTGAAGGTCGTGCAGCTATAGTTTCTTTTATTGAAGTAATACTTGGTTTCAAAAAGAGTAAAAAGTGGCTTATTTTGTCCATACTAGCTTTAACTTTCCTGCTTCAATATGCTATACAGAGCTGGTGCCCTCCTGTAATTTTGCTGAGAAGATTTGGCATCCGCACGAGGCAAGAAATATATCTAGAAAAATACGCATTGCAAGTTTTATGCAGGGATTTTCACCATAGGAATCATAGAGATATACATCATGAGAAACATTATCGTGGAAGCTATGGACATGATCATGAGAGCCACCATAATGAACATGGTCACGAGAGCTATCATAATGAACATGGTCATAAAAACCATCATAATGAACCTTCTCATAAGAGCCATCATAATGAACACCATGAGAACACTATACATTGATTGATTAATGACTTGGTCAAAGACTCTTTCTTACATAGTTTTTGTGTCCGAACCACTGTCTTCTTCACTTTTTTAACTAATTTCTCAGTAGGTTAAAATATTCCCCTTAACGCTGATAATGGAATGCTACTTGTTAATGTAGTCACTAGTATTAAAACAAAAATCCACCTGCTATGCACAAAGCACTATCAGTTCAAACACTCCTAAAAATTATAATTATCAAGAAATATGTAACTATATAGAGACCCACATTTTTGCGATAGTTTTGGATACATAGCTTTTATATGAAAATTTCCGCATAAGCAGAAAGATAAATTCAATATCTTATAATGACAGAAAAAGAGCACAGAGTTAATCAAATTTCGCAAAATTTTAGGTACACTATTGCAGAAAATATCATTCTAATATGATAATTTTATCCTAGTTAGTTAATACAAAACTAAATTTTCATGATAAAGAAAAAGGGTTCCGTTGCAAAAAATCCTTTCTAATGATACGATAGAATAAAAGAAAACCAAAAATATTAATATGCTATCTAATTCCTTTAAATGAAAGCATTATGACGGAGAAATTATCCTATTGAATGTAAGATGGTACTTAAAATAATCATTGAGCTATATAAATTTAAAGGAAATGATGATAGAAAGAAAAATTCAAGTTGATCACAGTACTATAATTAGATGGGTGCATCAATATTCCCCTGAAATAGAAAAGAAGATCAGAAGACCTTTAAGACAACAAATTATTTGTGGAAAGTTGATGAAATCTATATCAAAGTAAAAGGTAAATTAAAATATTTTCACCGAGCAGTTGACTCAGATGGAGACACAATTGACTTCATGTTAAGTTCAAAACGAGATGTAAAAACAGAAAAAAGATTCTTTAAGAAAGCTTTAAGTTCGTATCATAATCAAATTCCAAAGGTAATAACCGTTGATAAGAATCCAGCTTATCCACCTGCTATAGATGAACTAAAAAATGAGGAGAACTTGTTTGAAAATGTTGAAATTAGACAAACCAGGTATTTGAATAATATTATAGAACAAGAGCATAGATATATAAAGTGAATCGTTAATCCAATGCTAGGATTTTCAGTCTTTTCGATCTGCTAATCAAATTTTAAAAGGAATTGAAACTATGAATATGATCAAAAAAGGATAAGTAAATGATCTAAATTACTCTATTCTTAATGAAGTCAAATACATTAATTAAGTATTTAGTATAGTTTTATAATGTCTTATAATGTCAGTACATTTTTCTTGGATATTTTGATTTTTATTCATTACTTATAGATTCACATATTTTTTGAATTTTTTGCAACGGAACCCATATTACTATCTTTGGTTTTTTTTATTCTATCGTGTCATTAGAAAGGATTTTTTGTAACGGAACCATCTAGAGTATTATAGGATCATATATATTAAAAAATTATAAAATCTATTTTTTTCATTCTTTTCTTCAATCGAAGAAAAAGGTTTATTTAATTGAAATTCATCTGTTTTCAGAAATCTTTCATGAGAATAAATTGTGAATTCTATTACACTAGTTTTAGGTTTTTGTCTCTGTAATCCAAAAACTTAAAGAAAAATTAGATAATGTAATACATTTGATTGCAAATTCGGGGATTTAGTGGAATTTTACATCTAATAAGATCATATATGATAAACCTTCTTTTTATGATTTACCATAAAAATAAAGCAGAAAATAAGTCATTTTTCGAATAAGCTCACAACTTCTTTTAACATTTCCCTGATTGGAATTTTCGGAGGACATTTTTCTTCACAGTCCCCACATTCAGTACAATTTGAAGCCTTATCTTCAAGATCACTGTAGAAAATTTTTCTGCTCCCTAAATTATCAAAAATCTCGACTTTATTCAGATATTTAAAGCTTTCTGGAATGTTTACTCTTGATGGGTATGGTATACAATAATGACAATCCGTACAGTAAACTCTTGTTTTTGATCTATAGATCTCTGTTACTCTGGAAATTAATTTACATTATTCTTCTGTCAATGAATTAGGAAGCCCTTTTTCTGCAAGCCTTATGTTTTCTTTTACTTGTTCTATATCTGACATTCCACTAAGGACTACACTTATTTCCGGATAATCCCAAAGATATCTAATCCCCACTTTACAGGTGTTTTTTTCGTTTCTGCAGAATCCCATATTTTCTGGATTTCAGAAGGACTTGAGACAAAATACCCTCTTCGCAGAGGTTCCATAACAACAATAACAGGTTCCCTTTATTTAGACGCTGCATACATTAGCCCTTCTCTTCCCGCCTGGAAGCTTTCATCTAAAAAATTATATTGAATTTGACATAGATCCCATGGATAGGAGTCAACAATTTCTTTAAATAAATCTAAATTGTCATGGAAAGAAAAACCTGTATATTTTATTTTTTTATCTTTAAGAGAAGATTTAAGGAAATCAAAAACCCTATGTTTTATGGCAAGATCCCATAAATCGCTGTTTAAAGCGTGAAGTAGGTAGAAATCTATATAATCGGTTTTTAGCCTTTTCAGTTGCTCGCTTAAGAAAAGGTCCATACTTTCTCTATTCGTTATTTGCCAGGTTGGTAGCTTGGTTGCAATATATACTTTTTCTCTGTAACCACCTTGTAAAGCCTTCCTAACAATGGATTTGCTCATGCCTCCATGGTATGTGTAACCATTATCAATGTAATTGATGCCATTATCAATAGCATAACGAATCATTTGTATAGCTTTTTTTTCATCAACTTGTGAGTTGTCCCCCCTATAGTAGGAAGTCGCATTGCACCAAACCCCAATATTGAAGCTCTAATATCTACCTGACCAACTTTTCGATATAACATTTACTTCTATCTCCAATATAAAGTTTAAAATTTCATCCCAACTGATCCATATAAATTTATTTTCAGCCCAACGAATTTTATTATGTAGGGATTTGTCACTTATCTCGACTTTAAAACCATACTTATATTTCGCCTACGTGTTTTTTCAAAGAACTCAAAGCTAGAAGGAAACAAATTATTGATTATGCACCCTTATTATAATTTATTCCATTAGAGTTGAGTCCGTCACAGACATCACCTGTTATATAATCATATAAAATAGCTTGTAGACGGTTTCTGCCAAGGAAGTACTCAAAAGAAGATTTTGCGAGTTCCAGATATTCCTTTTTATGCACAATCTCATAAGCAGAAACATAAGCCTGAATTAGGTAACCTGCCTCTATAGGTTGCTGGTCAAAAAGTGGTTTTTCTCCATTGAAGGAATACCAACCATGATTTCCAACCAGATCAAAAAACTCGTCTCTCCATTGAATCTCAGTAAGGAAATCCAACGTAGTAAGGCCAATTTTTTTGTAAGTTTTGTCTTTGTTGTAATCATATGCAAGTAAAAGAGATTCACTTAATTTTGTATTGTGTAGGTAACTGTGAGTTCAAACCAGTTCCAGTCTTCGTTATGATTAGTCTCATATAAGTCAACCAGAGAATCCGCATGATTGATAAAAATAGATTCAAAAGAATTTTTCCCTACAAAAGAGTCTATGTACTTGACAACATCCTTGTGTGAGTTGAATGGGGACTCAGATTCATCTGCCTCCATTCTTTTTTTGAGTATCTCATACAAGTCACATATTGTATAGGCTTTTGCCCTCGGATAGAGTAGATTTCCCATTTCCTGTTTTGATCTGCTGACAAGGATACGTGCGAGTGTGAGCACGTTTTTTGGAAGGTGAGGACAGCTGATTACATGATCAAGCCCATATATCGCACGTTCAAGAGTATCTTCGCTGCCTTTTTCATCTAAAAATTTTCTATTATAGCTCATGAAGTTATGAAAATGGCCCGTATCTGTCTGTGCATGTTCGAGAAAGCTCATGTATGTTGTAATTAACTTCAAGATGTCTTCTGTCCTTTCTTCACTATTAATTAATTGTGTCAGAGCAACAAGAGCCCTGCCAACATCATCGGTACTGTATCCATGATGACGTGAGGGGACGCCAAGATTCGTATGCTGAAAAATTCCCACATCATCAGTTAATAATTTAAGATAATCGAGTTTAGTTTCAGGCAATTCACTAAGAATAAAGTTAAATTTATTTTGTTTACTAGAGTAGGTACTAAACTTCTTCAGAGTCTTACTAAACACAATTTTACATTTTTTCCCTACATTTTTCCGGGGCGTCTTTTTGCCAAGTTCATAAGTCTTTTTGCCCATATTATCTTCCTCTGAAACTCAACTAAGAATAAAGAAAATTTTTAAAACCATTTACATAATAAAAATTAATCCTTAACTTTTTGGATTTTAAAATGATTTCTTCTAGACAATTGTTAATTTCAAAACTTTCATTTAAAGCATTACTTCGCAATGAATTACTATCGTATTTTTCCGATAACGAATTTAAAAGATCCAAAATGATGTAGCAATCCTAAATTCTTTTGAAACATAAGTTCCTCTAAACAGGACCTTTATTTTAAATTCAATAATATTCTCAATTGCATTTCTATATTTTTGGGCTACTATTTAAATATGGTTTGATAGCCATTAAAGATCAGCAGGAAAAATTTGATGTGATTTTCTCGAAGAAAAAAACAGAGATTATTATATAGATTAAGCATTCTTAATTGATAAACAAATATTTATTATTTTTATCATTGTTATTTTTATCAATTCGATAAATTTTTAGTGAATTATATTTTTAATAATCATTTAACTATCTAAAATCAATTAATACTTACTCATTTCATTACATTCAAAAAAGGGATTTCAAAAAACGTTGTGAATTTTAAAATTTATATAGTATTATAACGGTAGGTGGTAAAATTTTGACGTTTGTTGAAAATCCTCTTTTAGTTAATTTATGGAGTTCGTTAATTGCATCCACAATCTTAAGATTGCAACATATATTTTATAATTACCTTATTTTAAATTAATTAGTAAAAAAAACAATTTTGAATAAAATTTATTTTTTGATAAAATATTTCAAATGCAATAAAATAAGTAAAAATATTAAATTGTTTTTTGATTGTGAAAAATATTGTCAGACATTGTTTTTGAGAGAGAAATTATTTTTTTATTAATTAATTTAAAATAACTAACAAACTTAATGAAATAAAGATGTAATTCATCAATATTTGTAGATGTGATATCATCTATCAACTATTGATTAATTACAGCTTGAATAATTATCAAAAATAAAATCCACAAACTTACAAGTTAGTAATTTGACCATAAAGAAGTAAAAAGAAATGTTAAAACAATCGCTTAATAGATTGAAAAAGATACTAGTTATGTTGCTCGCGGTCCTTTTTGTAGTTTCAGTGACAGCCGCAGCAGTAAGTGCACATATGGACATGAAGAACATGGACATGGAGAAAATGGGCAAGGACATGTACACTGAAACTGACGAAGATTACTGATCTTGAAACACATATCCAAAATGATTTTCACTAGAAATTTATAGTTATCGACTTTATCATGTTTCAGAATAAGTTATGGTCTTCAGAATAAGCTCAAATAGATATTAACAGGCCATTTTCACAGATACCACTAGCTATTGGGCATGCTCAAACAACTAGGCATAATCTCAGCGTCTAATACAAACTAGACATGTACAGAGGTAATGAAGAATGGTAATGTTAGGATGGAAAGCGGCTTCGGAACAGTATGACCCACTCGCTATGCTCGACCAAGTAATTGTAGCCGAAAAGGCGGTCTTTGAATCGATCGCCGCTAGCGATCATTTTCATGCCTGGGATCATTCGGGACAGTCATGCGATATTTGGACATGGCTGGGCGCGGCTGCTGCGAAGTTAAACGGAATCGAGATCGGTACTAGTGTTATCTGTCCTATCTTACGTTATAACCCGTCGATTCTCGCATAGTCAGCAGCGACCGTCGACAGGATGAATAAAGGTGATTTTTATCTTGGCGTCGGCATCTGGGAGGCAATAAATGAGTATCCAACCACTGGGCAATGGCCGAGCTACTATAAACGCCAGAATATGATGCGGGAAACCATCGAACTGATGAGAGTGTTTTGGAGTAGGGAAGAGGTAACCTTCAACTGTGAATACTATCGGACAAGGAAAACAAAACTGTATACTAACCCCTGAGGTACATCCCCATCTACATCTCATCGCTAGTCCCAAACAGCGCTTTCTTCGCAGGCTACTACGGCGACTGCCTGGTCAGTGTGGCTAACACTCCCGAGGTGATAGAAGTTATCATCTCTAATTTCGAGGCGGGTGCCAAAAAGGCTGGAAAGGACCCCGAGAAGATGCCAAAGCAAGTTTAAATAGGGGTGGCCTACACCGACGATGTAGATGCCGCAATAAAGATATTTAAGCAGTATTGGGCGGGTACAATGATTGTTGCGACACATCTCCAAAATATTCATAACCGAGACTGGTGGCTGCTAACGGAGCAGTTGTAGGAGACGATGTGGTCAATCGGTTTTACTTTCATTCGCGAGTCCGGACCAGTATGAATTCATTGGAGGCTATGGATGGAATGTACTTTCGGTCATTCGTGAAAGGAACTATTCAAAAGATGAAGCAACTTTATGGCGAATAGAACTTTACTTTAAAAGTGAGAGGTTATTATGGAGACGATTTATGAAATATTGCGAGGAGAACATGACCAAATAAAAGATTTTGTTAAAACAAGCAATAAATGACGGGGAGAAAAGTCTTTTTATAAAATAACAGTGCAGCATCATGTAATAGAAGGGGAAGAATAAAATATTTTCAGAAGCTCAAAAAGTTGTAAGTGAAACAGATGCATGAGATATAGCTCAGAAATATCTTGAGTTCTCGAGGAATTTCCAACTAAAATCTAATATTCATCAAATTAAACAAGAATAATCGGTTTTTACCGTAAGGTAATATTGAATTATTAATAAATGAACGTAGAAATTTTCTTTCCTTAGATTAATTTTTTATTATAAAATAATATTTATCAATTTCAGATTAAAGATATTAATTAGATGGGTATATTATAGTTTGATATTTTTTTCACGGAATAAAAATCGTTAGATTTATCTTATTTTGATATATCCAATACCTTATTAAAAATTCCATCGTTTTGAAAGTTTTTTATTTTAACATTGTATCAAAGGTTTATGAAAATTTCTTATGAGAAAAATGCAGGTTTTATCACAAAAATTTTCAAATCATGTATAATATAAAATACTGAAAATATTCATATTTATAAAAATCAATTGCATCCTTTAAATTTGTCATTAATATTATTGATCTCTACAAGCCTAAAGACAGTTATTTTAGGATAAATATAAGAGTCTTTAATGGGTGTAAGAACCTTAAATGGATAATTAAATTATATCTTAGACTGTCCCATATTTCTACTAGAATCATTATTTCAGCTTCGTCAAGTACCTTTGCATTCTTAAGGATTAAGAAATATACAATGACAAAAGCGGCATATTCCCAAGTTGTCCCTGAAAGTAAGAGTAGATCTTTCACTATCAGTACGAACACAATAATTGAAGCACATATAAAGGTAAGTTTTCTGTACAAAGGAGTAAATGGATGTATATTTTGCTTCTTCCAGAGCCTGATGCCCATTAAAATTTCGATAGATGTGAAAGATACAGCAGATGCAATTGCTGCGCCTATCATACCAAATGGAGGTACCAGTATGAAGTTAAGGAGGATATTTATTCCTGCACTTGCTGCAGAGCATTTCATTAAGAACTTAGAATCTCCTGATGCTACGATGGTATGATAACGGAATCCAAGATATGAATTTGTTACAAATTCCAACGAAAGAATACGCAGGGCAATAGCACCGCTTGCATATTGCACTCCATATAATTTCGTGAGAATAAACTCAGGGTATAGGAACAACAATGCAAAGATAGGGAAAGTGAGCATGAAGCATCACTTGGTCATTATCTGGTAGACGGGACCTAGCAACTGAATGTTTTCTTCTCCCCATATTTTTGATGCTACAGGAATGTATGCTAGACCCATAGAACCTATTATCATGCTAAGGAACCCTATGAGCGGAATTACCGCACTGTAGATACCGACTACTTCAGTCGACTTAAAAAAGCCAAGAATTATAGTATCTGTCCAATCCATGATGTTTATGAGGGTAGAGCTTATTAAAAGAGGAAATGAGTACTTGATTAGCTGTTTGGTGGTCTCACTGAATTTAAAGCTCAATTCAGGTTTAATTGGAGGTTTTGTAAGGAAATAAACTAACATTATTCCAAAAGTTAGCACCATGGATAGAACATCAGAAAATACTATTCCACGAAGGGATGTGTCTAATAATACGGCAGTTGAAGCAAATACAAGAAGGAATACCGGTCTTATTATATTAAAGAAATACATATTGATATTCATGCGGTCAAATCCCCTGTAAATCGCTGATATCAAATTTAAAAGCACTGAAAAAGGAATGGCAATAATTAACATCTTGACCACATACAAGATTTTGCATTGTATATAAAATCCTTTTCCGGCCAAATGTCCAAACAGTACTGGCGAGACCAGCAGAGCCAAGTAAACCAGCAATAAGACCCATCGTTATGGCAGATATTATCAATTCAATAATTTTTTTTTCCTCATGACTTCCCCGAAAAAATGCAATATATCTGGGCACTCCATCATTAAGGCCAAGTGTTGCTACAGCTCCTATGATTGATATCACAGTAAGTGCAAGGAAATATGTTCCGAAATCTGCTGATGATAAATATGATGTAAGCATCCTTTTAAAGAGAATGTCCAACAACATTCCGATAAAGGTTCCTGTAAGTGCTATACCAGAGCCCGCAACTATGCGGCTTACTGAATCATTAACTGACATGTTAATACCGTTTTTATGTACTCAGTTCCAATCTTGACGTACTAACGGACAAAAACAGAATTCTGCTGTCCCAACAGTGATAATTTGTAATTTAGTCTGGGTATCTCTGGCTTCAAGTTTTGAGGAAATACGCTCTGTACTATTTATATAAATTAATCCTGATATACAATCTTTACATAAATTGTTATATAGGGTACCGATATTGAATGTGATAATATATTTCATCTTATGTTTTTGGGTTTCAAAATTAGCTGTCTCAAATTTTCCAAAGCAGCTATAAATTTCAATTGCATTGTTATATCTATTTTTTTGCTCTTTATCATGTCGTTTTGCCATTATGTGGGCCTCTGAAATATAATCTAGCTGGGGTTTCTCATTAATAATATGCATGAATTCATAAGATTTTTTGATTTAGATGGAATTATATCTTTATTTAGATATGGAGTTGCCCTATGCAGTTAGATTTGTGAATCTGAACTATGTTTTGATTTAGTCAAATTTTTTAAAAGTTCGCAACGTATCTTAAACATATTTCAGCTATCATGAGACTTTTTGGATTGTAGATCGAAGTTTTAGATTGAATCTGGTAGGGCCACTACGGATCGGAGGTTCAGATATTGGTTTTAACTCGAAGAGAGTTCTTATGAGTTGTAAAGTGAGAATTCTTATTGATAGTCTGGTTTGGTTATGTAGTAGGTTATGTTTATTTAGTCCTCTCTGCTGTCTGTATTTAATTTTTTAAAACGGTATAAAATTATTTTTCAATGCAATGAACGATTTCCGCGCTAATTGTGCTCACAAAACTAATATCATCTCTTAAACTCTACAAACGTTCGTAATCGATTTGCTGCCTAAAAAGTAGTCAAGAAATTTCAATTTATATTTCCCATTTTTCTTGAAAGTTGATAGTAATTAACTTATAAATTATTTTTAATAATTTCTTTTTTGATATGAAGTAGCTTCAATGCATATAAATTTTTATGAATTTACATTCATTTATCGCAAAAGGTATGACTACAATCAATATAAAAATGTCAAATAAGTACATAACTAAAAGAGGCAACTTAAGTCCCTGAGTTCTACTAGTGACTTTAGAGTAATTATAGAGTAATTTAAAACTAACTTATCTAAATAATTCTATCATCGCCTATTATATCGCCTATTAACAAATCACTATCATGAAAATTTTAAGTTTTTTATTAAGTAGGAAATAAGCCTCATTAATTGAATTTTTGAATGAATTTTATTTTCAGGAATGATAAAAAGACCATGTCTAAAAATTTGAAAATCTGAAGATGAAATAAATCTAAAGATGAGATTCTAAAAATATTTCTCTTATTATAAAATAAACTCTATCTGTTATGAAATTCTTTTGTAATGGCATTCCTGGAGACGATTACTACAAGATTTATACTATAAATAATCATTTTTTGAATAACAGAAAATAGTTAAATATATCAACTGTTCTAGCAGATGCGCAGAACTAGAAAAGGGGCTTAAACTCTTCACTATAATATAATGTGTTTCAATACTTTTTTTCTATTTTTCTTAAAGATTAGGAAAAGTCCTAAAGACATCTCGAGAATGTTGAAAAGATTCAATCTTAGTTTTCTGTTCTTATTGTGCAAATGATATATTGAGATTGGTTCCGTTGCAAAAAATCTGGTTTCTTCACGAAATCATTAAAAAGCCATCACAATTCGGAAAATTGATCCTTCTAATTAGAAAGAAAATGACACATAAAGGTGAAAATTATAGTGTCAAATGAGGAAATATTATTTTTGCAACGAAACCTGATTTTTTTGGATTCCATCCTGAATAAATAAATTGATAATCTATTACTCATAGAACTTCTGTGACTCATAGAACATATGGAGCTCATGGAACACTTGGAATAAATTAACATAAAACACAATCATGAACAAAAAACAAAAAAAGATAATTATATAATGCTCTAAACAAAAATAAAAATATGAATAAATCAAATCAGAAACTCAAATTTTTTGATATCACAAAATCAGACGACAATTCCGTCAAATCTCAAACAATTTAATATTTTGGAAAGCTACTGGAATAGAAATATTTATTATAATGTTGCACTTCGTCAGGGACGAATTAAAGTTTTTAATAGAACAAAATCAAAATTTGTACTAATATTTATTTATTGGTATAATTCTACGTTAATGTAATTATATGGAGCATAATTTATGGGGTATCTTATACTTGTTAGGCATGGAGAACCATGCTTTAAGCCTGACAACAGGTTTGTTGGCTGGATTGATATACCTCTGAGTAAGAAAGGAATTGAAGAAGCTCTTGATTGCGCAGTTAAACTTGAAAATATCGAATTGGATCTTGCTTTTGCTTCAAATCTTGTCAGAGCACAAGAAACTCTTTTCATCATACTGTCCAGCCAGAAAAAAACGGGGATTCATGTCCATGAAAAGGTAGGCGATAAAAGCGAGGTAGGTAAAATAAAATGGCATTCATACTCGAAAAAACTTAATAAGAATTTAATCCCCGTATTCTGCACAGCTGCTTTAAATGAACGTTGTTATGGTAAGCTTCAGGGCGAGAAAAAACAAAAGATGGAAGAAAAGTATGGGTCAGAAAGGATTGCTTTCTGGAGATTTGATTTTGAAATAGGTCCACCTGATGGAGAAAGTCTCAAAGTTGTCTACGAGCGTACTGTGTCCTATTTCGTGCAAAAAGTTATGCCTGCAATAAAAGATGGAAAAAATGTAATCGTCTGTGCACATCGGGGTAGTTTGAGAGCTCTAGTCAAATATATAGAAGATGTTCCTGACAAAGACATAATGGACATCAACTTCTCCACAGGTGAACTAGTAAAATATTATTTATTAGAAGGCAGGCTGGTAAAGGAAAATACTGCCCAACCGAAACTTTCAGCACTTAATGCAACATAGTAAACTACTTTTTGAACTTTTCAAAATTTCAGAAGCTTTCTTTGATCATTTCAGACAACTAGTCGACTGTATATAGGTCCTTAGCTCACTAAAAAGTGATAAAAACTCTTAACTTTCTTAACTTAATATCGTTGAATTAACTCATTCTTGTAGATGTTGCAACTTATTTCAGTCGAATCATTTATTCCGGTTTTTCAAAAAGAACAGGATACTTTTCTTTTAATGATACGAGTAACTCTTCATCTAATTTTATAGCATAAAGTGTTTTTACTTTTGAAAACTGATAAACTGATAGATTCTGAACTCTTTCAAGGTCAGCTCCTTGAAGATTAGCCTTTTAAAGATTAACCAAATGAAGATCAGCCAATTGAAGGTTAGCCTCTATAAGATCAGCCCTTTCAAGTTTAGCTCCACCAAGTTTAGCTCCTTGAAGGTTAGTCCCTTGAAGGTTAGCTTCTATAAGATCAGCTCTTTCAAGTTTAGCTCCTTCAAGATTAACCTCCATGAGGTCAGCTCCTTGGAGGTCTTTTCTCTTTGAAATATCCATGAACAATTATCGGCTTTAAACTAAAATAAGCATTACTATACTAAGAAAATATCTTCCGCTCTTCAGAATTTAGTTTTTAAAATAGTATCGATTCATTTTTAATCAAGGATATAAAAATTTAGCGAAAATACAGCATAAGTTGGCTAAACATCAATACTTTGAAAAACAATTTTTTATATATTTAGAAAAAAAATCAATGATGAATATAGTTTATTCATTAAAAATTTTAAAACAAAGGAGTATATTTACGATTATGAGTTTCCATATTTTACCTATTTAAGCAAAACCATTATTTCTCTAGACGTCAGAACTATCTCACAATTATTTTTGGATTTTACTTCAGTCTGTAGATGTTGTACAAGCTCATAGGTACAATTAGAACATTCATATATTTGCGACCTTATTTTTAAATCTGTATTCAGACTCTATTCGATGTTCGTGTACCTTAATTTAAGTTCGGTTTTCGAAGTGCCGGTTAGCATAATCAGCTGGCTAACCACAGAATCCAAGAAAACAAGTGCAGTAATTTCAAAAGAAGTTCCCAAAGGAAACATGTTTTTATCGTCACTACGCATGTATCTTTCAAGGTAGCCAGCTTCATCAAGGTCATTTTTCATCTGGCTTGGAATGATCAAAGCAATATCTGAAATTTTACCTAGTGTAGAATCTTTTTTAGATGTAATTGTTATAAGGGTTGAACCGATATCCTTTGCTAATTTATCAAGGTCAGCTATAGTACGGGTTTCCTCAGACCTAGAAATAGCAATTATGACATCCGACGGCAAAACAGCAGGAGTTGTGGTTTCACCGATCACATATACACTAAGTCCAAGCTGCATAAGTCGCATTGCAAATGCTTTGGCAACAAGTCCCGATCTTCCGGCTCCCATTACAAAAACTTGATTACCATCAATTGTTTTTTGGAGCATCGCCTTTATGGCTTCTTTATCGAGTTTATCAATTATCTCTTTTAGGTTTCCTATGATCAATCTCATTGAGGATAATACTTCTTCGCAATCATTTACCTCAATTTTTTTCATATTAATTCTCCAAAAAACATTGGGTTAAAAAACTTTATTTATATAAGAATGATTTAATTAGGGCATTATCTACTGTTTACACCAATGATTATATAACACTCCTAACACTCTTTTTTTATAACCGGGTTCATGTTATGTAAATTAATATGCACTTTCAGCTCGCGATTGTCTCAAATTCATGAACCTCAGATTGGTCTATTTTTGAAAATTTAATGAGTGAACATAAGAAAGCTCGAAAAATAATATTCTTTTTTATCCTTTCCAATGATGCACAATTTTTTGTGGTAAAATCTCTGGATTTTCTAAATGTTATCAGTAATAAAGAAAACATTGTTGATATCTAACTCATGGAGCTTCTGGAACTCATAGAACATATGGAACTCCTGGAACACTTGGAACTAATTAACCCATAGAATTGCACTCCAGAAAATTACACCAACATAGAATTATACTAATATACACTTTAGTTCCGTACTTCTTTTAAGGATTTACTCAAATCCTACTAGGCCTAATTTTTCTATAGATTATTGGAGATAGCTCCTAAAAGGTTGTGCTGATATTCTAGAAATTGCTGTTCTAATGATTTAAAAAGGAACGAAAACTCCTCTTTTAGTTGGATGAGAATTTCTTCATCTAATTTTGCGTTATAAAGTGTTCTCACTTTAGACAGCTGGTCAATTGATAAATTGAGAGCCCCTTTAAGATTAGCTTCTTCAAAGATAACTTCTTCAAGGTTTACTCTCTCAAGGTTCGCTCCGTGGAGATTAGCTTTTCTAAGATTAGTTCCTTCAAGGTTTGCTCCTTGTAAATTAGCTCTTTTAAGATTAGCTTTTTCAAGTTTAGTCCCCATCAGGTTAGTTCCTGCAAGTATGGCCCAATTAAGATCAGCTTCTTCCAGGTTGGTTTCTGTAAGATTCATTTTTTTAAGGTTACTTCTTTTAAGATTAGCTCTAAAAAGGTTAATTTCTCCAAGATCAATCATACAATAACCTTTTTCTATTATCATGAAATACTGACTTTATTGACTTTTTAATATTAACTAATAAAAAATAATTCAAATCTGATATAATAAATGGGCAGCCAGATAATTGTACTTTATAAAGAACTGAATAAATCTCTAAGTTATCGCTGTGATTAAAACTAAAAGTATCGGTAGCAAAAAGCGGACGTAGATAGAGTGGAGGTAATTTGTTAAAAATCAGAGATTTATCTCAATTCTCTACAATTTTTCTATATACTTGTACATCTGCTTTGTATACTTATACCCCTTATCAATCTTTGTTCTCCCTCACTCTTTAACTTTTATCTGTTTACTTTAAGCTATGATGTACAATATGTTCTACATTATTTTAAATTAATTATATGAAAAATAGCTTTTAAACGAAAAATAATCCCGCATAAAAATTTTCACAATCAAAATAAAATGAAATATTAAGAAAGATTTTTTTTATTTACGATGGTTGTTTGAGCGGTTCAGTTGCAAAAAATCCTTTCTAATGATATGATAAAATAAAAAGAAAACAAAATACAGTTGCTCTAGTTCGCTATAAACAGCCAACCAAGAAGGAAGAACGCAATGAAGGAGAGCACATTGGTGACGGAAATAAGGACGGACCTGGCTATGGTGGTTATGGTGGTTATGACGGTGCTGTAATTCCTATGATCCCTGAACCAATGTCTAGCAGCCCGATGTTTAGCAGTGAACCTAATGGACCTACAGAAACACCAAATTCAGTATCTCATGTCCACAAGACTAAAGCTCATTTGAGCAAACATAAGTATAAATACCATACAACCAAACATCATAAAACAGGGAAAAAACACTTAGCATTAAAGTAGATAAAAAATAATTGAATTTCAAGAGAGGGTATCCATCTTCCCTGTATTGTATATCTATATTATATTTTTAAATTTGTAAGTTAAGTTTAATAGTGCAAATCTACAAATATTAATGTTTTATTCATACCAACTAATCTTGTAGACAGCTAAAGTTATAAATTTAATAAGAAGGTAAAAAGTAAACGGCATTTTCTTGAGATTAGGGGGTAGTATTTGATGGGGAAACAAAAGAATTAATCTCAGATGCCGACTAAGCTAAAGTAACTTATTATTATATAAATAAATGTTGGTAAAAGGATAAAGTAGTATATTTTTTAGAAGTACTGTGGATAAACATATATGATGATCAATACTATTGATCCAGAATTACTCAGTCTGTAACAGAACGAGTTAAACAGTTAGGGAAAAATAAGGTTTAAAGTATCGGATTAATCATCTCATTAACTACATAAACAATATTTTATTGTTGTTAATTTCACGTTGATAAATGCAATCTCCATGTATAATTCAAAAGGGTTGGTCACCTAATTTCCAGGGTAATAATGACATTCCTTAAGATAATCGATGTTGCTCTATTTCTTTTTTAAGTCTTCTGCAGCACTTATTATTTTGTTTTTGTTGAAATTAATAGAAAGTAAATGTTTTTATTGACACAATTTTTGTTTTATTTATTTCATATGTTCATAAGCTTCAACAGCTTTAGACAATGTTTCTTTTAAAATTGACATTTAAAACCCTCCTGATCCGAAATAATTGATTTCTGTATTTCACTGATTGAATACTTATTTATAATATTGATTGACAAAACCATTATATTGACTTTGTCTGTTTTAGAGTCTATTTGAAAAGTGTAGGAATCACGATACTATGCAGTATTTTATAATGACAAAATTTAGCATATGCCTGCGTAACATTTAGAACAGCAGGATTTTTCAGCTAGACTCTTATCAATTATTTGAATTACAATTTGATTCAAAGGTGACCTGGAATGACAAATGCAATGGAACTCTATCAACTGCTTCCAAAAACAAATTGCAAAATATGCGGAAAAGCTTCATGTATGGCTTTCGCAGTAGCTCTCATGACTCATGAGCTCAAACTTGAGGGATGCCCCCCCCTTGTGGAAGAGCCGAAGTACAAAGAAAATTACGAAAAGCTCAGAAGCATCTTCAAGCCGTCCGAAGGTGCAACCGAAACAGGCCTTGTAATTCATGAAGACCTGTGTTTCGGATGCGGAAATTGTGTGGTTGCCTGCCCTCCCAATGTAGCAAATGATCCTTATGGAGTAGGCTCGGGAAATGCCCCTACCAATCTTAATAAACTGGTTCTGACAGTACAAGATGGCATTGTAAGAGCCCAGAACTTAGGAGAATGTCGCCGTTTCGGAAAGAATAAAATTCTATGTAACGCCTGTATAGCGACCTGCCCAGTAGAGGCGATAGAATTCGTATGAGGGAATGGAGACGGAGAATAACTATGGTTCCGTTGCAAAAAATCTGGCTTTTTAAAAAAAATCAGTGAAAACCATCATATTTAGGAAAGTTAATCATTTTAATTAGAAAAAAATGATACGTAAAGGTGAAAATAATAGTGTCAAAATGCAGAAATACTATTTTTGCAACGGAACCGTTGATGTAATAGAATAGACACCAACCAATTGATTTTTTAGCTTGAATAGTTTCCAAGAAAAAATTCCAGTATATTATTAATTTCACTTATAAGGGAGTGAAATAAATGTTGAAACAATCACCTGTTAGAATAATAAAGGTACTTGACAGTGTGTTGGCAATCTTTTTTGTAATATCAGTGCTAGCTGCTACAGTAAGTGCACAAAATGTTACAGTAAGTACGGAAAATGGGAATAGTATAGCAAATGGAAATAGTAAAGAAATAGCTATGAAAAAAGTAGTGACTCTGAATACTGACGATGGTAAAGATATAGCGATGGGAAAAGTAGTGTCTGTGACGACAGATGATGGTAAAGATATAGCTATGGAAACGAATGATGGTAATGTCGGTATGAAAAAAATAGTAGGTATAAATACAGATGATGATACAGTTATTTCTATTAATAGAAAAGTAGTAGCTGTGAAAACTGACGATGATAAAGAAGTAGCTATGGGAAAAATAGCGGCTGTGAAGACTGACGATGGTAAAGAAGTAGCTTTGGAAAATATTTCTCAATACCACTTTTTAAAAATAAGAACACATAAAATGAAATAAATTATCATGTCAATATAGACATCTGTAATATTCACGTTTTAAAGTCAACTTTGTACACTACAATATATATTGAAATCTGTAAAGTTTGATAGGGTCTGCATAACTTTACTCTACCACAAAAACAGGATTCAGAGCTAATATTTTTATTGACAAAATTTCTGTTTAAAATTTTATTTATAGTTTTTATGCTAAAATCTCTGGATTCCTAAATGCCATCAATAATAAGAAAAAATCGTTTATCTATGACTCATGGAGCTTATGGGATTTTTGGAGCATATGGAGCCTATGGAATACTTGGAACTACTTAGTTGAATGTCCCAATTTAGTTACATGTAAAAGCTCTGGAAACAACCTCATCCATAAAATTACAATGATTATTGTACCAATTCCACCAAGTAACACCGAAGGTATAACTCCACACAAAGAAGCAGTTAATCCTGATTCAAATTCACCGAGTTGATCTGATGTACCTATAAACAAGGTGTTTATGGCGTTTACTCTACCTCGCATATCATCTGGCGTTTCCATTGGTATCAATGTTGAACGGACGACTACACTTACCACATCAGATGTTCCTAATACTACAAGTGATGCGAGTGATAATACAATAGAACTTGATACAGCGAAAATTATGGTGGAAATTCCAAAAGAGATTACTGCGACAAACATAATATACCCCTCGTTTTTCCTTAAAGGCTTTCGTGCCAAAAAATTGACATTATCAATGCATCTATGGCAGGTGCTGAACGCGACAATCCCAAACCTAAGGGTCCAATTTTTAAAATATTACTGGCATAAATGGGTAATAGGGCTGTAGCGCCCCCTAATAATACTGCAAATAAGTCAAGAGATGTTGTCCCAAGTATAATAGGCCTGCTTTTAATGAAAGATATTCCACCAAATATTGAATTTATGGTTAATGATTTAGAGTTTGGAGATTCTTTCTTTATTGAAACAAATAAAATAGTAACAATTATCGCCAATGATAATATACCAGCTAAAGAGTTTGCAAGTACGGGATTCAATGCATAAAACGCTCCTCCAATTGCTGGACCTACGATAATTGCAAACTGGGACGTAGAAGTTGCTAAAGCAGTTACCTCTGGGAAAAATTCTTTGTGGACAATATTAGGTAGTAGAGATTGCATTGAAGGTCCTTGAAAAGCATTGGTGATACCTATTAAAAAGATAATGATGAGAAGCTTTTCTTTGGTAATCCATCCATTATAACTTTCAAAAGCAAGAAGGAAAATCCATATACTTTCTACAATTTGACTAAAGCAAATAATCAACTTTCGATCATAACTATCTGCTACATAACCAACTACAAGAGTAAATAGAAACATAGACAAAAATTGAACTAATCCAATAAGTCCAAGATAAAACGGTATCTGCGTAAGTGAATAAATTTGCCACCCTACAGCAACGGTTAACATTTGAAAAGCAATGGTGGTTGATATACGAGCACCCAATATAAATATTAAGGACCTATTTTGAAATGCAAGCGAAACTTTGAGTGAAAAAATTATATTATTCGCTCCCTTTCTCGGCCATATAGATTTTTGCAAAATTGAGAGAATATTTATATAAAATAAAGTATTTGTGATAACCCAAAGGTTGAAATTTTTTGTAGCAGATTAAGGCACTCTTTCGTTTGTGACTGCCTATTTTTTTTCAATTATGTAATCTGATTGGACAAATTCAGTAATTTGACATGAACAATAAAATTGTATGCCGCCATTCCATTCAAATAAGCTGTCAGGAATATTACTCCTAATTATAGCTAAATTTCTTATTTTTGCTATCATTTTACCCTGAAATTGAATTATTATACAGTATGTAAAGAACGGAGTGTTAGCCCTCCCTCCCGCTCCAGATGTAATAATACTTTTAAGAATTTTGTTCCTTAGTTGGATACAAATAAAAAATTATTTTGCAATTTTTCACGTTCTGTAGGCATATAGCTAAATAACCTATTACGTGTATATCTTTCTCTTATCAACGAAGCGAATATTGTAGCGCCGTAAAAAATCATGTGGAATAAAAATTTTCATCCTTTTTCTTAATTGAAAAAATAGGGCACAGATTCAAGATTCAATAGTCATGCTGATAAGACTTTTGTTTTCTCGCTTTACTGATGCACAGTTTTTTGTATCTAAATCTCTCTATTTATGCCATCTTAGCCAAAAATTGAGAGTATTTTTAATCAAATTAGTGCAAAACGCATCTATTTTATTATGACCTGTGCCTTAAGATAGGAAAAATGATACTATTAGATTAGATTCCAACTTAATATTGGATAAAACAGAAACTAGAAGCTTTTTGCTAGATTCAATAGATTATGAGACTTTATTTAGGTTCTCGAGAGAAAAAGCAAAGAGAGGCGGAGATATTAGAAATTCTCTTAGTGTTTTTCTGTCTGCTGCACAAATACCCTTTAAATTAAGTTGTAAATAGATCACTGAAGTACATCTAAAATAAGCAGAAGAAATTGTCGAAAAGGACTGCATTATAAGTTCAATATTAACTCTGCCTCTCCTCATAAACTAATTTTATTTGGCATAATCAAAGCAACAGTTTCTAAAGATACAGTAAATACCGGTGACCTCACTAAGACATATGAGAAGGTTTGCAAGCACCTTGATATAAAGCGTTTTCTCGATCTGTGGTTTCTAAATGGATCAGTTCTCGTGATATGCAGGGCTATATTCGGTCTAAAACTACTAACACAGGCCTAACCGGCGGGGTTACAAGAATTATTTTTATCTCTCCAAACGATAGACAAAACACATCAAGGGTTTTAGAAGGTGACGAAGAGTTAAAAAGTTTAAAAGATTTTACTCTTGGCTTTTTCGGCAATATATGAAATCTCTTTAATACTTACATAGACAATACATACTGAAAATTATGTGGTTCCGTCGCAAAAATAATATTTCTGCAATTTGATATTAGATTTTTCACTTTTCGGTGTAATTTTTTTTTGAAAGAATAATTATTAATATTTTATTCTTTTTTAATTGTGAAACATTTGATGCGTAATTATTTTTTGTTTAGGAACCATACTCATTTGGTTCTCTGTTACAAGTTTAATCCCAAATGTTGTTTTCATTTTCAAAATTGTAATACAGGATATTATTATATATGGTGGAATTATCGAGTTATCAAAAAATAGATAGATTCTGATAGAAAGGGAATTTAAAGATCCCGAATTGTTATTTAGATATAGCTTATTCTAACGCAA
>OCZT010000929.1_pt1 | contig 29870 bp, 20 predicted proteins | sample 1539031 | NCBI WGS metagenome assembly OCZT01 (sample SAMEA3539308, study PRJEB22396) | soil metagenome | biome: tundra; feature: field; material: soil | place: USA | collected 2010-05 | depth 0.15 m | reverse complement strand
TAATCGCCGTCCACCGTGTCGGAGACAGCCACGCCGACTCGCGCCAGGGCGTACCTGGCGTCGTCGATGTGCATGTACATCACGTACTTTTTCGTCTTGGCGTTGTAGAAGACTTTGGGGCGTTCGAGAACGAAGCGCGCGCCGAGGTCGCCCGGATCGGCCTGTTTCATGACTTGATTGCGGAAGGTCCAATGCGCCAGGTCGTTGGAGGAATAGCAGCTCACGTAGCGCCTGGCGGGGTCCAACCCTTGCGAGCGGTCCTCACCGAACCAGTACCACGCGTCGCCCACCTTGACGATCCCGCCACCATGCGCCTGTACATGCTGCCCCCGGTCGTCCGGCCACACATCGCCTGGATGAATAGTCTGGGGCCCAGCCGCCAGAAGCAGGGCTGCCGCCCCCAAAACGATCAGAGCGCCTTTTCTCATTTGCATATCGTTAATTCTCCTCCGGCTCAATTTCCAGATAGTCCAGCGCCGCGGGTTCGCCTCCGTCGGGCGCGCCTTCGATGCGGATTTCGTCGCCTGGGCGCAGAGCGACGCCGCGGATGACGCGGCGGGCCGATGAAGAGGAATCGATCCGCGCCGAGGGCACGCGATCGGCGGCGGTCCACTCGTCGACGAGTTGGCTGCCGACCCGTAGTCCAAAGTGCGACACGCCGTTGTTCTGGTCGAAATACTGGACGAGGAGCGTGTACCAGCCGGGCGCGCCCGCGTAGCGGAAGCTGGCTGTGCACTGCATAGCGGCGCAGGCGACGGCCTTTCCGCCCGAGGCATCTTCGGCGGGCGTCACCGCGCGTACGGCGTAGCCCTCCAGCGTCATCGACTCGGCCTCGAAACGGCCCGGGTAGTTGCCAACGCGGCCTTTGGCATCGGCGATGCCGGACGCGCGGAAGAACCAGTTGGTCACGGCATCGCGCCAGACCACGGCCTGGCCGGCCTGATACTCCAGTTGCGCCAGCACTTCGCGATAGCGCTGTTCGTCGATGGCCCCCTGGAGCGGCGTCCACTGGCGCACGGTTGCGGCGACCGCATCGGCGCCTTCGTAGTGCGAATCGTAGATGTACTGAATCACGGTTTTGCCCGAGTGCAGCACGTGCGTGTACGATACGTGATGCAGGAACAACAGCAGATCGTCCGGGCACGCGCCGAGGGAATTGTACATGCTTGTCACGGCGGGACGATACTGGCCGAGGAAGCCCGTGCCGGTCGCCACGGTGCGGTCCATGCCGGCGCCCTGCTCATCGGCGCGGTGCCACTGGCCCCAACCGTTGCGCTCGGAGGCTTCCACGTTGACGCCGTAGTGATTGCCGGTGATGTCCGTTAATGTCTGCAAGCCCAGAGGCCCGGTATAGTTCTCATACGTGCGCCAGGAGGTAAGCTGGATGCCGTTGACGGTGCGGAGGACCTCGGGGTCGTCTCCAAAAGTCAGCCGCGCCCATTCCTCTTCGATCCGTTGCGCGCTAAGATCGGGGTTCCACGCCAGCCGCCCGAAGGCGTAGAGATTCGCCTGGGACAGGTGATTGCCCAGCCAGCTTTCGTCCAGCCCGACATTCGTCACGCCCACGAACCCGCCGGACGGCCGGTGGAAGACCTTCCCCGCCACCAGCGCCTTCACGGGCGTGGCCGCCGCGGTCGCGTGCATGTCGAAGTCGAGCGTGGCTTTCCACATGGGCGCCAGAAAAACGGTGTGGCGGCCCTGACCCATGTACTCCTGCGTGACTTGCAGCTCGATGGCCTGATTGGTCCTTTCGAGCGCGCCAAACAGGGGGGAGGCCGGTTCCCGCACCTGGAAATCGATGGGGCCGTTCTTGATTTGGATAATGACGTTGTCGTCGAACTTGCCGTCGAGATCCTTGAAGTTGTCATAGGCGGCGCGGCCGCGGTCGTTCTTGAGGTCGCGCCAATCCATGCGGTTGTTGTAAACGAAGCCGCGATAGAAGAAGAGGCCGCCGTGCGGCTTGAGAGCGCGGGCAACCACGTTGGCGGCGTCGGCGTGCGTTCTGCCGTAAGCCGATGGGCCCACCCGGCCCTCCGAATCGGCCTTGAGGACGAAGCCGGCCAGGTCGGGGATGGCGGCGTAGAGCTCGTCCGCCTTGGACTTCCACCACTCCACGACGAGCGGGTCGAGCGGATCGAACGTGTCCAGGCCGCCGATGTTCCTCGGGCCGCCGAGATCCACCGACAGCGCCACCCGGACGCCCCAGGGGCGGAAAGCCGCGGCGATGCGCGCCACCTGCGGAATGAAGTCGGGCGCGAGGAGGCGCGGGTTGGCGTTGACGTTGCTGATGTCGCAGGCGTTGATGCCCAGCGAGGCCAGCAGGCGGCCATACTCGCCCACGCGGGTGAGATCCTCGCGCGCATGCAAGCCCTCCCAGAAAATGGAGCGGCCGCCGTAGCCGCGCTCGATGGAGCCATCGAGATTGTCCCACTGGTTCACCCAACGGACCGGCGCATAGGGCGTTTGCTTTTCATCGAGGCCGGTCACGGACTCGCCGAGGGCGATTTTTCGCAGGAACGCGAACGCGCCGTAGAGCACGCCGCGATCATTGGCCGCGGTGACGATGGTGGAGCGCCGCCCGGCCATCCGAACGGTCTTCAGCCAGTAGGCGTCCGGATCGAGATTGCCGTCCAGCCCGGCTTGCGGGAATGCCTGCCGCATCGCGTCCAGCGTGCCCAGCACGATGGCGCTTTCGGTGGGCGCACCGGATTCCACGCGCAGGGTGCGGCCGAGCATGCCGCGAATCCCGCGGATCACTTCCTGGCGGGCGCTCTCGACCGGCGCCGCACCGCCCAGGCTTGCGACCACCGCCGGCACGGCTTCGCGGTACTGCCGAACAGAGGCGCCGTTCAACCCGGCGTACCGCAACCAGGCGCTACGGCCGGTCTCGGCGTGGAGGCCCATCGCTACGAGGGCACAAAAAACGCATAGCTTAGGTGACACTGCTCCTCCTTAAGAGTTGACCCCTGTCAGAGGTTGATGAATATCGATCCGTTTTCCACGGCGAGCCCAATTCCGGAGGCGGTGGCAGCCTCTTGGAGCGCGGCCTGGAGCATGACCACGGGATCCGGACCCACGTCCAACCTGCGCATCAGCCCTTCACCCTTCCTGGCCCCCGCGGAAAAAACGATCTTCAGGCCGCGCCGCTTGCACTTGACGGGCGTTCCATCTTCCAGCTTGGTATTCATCGGCTTGATGTATGCGTCCACGTAGTGCACGCCGATGCCCGACTTGTCGCCGGTGAATTGCGGTAGCTTCTCAGTGACGGCCGGGTTGATGTCACAGAGTTTGATTTTCATATTCGGCCTCCCAGGTATTCGTCGATCGCCTTTCGGAATGCGCGGATGTGCTCCGGCGTGCTGCCGCAGCAACAGCCGACGATGTTCGCGCCGGCCTCCAGCAGCGGGACGACGCCGGTCACCATTTCCTCCGGCGGTTCGTCGTAGATTACTTTCATATCGATGAGCTTCGGCAACCCGGCATTGGGCTGCACCATAACAGGCAGGCTGGTGACTTTCCGGTAGCGCTCCACGGCCTGCCGGGCGCGTTCCATATCCATGCCGGTGCCGCAGTTCAGGGCCACGACGTGCGCGCCGTTTTCTTCCATGAACGTCGCGGCCCGTTCGGGGCCCACCCCCATCATGGTCCGGAAGGTCGAGCCGTCCAGGGTCACGTCGTAGGCCATGGAGCCGATGATGCAGGCCGCGCCGGCCTCTTGCGCCGCCTGGATACCCAGCAGCAGCTCCTCCAGCCCCGTTTGCGTCTCGATGATAATGGCGTCGGCGCCGGCGTCCACCAGGGCCTTGGCCTGTTCGTTGAAGGCGTCGCGCACCTGCTCTTCGGTGAAATCTCCGTACGGCTCCATTAACCCGCCGAACGGTCCGATGTCGCCAATCACGAATCCTTCCCTGTCGCCGAAAGCCTGGCGCACGATCTCCACAGCGGCCCGGTTGATTGCCACGACCTTGTCGGCATTCGAGTGGCGGTTGAGCATGATGCGCGAACCGCCGAAGGTGTTGGTGAGGATGCAGTCCGAGCCGGCTTCGGCGTAACGCCGTTGAATGGCCAGCACTCTTTCCGGGTGGGTCAGGTTCCACGCCTCGCCGCAGTTGCCCTGCTCCAGTCCGGCCAGCATCAATTGGGTGCCCATGGCGCCATCGCCCAGCAGGGGGCGGTCTTTCAACGCGTCCAGGAGCCGTCTCTTACCGGTTGTTTCCATTGGTCCCTTTGTGGCGCAATACGGCGCCAACCGCTCCCTTACGGTCGCGGCTCCGATGCGCTTTCCGAGCCGCGACCGTAAGGGAGCGGTCGCCGGCGATCGAACTGGATATTTCCTGACAGTCCCTCAGGTAGGGCGTCCGCCGGTATTGGCAGGCGGCGAACGAGCAATTCTCGCAGGGTATCAGATCCGCCAGCCGCCGCACGCGGGCGGTGTGACGCGTCAATCCAAACACGCCCAGTTGCGACTTCTTGGGACGTAGCGCGCCGGAGTCGAGCGCTTCCACTTTGCCCGGTAGAGCATGGTCGCGGGTGTTCTGGATCAGGCGCAGCAGCGGCCCTTGCTCCACGATATCCCACTGGGAATAACCCGGGCTGTAATGCGGCAGCACGGCCATCCCGCGCTCTTCGGCCCAGGCGCAAAGGCGCGCGCCGGCCGTGGCGATCAGATGCTCCACGACCGCCGACCCGAGTATCTCCAGGAAGAAATACTCGTCCGGTTTCTCTTCCCGCCAAAGCCGGTTGGCCTGCTCCTCCACCTCGGGTCCCGCTGCGGCCGCGACCAGAAACGTGCTGTGGGCAAGCGCCTGTTGCAGCGTGGCTTGCAGGCGCTTGCTGGTGAACGGGACGCCATCTATACGCACCGAGCCGTTGGCGATCTCCAGGCGCTCGGCCTGGCGGGCATAAATCCATGGTTGTCCATGCCGGCCGTACCACTCCCGAGCCCAATCGGCCAGCTCGCGGCTTCGTCCGCTCAGGACGTGGTCCCGCGGATAGCCCAGCAGCCGGTGATACTCGGCGGGCTCCACTTGGACGCTGGGAGATGTGTCGGCAAATTCCATCATGGGGCAACCTGGTTGGTGGACTCCAGCGGTTTGAACTGGCAGCCATCCACGAAGAAATCGAAGAATTGCAGGTGTGTTTCCAGACGGCAATGCTCCACTCTTCGAACAAGCTGTTCGAGTTCCCGGCGCTTGGATTGGGAGAGCAGCGCGATGGTGGCTCCTTCAATCGCGGCGTTGCCGATTTGCACGATGCGGCCTTCCGGGATGCTGGGAATCAGGCCGATCCGCGCCGCGGCCGCCGCGTTCATATGCCTCCCGAAACCGCCCGCCAGGTAGAACACGGCGGCTTCGTCGAATTCGATTCCGTAGTTGCCGAAGACCACCTGCAGGCCCGCGATGTTCGCGCCCTTGGCCTGGGCCAGTTCGTTGACGTCGCTCTCCAGAAAGAAAATGCCGTGTTCCCGGTCCAGCGCGATGCGGTGGAGATCGTCCTCGAACCTGCCCCTCTCGTTCATCCTGCCGGTGCGCAACAGCTCGCTCATCAGCGCCACCAGGCCGGACCCGCAGATGCCCTCGGGAGCGATGCCGCCGATGACCGACAGATGGAATATCCCGTCGCTATCGATGCGAACGTCTTCGATGGCGCCGTCCAGCGCCGGCATACCGCACGAGATGGCGCCGCCTTCGAAGGCCGGGCCGGCGGGGCAGGAGGCGGCCAGAATCCGGCGCCGGTTGCCCACAATCAGCTCGGTGTTCGTGCCGATATCCATCAACGCGATCAAACGGTCTTCGTGGGCCAAGTCCACGGCCAGCATGGCAGCCGACGCATCGGCGCCGACGTGCCCGCTGACGATGGGACCGCCGTAGATGCGCGCTTTGGGGTGAACCGGCAGCAGACAGCGGCGGCCGGTCTCGGTCAAACTGGTGGTGGCCCGCTTGCCCGCGGCCATTTCCAGTTCGGTGATCGATTGGTAGGGGCTCTGGCCGATGGAGTACACGCTCTGCCGGAAGAACAGGTCGCGCATGGTGGAGTTGCCCACCACTACCATTTCGTAGATGGTTTTCGGATCGACGGGGAATTCTTCAATGGCGTGGGTCAGATAGCCCGCCAGCGTGCGCCGCAAGAGCTTTCCGGGATGCCCGGTGTCGTACTGAATGCGGGCCATGACGTCGGAACCGCCGAAGCGCTGCGGGTTCTCGAACGATGTATCGGCCACCAGCTCGCCGGTCTCCAGGTTGACGAGCCGAAGAACCACAGTGGTGGTCCCCAGGTCCATGGCGATCCCGTGAACAGGCCCCGTGGAGCGGTCCACTTCCTGGCCGTCGATCAGAATGCGGTCTCCCTGGCGCGTGACCGCCGGGTCCAGTTCCATCGGCCGGCCGCTGCCCGGCAGTCCCATCGCCTGACGCTCGATGCGCATGTGCCCGCGGCGCATGGTGTGGCACAGAATCCGGCCGGCATCCGCCGCCACGTACGCCTGGCAGGAAAGACGGAAATTCCCGCGCAGGTGGCGTTCCTGGGAAGTGGGCCCGGAGAGGTACGCCATGCCTTCGGCCACCTCCACCACGCACTCCTTGCATTTGCCTTGCTCTTGGCAGGACGTAGGAACGCGAACGCCCATCCGCCCGGCGCAATCGAATAGCGTTGCGCCGCGTGGAGCGTCAGTGGTGGCTCCGTTGATGGTGAGCGTCGCCGCCATGCCCGCCTACCAGTCGGCCTTGGACTCCAATTCCGCGACGACCGCCTCGGCCACTTCCCGGGCGGTTCCCTCGCGCTCTTCCTCGTCGCTCCACTGCCACTGGGCGAGGTAGTCGTCGGCTTCTTGGAGGCCCCGTTGCGCGGCCAGACGGTCGATGTGCTCCATGAACTTCGGAGGCATCTGCAAAGTCACGTCGTCCCGATCGTCTTCAGTCTTCACCTGAGACGGAACTTCCTGCCAGTACAGGATTTTGTACGTCGCCATTGCGATTCCTTTCGGCCGCCAGCCGCAGGAAGAGGTCGACCGCGGCGGAAGCGTTCGCGCCGTAGCCGTCGGCGCCGATCTCGTCGGCGAACATCTGGCTGATGGGCGCGCCCCCGATGGCCATTTTGATATCGCCCCGGCCCGCGCCCTGGAAGCCGTCGATCACCGTTTTCATGTAGGTCATGGTGGTAGTCAGAAGGGCGCTCATGCCGATAATGTCCGGATGGCACCTATCCGCCGCCGCCATGAACTTCTCCAGGCTCTGATCCACGCCAATATCGTGCACTTCGAAGCCGGCGCCCTCGGCCATCATCAAGACCAGGTTCTTGCCGATGTCGTGAAGGTCGCCCCGCACCGTGCCCATCAGCAAAGTCCCGATGCGCCTGGTAGTGCCGTCCTTGGCGCTGAGCAGCGGTTTGAGGACCGCCATTCCGGCCTTCATGGCGCGCGCCGCGATGAGGACCTCCGGCACGTAGAGGACGTTGTGTTTGAAGTCCTCGCCGACCACGCTCATGCCGGCGATCAATCCCGCGTTCAGGATTTCCTGGACCGCGCGTCCCTCCGCCAGGGCATCCTTGGTCATCTGTTCGACTTCCTTGGCCTTGCCCTCGTATAGATACTGATTCATCAGCGCGTAATCAACCATGGCGTGCTCCTTGGCCGGCCAGCCGCCCGGCATTAAACTCTTCCAAAGCTTCCAGCATGGCAACGATGTTCTGACGCGGCATACCGGGGCTGGTTCCCCCGCCCACGGAAAGAATGATCCCCTCGCCGCCGGAGCCTTCCAGCACGTCGAGCGTAGCCTCCCGGACTTCCTCCGGCGTGCCCCGGACGCCGATTTCCAGCGGGTTCACGTTGCCCATCAGGCACATGCGGTCGCCCACACGACGCTTCACTTCGCGTATGTCCTTCTGCTTGCCCCAATTGAGCACGTTGAAGCCGGCATCCGGCAGATGGTCCAGGCAGGCGTCCACTTCGGCGTCGTTGTGGTAGATCTTGACCCAGTCCGCCGGAAAGGCGTCGCAGATGCGCTTCAGGTAGGGGTGCGCGAATTCCATGTAGTGGTCCTCGTTGATGAAGCCCACGATGTCGTCGAGAATGAGAATGCCCTCCACGCCGTCGCCCATCACCTTGTGCTGCGCTTTCAGCCAGTCGATGACCACGCGCGTGCAAAGATCGATGAGCCGGTGGGCCCCCTCCGGGTCCTCCACCAGGTCGATCATGAAGTGGGTCGTGCCCCGCACGAAACCGGCGGTGCAGAGGGGACCGCGCGAAGTGACCATGGGGAGGATGTAGCCGTGGTCCAGGATTCGCTGCCGGTGCATGCCGATGCGATGCAGCGTCATGGCGGCGAAGGCGTCCGCCTCCACCTCGTACTCGGGGAACTGGTCGATGTCCTCCAGCCGGTAGAGCGTGTGATACTCGCTCGGAGTGTTATCCTGCCAGAATTTGATCTTTGCGCCCAGCACCGAGGGTTCCGCCGCCATCCCATACTCCATCCACCAGGACGGAACGAAGATGATGTCGGGGAACTCCCGCATGATCTTGAGGTTCGATTCAAACCAAAGCTCGGGGTCCAGGAAGTAATCCATGTGCTTGATCCCCAGATAGCCCGGAATCCACGGGCTATCGACGATCAGCGCCATCGGGATCTTGTCCATCCTCTCCCGGCGTGCGGCCTTCTTGAACGTTTCCCATTGGTGTGGCAGCATAACGTTTACTAGTTTGGAACAGATACCGGCCGATGGTCACGGGGATCGGCCCATCGGTCCACCAGTTTCATTTGTTCAATGATACAACAATATGCTGGAATCCCTGATCCGCAACGATCCGCTCTTCGGCCGATGCCGTCCACCCCGGCGAACTGCACGCTGTCGTTCGCGGCAGGCGGTGGGCGCCGGCTCTTGCTCCATCGTTTTACCCTACTACCGCGGGACGGCGGGTTACCATGGAAGCAGTAACGGGATGACGACATCGCTCCGCGGGCTTACCAGGCGAACCTTCGGCCGGATTTGCACGACCGCCTTGCTGTTCGGGAGACGTTGTCTGCGCGCTGGAGCGAGCGTGCCCCTCACCTGGGGAGCCCAGCCGGATCCGAGCACGGGTTTGGAACGGCGCTACCGCGCCGACGCGCAAGTCGTCCTGCTATCGATTCCGCTGCTGCGTCGCCAGGGCGTAGGTGACGGCTCGGCGATCTGGCGCGAGTCGACCGCGGAAGATGGGGCGCGCGTGAGGCTGCTGGAATTCAGCGGACGTTCCGAACCAGGGCGCGCCGCTGGCCTGAACCGGTTCGGTTTTATTCAGGAACTTTCGCGAACCGCGGACCGGGAGATCGCGGAATCGCTTTACTTCGGATTGATGACATCGTCTCCGGAAGAAAGCGCCGCCGATGCCAAGAAGGCGCTCCACTCGACTTCCAAGGATGCTTGGTATTCCGCAGTCGAGGGGCATATCGCCGCGGGCTTCATCGAGACAACGGGCGCTCGATTCGTCGCGCCGGCGCGGACGTCGCTGGCGGAGCGAAACGAATTGATCGGACGCGCCCGGCAGGCCCTATCGGGCGCGCCGAAAAGGACGGCGGAGTGGCACTCCGCCGAGGGGGCGCCTCGGCCATTTCTGCACGCCCTGGCCGGCCTGCTGAACCGGCCGGGCTCGTCGGAAACGCAGTGTGCGTACAACGGCCGCCTGTACCACCTCCGGGTGGAAAGGTCGCCGGATCCGAAGGCCGCGAGTTCTTTTCGCGAACAGCGCCTCATCCCGCCCACGGCGGCTGTGACCCGCATATCCGGGACCTTGCGCCGGGAGGAGGGCGGCACGCCATCCGAATTCCGGCTGTGGATTGAGGAAGGAACGCCGCGCCCGCTCCCGCTTCGCATCGAGTACCAGCCACGGTCGTACCTGCGGCTGACGTTCGAAGCTCAGGGATAACCTCAATGCAGGCCTCGTTGCCGCAGATACTCTAGCCAAACACCGCGCGACAATCGTGGGGCAGGTTCCCAACCTGTCCCACGCGCCCAGGTTAAGCCCGCGCCCCCTTCAGTCCTTCACCCTCTTCAAGTCGCGAGCCGCCGTCTTGCGGAGGCGAAGACGGCTCCCGACGAAATAAACTGCAACTCAGAGGATCGAAGGTAGACGGCTGGATGTATACTACCTGGAAGCCCGGAGTCCAAAATGGGAATTCCGGCTCAGAGGTTTACCTATGAAGACCCGCACGTATTCCGTTCACGGTGTTGTTACAGGCGTCCTCGGAGAAGCGATTGATCGCGCGGAAGTCATCGTGTGGTGGCAGCGCATTCGAGATCGTCATCGGCTCGAAGCCGGAGAAACCTCGAGTGAGGGCGAATATCGCATCTCGTATCATCCTCCCGAGGATGCTCCGGGTAAACTGCTCATCGTGGTCGATGTTCGTTCGCGACACCTGGGGTCGCCTCTTGAATCTCCGGCCACAACCGCTCAGCCCGACCTGAAGCTCGACCTCGCGGCCGAGCCGCATGATCGATCCGAGTATGCGGCGCTCGTGCGCACGGTGCGCCCGCTCCTCGAAAAGCTTGATCTCGACGACCTGGTCGAGAACGAGGAATACCATGATATCTCTTTCCTCGCTCAGGAAACGGGTACGACGAAGGAGCAGCTCGTCCGCTTAACGGTCTCCGCCCGGCTCGAAGCGGCATACGAGCTTTCGCCAGCGGTCTTCTTTGCATTCCTGCGTCAGCAGACGCCGTCATCGTTGCCGAACCCGCTGCTCGATGCGGCCGGGAACTTCACGCTCATCGAAGGGTTGGTGCAGCGCATCGCATCGCTCATCTTTGCGCTCTCTCCCGAACTCCAGACGAGCACGCTTGAAGCTGCGGTGAAGCAGAACGTCATCGGGCCGCGATTTACGCTTCAGATTCCAGAAATTGTGTCGCGCTTGCAGAAGCATCGGACCACCGATCTGCTCGCGCAGCCCTATCTGGTGGGGAAGACCAGTCTCGGGCAGCTCCTCACCATCGCCGCAATTCCGGAGGCGAAGCAACAGGACTTTGCCACCATTCTTACGCAGAATACGCAATCCATGACGAAGTTTTGGATCGCGCTTGGCGACGGCAAGCATGGTTTCACCGCCGCGGAGGCTTCTTCGAATCGAGCGGACGCTCTCCATCGGAGCGTTCGTCAAGAACCATGTGCCGCTGCTGCAACTGCTTCTTCAGCGCTTCGACAGCGGTGCAGCGACGCATTTGTCGGACCTGGCGCGACTCAGCTTGCAGGACTGGGAGGGTCTGGTCAATCAATCCGGAGCTCCCCCGAGCATCGACGCTGCCGGGGCCGCGAGTCCCAGCGAGGTCTTTGCGCGGGTGGTCTATGCGCGCGTTACCCGCGCATTTCCGACGGTGGCGCTTGCCAGCCGCATCACCTCCGGTAATCTCGTCCCGCAATCGGAGCAAGCTCCGCTCAATCAATTCTTCACCAACAACGGCGGTCTCAATCTCCTGCGGAATAACCTGAGCGCCTATTTGAGCCAGGAAGGCCAGAAGGCGTTCACAGGGATTTCGCCGGGAGACCAGGCCGGCGTCGTCTCGAATGCCAGGCGGATGCAGCGCGTCCTCTTCGTCACGCCAGAGGTTGATTCGGCCCATACGCTGGTCGGCCTGGGCATCCACTCCGCCACGCAAATCGCGACGATGGGCCGCCAGCAGTTCTTCCTGCAGGGGACGCAGGCGGGACTCACGAAGCCCGAAGCGAATCGGATCTACAACACGGCCTCGCAGCGCTATGCGGGGGTCGTCGCCCTCTATACGCAACTCAATCGCGATGCAATCGGCGTCTGGCCCAAGTCGATCGGCGACGTATCCGGCATGAACGAACCGATCTCCCAGGCGGTCGCTCGCGATCAATCGCTTGCCACGCTCTTTGGCTCGCAGGACTACTGCGAGGTGGATTCCTGCACCTCCATCCTAAGTCCAGCCGCATATCTTTGCGATCTCCTCTACTGGCTGCGTTCCCGGATGACGGGCGCGAAATCGGCTCTCGATACGCTGAATACGCGCCGCGCAGATATTGGCAATCTCAAGTTGAATTGCCCGAATACGGAGACGCCCCTACCCTACATCGATCTCGTCAACGAGATCCTCAGCGACGCGATCAGCGTGCCTGCCAATCCGAATTCCACCATCAATCCGCCATGGAAGCAGACTTCCGAAGGGAAGACGGCCGAGGACCTGCGCGCCGCGCCGGAATACTTCAATCACGATGCCTACACCGCGATTTATGGAGCGAATTATCCTCATTCGCTGCCGTACTGCGAGGGACTCGACGAGTTGCGCGCGTATCTTCAGCAGTCGGGCATCGCGCTTTGGCAATTGCGCAAGGCGCTGCTGCCTCTGCACGGCCCGACTACGCCGGAGCAAGTTGCCGTCGCAGCGGAGCGCTTCACGATGGCGCCATACGCGGTCGATCTCATTTCCAGCGCGAACTTCGTCGCCGCGAAAGTCGCGTGGCACACTCCGGCTCCGTTCACGGACCTCGCACAGGTGCCGGCCTTCACCCACGCCGCCTCGATCGCGTACGATCGGCTTCTTGAATTGCTCCAGTCGGCCTGGGTGCAAGGCGGGTTGGGTATCGCGATTCAAGGGAACGACGATACGTGCGATACGAGCACCCAGTCTCTCGCGCCATCTCCGCTCGATGCCGGCTTCCTCGATCGCGCCCACCGGTTCCTCCGCGTATGGAGAGAAACGGGCTACCAAATGTGGGAGCTTGATCTCCTGATGCAGTCGAGCGCCGTTGTAAATGGCACGCTCGGTCCAGACGGTCTGATTGCCTTGGGGGCATTCCGTCTCTTGCAAGACCAGACTAAGCTCGCAGCCGATGTTCAGCTCGCGTGGTTCCAAAGGATGGATACCGCGGCTCACCGTGGTCCGAATAATTCGATGACGACTCCGCTGTATTCGCGAGTCTTCCTGAATCCTGCGATCGTCTCGTTGCACCCGGATGCCGATCTTGCGGCCGTCGCTTCGGGCGCGGCCATCGCCGACGGGAATTTGAATAACCACCTGGACGCCATTCAGGCATCGCTCGGCATTTCGGGAACGGACGTGAGCGCGCTGATCGCGCTCTTCGGGTTGGACGCTGCCAATACGCTCACGCTCGATAATCTGAGCCTGCTCTTTCGTATCAAGCAGCTTGCGGATGTTGCGAAACTTTCGATCGCGGACTTGGGGAGCGTAGCCGGGATGATCAATCCCGGCGCCGCGACCACCGCGGCCGCGATCACAGCCGTGTTCAGCGCCCCGCTGGCGGCAACGACCTTCCTCCAACAACTCAAGGCCATTCAACAATCGAGTTTCAGTATCGATGAGCTGACCTATCTGCTCACACCCCCGGCGGCGACGTCGCCATACTGGACTGCCACAGCGGCGATAACGGACGCCGGGATCACGACGGCCTTGACGGCCGTCCGGCAGGCGATCCTGAACTCTAGCGGCAGCGATGTTAACGGCAGCGTCATAGCCGCCGTCGCTTCGCCGCTCAGTATTGCGAATGACATGACCGCGTTCGTGATGCAGAACGTCGATCTCCCTGGAACAGCCCAGACGCTCCTTGCCGTGCTGACCGATGCTTCCATTACAAATCCGCCGGGAGGGCCCTACCCGTCGCTTACGCGCGTAAACTATCCGAACCAGTTTGTTGCGATGCAGCTCCTCGACAAGATTCGCGCGATCGTCCAGAAGCTGCACCTTGTGAATGCCGACTTATCATGGCTTATCGGCAATGCCTCGGTCTATGGTGGTCTCGACTTCACACAATTGCCAGTGGTGAATACCCAGCCGGCCCTCGGTTCGACGCCACTCCTGACCACGGTCCTCCTTGTCAAGCTGACGCGCCTCTTTACCTCCGCGCCACTAGCGGCGCCGATTCAAACGCTTTACGACGTCATCACCGGAGTCCTTACAGGGACGCTTGTGAACGAAGCGTCCACCCAAGCGGCGCTCAGCACGATCACCGGCTGGACGCTGGCCGATATTGTTTCCTTCTCTTCGGCGCTCGGTGTCGTGTTCAGCGCGGACTATTTGCTGCCCTCTACGTACGATGACCTCCGGACGCTCGAGGCGATGATCGCGGCAACGTCGGGCAAGGCCAGCGCCGCTCAGTTCGTCACGTGGGCCGCAGTACCCCCGGACGAAGCAACGGCCGAGAGCATGGCGGCCTCTGCGCTGAGTGCGCTGCAAGCTCGCTATTCGAATCCCGACTGGCTCGCGGCCGCACCCTCCATCATGAACCCAATCCGCGAGCACCGTTCCGCGGCGTTGCAGGATTACCTCGTTGGCAACGGCGATCACGCCGGCAACACTTTCGCCGATATCGATGCCCTCTTTGATTACTTCCTCATCGATACGCAGATGAGTTCTTGTGAAGTAACAACGCGCGTCATTCAGGCGTACATCGCCGTTCAAGTCTTCGTCGAACGATGCCGCATGAACCTCGAAGCCCCGGCAGTCCAGATCGATCCGAACGACGATGCCTGGGACTGGTGGCAGTGGATGAAACGCTACCGCATTTGGGAGGCGGCCCGGGAGGTCTTTCTCTATCCGGAGAATTGGCTCGTAGAGTCGCAACGGCCCAGCCGCACCGAGATCTATAAGAAACTCGAACAAGACGTCCATCAAAACGACTATACGTCCGACAATTTTGAGACGGTCTCGCTCAATTATCTCGATGGGCTGGAAAACGTCGCGCATCTCCAAATCACGGGTACGTGCAAGGACCCTTCCAACGGCGCTATCCACGTCGTCGGCCGGGTTCATTCGGATCCGCCGCGCTTTTATTATCGAACGTTCCAGGACGGCGTCTGGGGAGGTTGGATTCACATCCCGCTCGACATCAAAGCGCATCAGGTGGCGCCAGCGGTCTATAGTGGACGCCTCTGCTTGTTCTGGCCCGAGATCAAGGTGCAAAACGAACCGCACCAAAACCTTCCAGCCGCGCAGCCTTCCTCCAATCCGCCGAGCCAGGAATCGTCGAAGTATGTTTCGATTCGGTCTTCACTTCTCCATTTACCGGAATAACTCCTGGGCGTCCGCCCAGTCGACGAAGGGGAAACTTTTCGACGTACCGATGCTGAGCTCTAGTGAGGTCCACAATAGCGTTTCGGTCGAGTCGCTTTACACCTTGAAGATCCAGCCAGTCTCGGCCTCCGGCGGCTACGGGGAGGCGTTGGACGTCGATGTGTTCCGGCTGGGCGCCTACGACGCGAACGCATATATATCTGCGCTACAGGCAATCAGCTCCGATTTCGCGACCGCATCGGTTGACCTCGCTGCAGCTCAGGCAGAATCGGGTTTTTCAGGGATATTTCCTGGAGCAGCGCAGGCTGCGGCCGCGTACGAGGCCGCGGCGGCAGCCGCAATGGCCGCTGGAGCGGCGGCGGGGGTGGCTGCTGCGAACGCCGTCCACGCGTCGGCGGCCGTGCAGATCGGCCGCGCAGTTTTCGACGGAAGACTCAGTGAACTCGAGCAGCGTAACCTTCCGGTCCTGGTCAATACAACCGTGGTTAATTTGCTTGCCCATGCTCAATCCACATACGGACCGGACGCACTACCACTTCTGCCATTACCCGATGGTGAAGCCGATCCGAATCTGGTCGGCGAACCGAACCTCATTCCTCACGCCGGCGCGCTCGTTACACAGGGAGCGGACCCCAATCAAGGAAGTCGCCAGACGTTGCCCCTTGATTTCACTTCGGCTCCACAGGAATTGGGCGCTGGCCCATTGCTGAAAACCGCTCCAGTGCCATTCCGCATAATCGGTCCCGACAGCGATCTCTCTTTGGACCCGAGTACCTACTTCTTCTATCAGGATAATCGGCGTTGCTATTACGTCGATACGCAGAGATGGTATTGGACTGGCAGTATGTGGGCCCCGAATCCGCCATCGGACCCATCGAGCGCTCCGTTTGAAGCGCGATATTTTTTCCACCGCTTCTATCATCCCTATACTCGGCTCCTCTGGCATCAACTCGGGAGTTCTGGCTTTCCGGGGATCTACAATCCCGATCTTCAACAGAATCCCGATCAAGTCGATCCGAGCCATGCCGATGTCTTCAGCTTCCAAAACACGTATCAGCCGGTGGCGCCAACTGTGAGCTGGGGTGAGGATAACGAGATCCTCGACTTCAGCCCCGACGCCGCGTACTCGGTCTATAATTGGGAGCTCTTCTTCCATATTCCGCTTTACATCGCGGGCCTTCTCAGCCAGAACCAGCAGTTCGAGGACGCGACGAAGTGGTTTCAGTATATCTTCGATCCGACCAGGCAAGGCGCCGATCCGGCGCCGCAGCGATTTTGGATTCCGAAGCCGCTGCACAGTTTAACGAGCGCGGCGATCCTTCAGCAACGGATTAATAACCTTTTGCAGCTTGTCAATCAGGGCGACCCGAACGCCCTGGCGCAGGTCAGGCGCTGGCGCGACGATCCGTTCAACCCCTTTCTCCTCGCGGATCTGCGGCCCGTCGCCTATATGAAGACGGTTGTCATGCAGTATCTGGATAACCTGATCGCATGGGCGGACAATCTTTTTGCGACCGATTCCCGCGAGGCGCTGAGCGAAGCGACGCTGCTCTACGTCATCGCGGACGAAATGCTCGGCCCGCAGCCGTCCGCAATTACTCCGCCGCAGCACGCCGACGATTCCTACAACGAGCTTGCTCCCAAGCTCGATGCGTTCGCGAACGCCATGGTGGATATCGAGAATGCTATGGGCGGCGGCGGCGGTGGAATGGGCGGGGGCGGTGGTGATGGAATGCCCGGACCGCAGACGTTCTACTTCAAGATACCGCCGAACGATAAGCTGCTCGGTTACTGGCGCACGGTTGCGGACCGTCTCTTCAAGTTGCGCCACTGCCAGAATATTCAGGGCGTTACGCGCGAGCTTGCTCTCTTCGATGCGCCGATCGATCCGGGTCTGCTCATCAAGGCGCAGGCTGCGGGAATCGATCTCGGTTCCGTCCTCCAAGATCTTTCCGCCCCACTTCCGAATTATCGCTATACCGCGCTCTACACGCAGGCGCTCGACTTCGTAAATGCGGTCCGGGCCTACGGTACTTCCCTGCTTGGCGCTATCGAGAAGAGCGACTCTGCCGCGCTTGCCACTCTGCAGCAGACCATACAGCAGCAGATTCAGCAGGACATGGACCAGATCTTCGAAGGGCAAATCGAGAAGGCGCAGCACGACTTGGATGCGCTCAACCAGGCCTTCGAGATCGCAAAGGCAAAGTACGATTTTAATAGTTCGCAGGACCTGGCCAATTTCGCGGAATGGACGGGGATGGTTGCGAAAGCCGCCGCGAGCATAATCAGGACCATCGCTGCCGCGATGCACACGACCGCCACAGTGGTCTACCTGCTTCCAGCCGGTACCGCCGGCCTCAGCGGTTTTGGCGGTACGCCGCACGGGGCATTTACGGAAGGCGGAAAGAATGCAGGCGACTCGTCGAAAGCCGCCGGCTTCACCGCAACAACCGCGGCGGATGTCATCGATGCAGCCGGAGTTGTTGCAACAACCATTGGAGGTTGGCAACACCGGAAAGAAGGCTTTGACGAAGCCGCCAAGGAAGCGGGTTATCAAATGGACCAGACGTTGGCGCAGATTGCCAGCGCCGAAGTAGCGCTTTCCATCGCCCAGCAGAATCAGGTCAATCACCAGAACCAGATTGACTACATCCAAAAGCAGATCGACTTCCTGACCGATAAGTTCACGAATCAGGAACTGTATGATTGGCAGGTTGGGCAGCTCGCCGCTACGTATTTCCAAAGCTATAAGCTCGCCTACCGGATCTGCAAGCAGGTCGAGCGCTGCTATCAGTACGAACTGGGGATTCCGGACAGCGACTTCATACAATTCGGATACTGGGACAGCCTGCGTAAAGGCCTGCTCGCCGGTGAAAGCCTGAACCACGATTTGAGGAGAATGCAGGCATCCTATTTCGAGCAAAATAGGCGGCGGTTTGAGCTTTCCCGTTTTGCCTCACTCGCCGTAATCGACCCGGCGGCGCTGCAGCAACTACTCGTCACAGGCGTCTGCGATTTCGATCTGACGGAGTCGCTCTTCGACAACGACTACCCCGGCCATTACAATCGGCATTTGCTCCGCATGAGTGTAACCGTTGTCTATCCGAGCCCAGGAAAGTTCGATAACATCAGGGCGACTCTCACGTTGGTTTCGAACAAAGTGCGCATATCGACCAGCGCGACTTCCAGCGCCGATTATCCGGAGAATGGGCCGGGCGATCCACGCTTCTCCTATAACTATGCTGCGGCGCCGCAAAAAATCGTGCTTGGTAACGCTCAGGATGATCCTGGCTTGTTCCAGACATCGCTCAGCAACAATCTGAGCGATCAGCGGTATCTGCCGTTCGAAGGCGCTGGCGCGATTAGCTCCTGGCGCCTTGAAATGCCGGAGGCGACCAACGACATCGACCTGAGTTCGGTCAGCGACGTGGTGCTGCACATCTATTACAGCGCGATCGATGGCGGCGATGCGTTGAAGGGCTGTGTCGTGCAGAATAATCTTGACAATCTGCCTACGGCGGGCGTCAGGGTATTCAGCGCGCGCAATGACTTTAGCGCGCCCGCGCCGACCGTCGCAAATCCGTACCCGCTATCGCCTTGGGACGCATTCCTGCTAAAGCCTGCCGTTGCCGATCCGGACCAATCCCTCGTGCTAACGATCTCGCCTTCGAAGTTTCCGATCTGGACACGCGGGAAGGCGATCGCGATCACCGGAATTACGGCGCTAACCGTTGGTTGGCCGGCGGGAAACTTCACGCTCGAACCGCAGGCTCCGCTTACCCAGATGCCGGCGGACATGACGATGAGTCCGGTCGGGGGCTCGACCGAGCCGAGCATCTGCGGCGCGACTCTTACTGTTCCGCCGAACACGGCGCCGGGTAAGTGGACCTTCAAATTGAAGACCGCTGCCGCGGCAGACTTCCGGTCGCTCACGAAGAACGACATCGGCGATCTGCTGCTCCTTCTTGGCTACCAGGCGACATAAGATGGGACAATGGGCGCTGCCTCTATCGCTCCGGCGCGTCGTAGGCCGCTATGTGCGTGCGTTCGCGCCGGAGAGAATTGTGCTCTTCGGATCGTATGCCAAGGGGACGAATCGGCCGGGAAGCGACCTGGACGTGCTCATCGTCGCGGACCTCGAAGGGGACATCTCCGCGCACATGCGGCGTGCGCACCAGCTCGCCGCGGATTGCTTTCCGCCTGTCGATGTCGTTTTCGCAACGACCGAGGATGTCGAGCGGTCGACGGCGGATAGGAATCCATTCCTCCTGTCGATCCTCGGCACTGGCATCGCCTTGTATTCCCGCGGGCAGGCAGCGACGATGTTTCTCTTTGAAGCCTCCTCCGCAGGTATTCCATCTTGAATGGAGTTCTGCATGCAAAACCACCGACGCTGCGAATTTGAGGCCGGAATCCCGCATTTTGCAGGTCTCGGGGACGGTGTTGCGCCCGAGCGGTCAGCGGCGGACCGCTCTCCCTTCAGTCCTTCACCCTCTTCAAGTCGCGAGCCGCCGGCGAGTCCGGATCCAACCGCACCGCCTCGCGCCATTCTGCTGCCGCCTCGCGGGCGCGGCCAAGCTTTGCGTAGACAAGGCCCAGCTTCCAATGCGCTTCCGCGAGTGCAGGTTCGTTCCCTTCGGGCTCCACGCTCAGATAGGTCCGCAAGCAGCCCGCCGCCCGGTCCAGCGCGCGATTGGCTTCCAGAAGAACCTCCGCGGCGCGATAGTTGGGAACCAGATCGTCGGGCGACTCCTTTCCGGCCGTTGCCAGCGTGGAATCGAGATCGCTCCATCTCTCGCCGGCCGCATAACATCGGGCCAGAATGGCATAGGCCCCGGCGCGCCCAGGGTCGATCTTGACCGCTTCGGACGCCTGTTGCCCGGCCCTCGCCAAGTCCCGGTGTTCCGGCGACAGGTAGAACTCGGCCAGGGAGATCCGCATCCGGTAGTCTCGCGGCTTGGCTTCCACTGCCCGATAGAGCAGGCCTTCGATCCGGCTGCGTTCTCCGTTCGATTCCGCCAGCCTGGCTTGGGCCGCATAGCCCTCCGCGGGGTCGATCGCCGCAATGCGGACGGCGGTCTCCCGCGCCTTGGCTTTGTCCCCACCCGCAATGCCCGGCGCAAGCAGGTAGAACTCCATGAGATCGCGAAGGGCCTGGAGATCGCCGGGATCGAGCGCGATGGCGGCGTCAATCTCCTTCTTGAATCGCCGCGCCAGGATCAACTGCTGAAGGATCCCGCTGTGTTGCGCGGTGACGCCCAGCGCCTCGGCGAGCTGCCGGTGATATTTGGCGACGCCGCCGTCCAGCGCAACCGCCTTCTCGGCCAGGCTTAGTGGCGATTGGTGGTCGCCAAAAGCGTTCCGCACCTGCGACAGCAGGAAGCATGCCAGCGCATCTCGCGGGTTGGCGCGGATCCGCGCTTCGACCAGCGTTCGAGCCTTCTTCCAGTGGCCGGCCTCGATCAGCGCCTCGGGGGAACTCTGGTCCGCGCCGGCGGCGGCCGCCAGCAGACACAGCCCCAGAACGCGGGCCCTCACGCCACACCGCGGTTGAGAGCATGCCACGCCGAGAAAGCGCCGGCCCCCGGTTTGTCCAGGTACCGCTCCAGCGGCGCCGGCGGAAGATTCCGCAGGTCCACCAGGATCAGCGCATCCAATGCGTTTGAGAAGCCGCCGTCCACGTTGAACCCGACCAGCTTGCCTCCGGTTTTCAAGTACTGCTTGATCGGGATGGGTACCCCCTTGCCGTCCCCCTCCAAATCCGCGATCGGAGCGGAGAGTTCGTCGAGGCCGGCCGGGACGCGGGGGATTGCGCCCGTGAGCCGGAACAGCCGCCCGGCCGGGCGGTAGGCCCGGCGCGGCACGACCATGCCGGCCAAGTCTTCCTTGCGCCGGCCCTCCAGAAATTGCACCATCAAGCGCCGCGAGACCGGGTAGTAGTCGTTGCCGATGCTGACTCCGCCGAACAGCGTGGCGCACTCCGGCCGGCTCGCAACATAGAGGCCGATCCCCTTCCAGAGTAGCAGCAGCGGCGCGTCCTGCTTCTGGTACTCCAGCCGTACAAAGGACCTGCCCAGCTCGAGGGGGCGAAGCTACTCGACGCGCCAAGGGGAACGCCCGGACCAGTGTCTCAGGGCGTCGCTGGCCCAGGCGGGGGTCTGGGCGGTGTGGCATGTGGTGCAGGCGTTCGGAACGCCGCTCGCCGTGGTCATCGATGGCGGGATGAACTTGAAGGTGTGGGCGCGCACGTTTACGTCGGCGAGCTCGGTCGCGATCTTGGGCATGTGGCAGGAGATGCACTCATTCCCGGCGCTACCCGCCTGGTGATGCGTATGGGCTTCGATGCTGGGGGCGTGCGGTCCATTGGGTGAACTGGGGCCATGGCACTCCAGACACATCGCGTTGGCGGGCTTCAGGAGTTGGGCGTAGTTCGACGTGCCGTGAACGTCGTGGCAGGAGAAGCAGGTGATGCCGTGATCGTACATGGCGCTCTGCACGAAGTCGTTGCCTTGCATGCGGTTCTTGTGAGCCGTGCCGTCGGCGAAGTGGGTGAACGTGGTCTCGCCGAGTTTGTGCTCTTCCAGTTGCCAATAATCGCGCAGGTTCTTGCCTATTTCGAATCCGACGGGCCAATCGTAATAAACGCCGTCGAGCGGCTTCCGGAGCGGCTGTCCCTGCGAATGGCACTGGATGCAAGCGTCGTTGGCGGCGACCGGATCGAGCCGCGCCGGGTTGACGATGTTGGCGCCCGACGGGGCGGCGGCATGATCGCTCCCCGGACCGTGGCAGCGCTCGCAGCCGACGTTCCACTCGGTGACCGTCTTGGTCTGGATGTTGTAGTTGACCGAATGGCAGCCGTCGCAGAGCGGCCCGGTGGGACGCTTCATGTTATCGGCGGGATAGTAGGGCAACCACCAGTCGGTCTTACCGGTCACGAAGTAAGCCCGCCAGATCTTATGAGTTATGTCCCACTGCGCGGAGAGCGGATAGTAGTCGTTGCCCACTTTCGTGAAATAGCGCTGCTTCCAGATACTGCCGTAGACCAGCGCGATATCGTCCTTTTTGAACGTGAGAAGGGGATCGGGCTTGGTGAGATCCGGCAGGATGGCGTCGGGATGCTCGCGCGGATCGCGCACGACGTTGGCCATGGGCGTGCGTTGCCAGCGGTCGTAGATGGAAGCGTGGCAAGTCTTACAGGCGGCGGAGCCTACGTAGGCAGGAGCCGCGACGGCGGGCAACGCCAGCGACAATGAGGCCGCACACACAACGATTCTCCTCATGGTTTTCCCATTTCCCACCGTCAACGGCGCCTTTGTTTCCTAAGTTTTGTCGGGCCGGATTCCGCCACCCGGCGCATGCTCGCCGCTCTCAAACAGAAGGTTGTTCCCCGAGTCGAACAACTGACAGCGATACGTGGTGGGGGCCGCCTGGAGAACCGTGATCGTGGTTTGGCTGTCCTTGACTTCCGCGGCCGAGAAGAACTGCGGATCGTTCATCGTGATCTTGAACGTGCTGTTGGGAGGTGCGACGCCCAGTTGGAAAGAGATCGTGTCTCCTTGCTTGACCGCCAGTTGATCCGTATCCGGCCTAAAACCGCGAGCGCCGTAATCCAACGTAACCGTATGGTGTGACATTCTTCTTCCTTTCGATTTTTCTATCGAGCCGACTGCGTCCGAATCAGTTCCTGGAAGCGGGGGTCTTGCCGCAAGTCCTTCACATCCGGCTGACGGCTCAATTCTTCCAGCAGCCGCCTTGGCGCGCGCTGCAGCACCACGAGGGTTTCTTCGCGTTGGCCCAAGACTTCGTACATAATGGCAGCCTCCCGCATCACAATGGCGTTCTCGGGCTCCAACGAAAGCGCTTGCGAGGCCTCGAACCGCGCCCGGTGCGAATCTCCGAGAAATGCGGAGACCAGCGCCAAGAGGACGCGAGAATCCGCTTTCCGTGGGTTGCGGGTTACTTCGTCCTGCGCCATGTCTCTGGCCGAACGGTAGGCGTCTCTTGCGTCCCGCGTTCTTCCCAGATGGCGGTAAACATCTCCCAGATCCCGATACCGCATGGCCGACGGCGTTCCGGAGGCCACGCTTTCCTCGAAGAACGGGGCCGCTTCCGCGTACCGTTCCTCGGCGTAGTACAGGCCTCCGACATTCATCGACAGGTTGGGCGATCTGTGCAGGCTCAACGCGCGGAGCAGGGACTGTTCGGCCTCCTGGAACCGTCCTTGTTCGATCAACGCCAGCCCCAGGTCCATGTGCCCGCTCGAGAGGCCCGGCGCGATGGCCGTGGCGCGGCGGTACAGTTCTTCCGCTTCGCGATACTGGCTTCGGTACCAATAGAGATTGCCGAGGCCGAGGTAGTTGCCGTAGTAACTAGGCTGGGCTTTCATGGCCCTGCGATAAGTCGCAATCGCGTCGTCGGTTCGGTTCGCTTTGTCGTAGGCCTCCGCGAGCCGTCTCCAGGCTTCGGGATCGTTCGGGTCCAACTCGGTGGCGCGGGTGAAGTCGCGAATTGCGGGCTCGTAGGAGCCATGCTCTTCCTGGAACGAACCCGAGACCAGCAGAACCCGTGCGGAATCGGGATTGATGGTCTTGGCCTTCGAGACATTGGCTCCGGCCAGGTCGAGCCACTCGGGGCCTTCGCGCTTATCGAACTTCTGGATTTGGGCGTCGGCCAGCCCCGCATAGGGCAGGGCGGATCGCGGATCGAGTTCGATCGCCTTGTTGAAAAAGGGAATGGCCTTGTCGGCGTTGTAGCCGTCCTCCCGGAGCAGGTCGATCCCCTGTACGTAGAAAGGATAGGCCGCTCGGGAAACCGATTCGTCCGGCGCCCTCGCGCGCCACCGGAATGCGCCCGTAACCGTAGCGATGATCGCCTTGGCGATCGCCGCCGAATCTCCAACCGGGTATGTGCCGTTGAGCGGCTGGCCAAGGGTTCGTCCAGTTGCCAGATCCGTCAGCGAAGCGGCGGCCACGATACCAGCGCCCGATCCGCGCAATTGCGTTTCGAGCACGTGGGTAGCGCCGAGGATACTCTTGGCCTTTTGCGGCGTATCCACGCCGTTGCGCGACGCCTCGCGAGGCGAGATGACACTCAGATTCCGGTGCGCGCCGGACAATCGGTCCGCGACATCCAGGCCTATGCCGGCAGCCCCCGGGACGGCATCGCCCTGCACGGCAAACGGCAGCACCGCCAGCCGCACGGGCGGGCCTGCCGGCTCCGCGCTCCATTGCCAGTATCCCAGCGCCAGGGCCGCGGCGGCCGCCGCGGCAGCGCTCCCCTTGAGCAAGAACCGGCGCGGCTCCAGCCCATCGCTCACCGCTTCGGCGGAGCGGAAACGACTCTCAGGGCGGGGCGCGAGGCACCGCGCGACGACCTTATTCCACGGCGACGGAAGATCTTCGACGGCGCGCCGCCAATTGGCGTCGACGATGCCCGGGCCGAGGGTCACTGTGCTCGCCTGCGAATCGGCCCCCCAAGGTACCTGCGGCTCGGGAGCGGAAGGCCTCGTGAGCCATCTGGGCGAATGGCCCGTCAGCATGACGTGAAACAGAATTCCCAAGGCGTAGAGATCCGACGCTACCGTCGATGGTTCGCCCAGCAACAACTCCGGGGCCATGTAGCCCAGTGTTCCGCCATGGCCGTCCGCCGTGGGAGCGCCCTCGACGAGCTTCATTTTGGCCAGGCCGAAATCGGTGATGACGGCTCGAATGCCACCCTGCGGCGACCGAGCCAGGATGACATTTCCGCACTTCAGATCTCCGTGCACGACGCCCTGGCGGTGCGCTTGCGCAAGGCCGGCGCAGATTTGGCGCGCGATCGCCAGCGCCTCTCCCTTCGGCATTGGTCCTTCGCTGCGAATCCGATCCGAAAGAGTTTGCCCGTCGATGAACTCCATCGAGAGAAACTCCATTTCGCCAAACGCCGTGGAAGTCACGTGCAGATCGTGCACCTTGCAGACGTTGAAGTGGCTCACCTCGCGGGCGGCGCGCACTTCGGGCGGCAGGCGATCCCGATAACCCGGCTTGGCGCATTTGAGGGCGACGCGCCGGTCCAATTTCGTGTCCATGGCTTCGTATACAAAGCCCATGCCGCCAGCGCCCACTGCGCGCACGATACGGAATCTCTCCAGCAGCAGGGTCCCGGGGCCAAACGGGTCGAGGCTGCCGGGTTCCAGAGGGGCGCCGCCGGCAAGCTGATCCGAGCCGGGAGCGCCCGGCGCATCTATCGGTGGCAGGTCCGGCGTAAGATCGCGGGAGGCATGCCGGGCAAGCATCGATTCAATCTCGCGGCGCAACTGCTCATCACCCTGACAGGCCTCGGTCAGAAAGGCGCCGCGCTGGCCCGGCTCCCGCTCCAGCGCGGAGCGATAGAGCCGTTCGAGTTGCTGCCAGCGTTCGGGGTCCATCACCGCCGTCCCCATAGTGAGCCCCACTAATGATACAGCATGATTCAGCCGCAACCTCGGGCTGTCCCCTGGATGAATCCTTCTGTCAGGCTCCGATTGGGCGCGCAGGGCGCTTCCTGCCTGCATCCCGGAAGCCGAACCCTTGCAAGCCCCAACTTCCCGCCACGGTTGTCCCGACCGCTACGCTTTACGCCCGCGCCGAACGCCTGCCACGCAGAGCGCCGCGAGCGCCAGTCCGGCGAGCGCGAAGGTCGCGGGCTCCGGAGTGACGTCGATCTGCCGTGAGGCGGAAATCGGCTCGATAGAATTCAAATAGAACAAACCCTGGTTGAGATCGCCGGGATCGTACGTCACGCCGATGCTCGTAGCGCCGAGGCCGTTTGCCGTGAAATGGAGGATCGCCAGGGTGAGTGGCTCGGCAAAGTCGCCGCTTGAGAGCCCAAGGATACTGTTGGAAATGCCGGCCACAGCCGGGTTCCCGCCGAAACTCGCCGAAAAGTCCGTGAACAGCGGACCGGCATCCTCCCCAACGTACGTGACAAGCCCCGATCCGACGGTTACATTGAATCCGTACGCGAGCAGTGCGTCACCGGGATCGCGACCGGCGAAAACATCGGTTACCTGCACCTGAACGTCGAAGTCTTGTTGGATGACGGTCGGAAAATCCATAGCGAGAGAGATGGTGGCCGCATGGGCAACCATCCCGAACACCGCCAGCCCCAGACCGGCCGAAAGGAAAAACCGTTGCCTGATTGTCATATAGTCCCCTATTGTAAGAATGCCCGGTAGTAATTGACCCACAACCGGTAATCGTTGAGCGTGATCTTGCCGTCGCCATCGAAATCCATACGCCGATCCACGGCCGATGCCGGTTTGCCTACCGCCGCCGTCACGATGGCCTGATCCGCGGCATCGACAACGCCGTCGTCGTTCAAATCGCCCGGCAGGGGATTCAAGCCGACAATGAACGGATCGTGATCGGAAGCCGCGTATGGAGTGGCTGCGTAGTACGCCGCCTGGGCGGCGGGGCTCTTTGCGGAGCTGTTCAACGCCTCCAGCGCGGACGGTTCGTCTGCGTTGATGTGCCACTCGGCCACGTTCTTGATCAGCATATTGAACGCGGCATTTGCCAGCGCGTGATCCAGGTAGCCGGCTTGCGCCCCGAAGTTGTAGGAATAGGCATTCGGACCGATCATCCCCGCAATCAAATTGGTGTAGCCATGGGTCGCGAAGTACTGGATTGGATCCTCCCCCAAGTAGGCGTTATAGTCGCCGACGAGCAGGTACTTCCGGTTGGCCCCGGCCGGATCGCCCGTGGGATTGGCCGCGAGCCAGTTCACCACGTTGGCGGCCATGGTCAAACGCGTTCCATTGCAGTTTCCCTGAAGCGCATCGTCGTTGCCTGCGCCGCAGGCGCTGCTCTTGGAGCGGAAGTGATTCACCACCACGGTAAAGGTCTGCTGGGAGGCCTTGGCGCCGGATGCGGGCTGAAACGTTTGGGCCAGGGTCGGCCGATTCGTGTCGTTTTGATAGTACTCGGCAGGCGAACCGACTGGAGTCATCCTGGAGGGCTTGTAGACGAGCGCACTACGTATCGCGTCCGTGCCATTGCTGGCGCCCAGGCTCAGAGTGTTGATGAGAGCGAACGTGTTGGGAGCGGTGGCTGCGTTCAACCCGTCCACCAGCGATTGCAGCGCCGCGTTGGTGTAGTTGTTGGTAGCGTTATCGGTCTGGCCATCGTCGAAGTTCTGCACTTCGCTCAAGCCGTAAATGTCCGCGTTCATGCTCGACAGTTCGGCGATGATTTTGGCCTTCTGGTGATCGAACTCGGTCTGGTTCGCCGCCCCGCGGCCGTTAAAGCTGGTGAAGAAGTTCAGGACGTTGGCGCTGACCACCCGGAATCGGCCACCCACGTTGGTCAGGATGCCGTTGATGTCCGCCGGACGCGCATTGGCATTGTAGAACGTGACCGCATCGGTAGTCTGTACGCGGTACGCGCCGAAACGATCGTCGAGAATCCCGGTCAGCGGCGTGTGGGTGTGAGCGTTCGAATCGTAGTTGACCAGCGCGCCGTCGCGGAGGGTACTGCTGGCGCTGAGGCCGCCTTGCGGGAACGCCGTCGGATAGAGGGTTGCATTGGCAAGCGTGCTTGCGTCGTCCAGAACGATGACGCTCCGGGCATTCAGGTCGGCCTGGCTTTGCCAGTTGGCCTGGGTGACCGATTGGGTCGGCACGTAGAGCACCTGAGGAGCAAGCTGCAACTGATCGAAGCTGCCCAGGTCGAAGTTCCCGCTCACCGTGAGCTGCTGCGGGAACTGGACGGCCATGCCTTCGTATTGTTCCCAATCGCTCACGTTGGTGATCGGCAGGCTCAAGCTGGTCCGGGTGAAGGTATTGCCGGTGCTGCACCTGCTCCTGCTCGTGACGCCGCCGATCTCCGTCAGCGAAGAGGTCAGCGATCCGGTCGCGGAAGAGAACTCCGAAACCGTGCCCTTGAGACGAACCCGGTCGCCTACGCTCACCGCGAGCGGCGCCCCAGGGTCGAAAACGAAGATGCCCTCGGAAGTGTGGTCGTTGCCGTCCCAGGAGCTGTCCGGCTCCTGGAGATAGAAACCGTTGAGTTGGCTGCTGGCCTGGAAGCTCCCCACCACGATACCCTCCACCTCGACGGTCTGGCCGGCCAGTGGGCTGGTGTTGGCGGTTCCCTGGATGGTGTGGATTGCCGTCGTGGTCTTGACGCCCGTCTCACACGCGAAGGCCATGTTGACCGTGTAGTTTTGGAACGTGGAACCCTCGGCGCAATTCGCGCTAACGGTAAAGGAGAAGCTCCCCGAAAGCGATGGAGTCCCCGACAGTGTGGCGGTGTTCGTGGTTCCGGTGAAGCCGAGGGATAGCCCCGGTGGAACACTCCCGCTCGTGCTGAAGCTGCAACTTGACCCGTTATTGACCGTCAGCGCCTGCGAGTAGGAAACGCCTTCGGTTCCGTCCGGAAGCGAGGACGGACTGAAGCTGAGCGTCACCGCAACCGAGTCGTCGTTCTGGATGGTCCCGGTAGCAACCGCGGTGAGCGTGGTCGGCGACGCCCCGCTGACGCTCGACAGAGTTACGGTGAACGTCTCATCGGGCTCCACCGTTGTGTCTCCCGTCACCAGAACGGTCACCGTGGTGGTGCTTTGGCCCGCCGCGATGGAAAACGGAGCGTTCGAGAGCGCCGTATAGTCGGAGCCGGCCGTGGCGGTCCCGTCCGCCGTAGTGGCATTGAACGTGACCGTGGCGGGCGCATTGATGTTGAGACTCACGGCGAAATTGAAGTTCGTTGTGCCGGAGTTTCCTTCGGGGAGGGAGACGCTGGAGACGGAAATGCAGGCGTTCGCGGACGAGCTGCCGTTGCGCGGGTTCGCTGCCGCGGTAGGAGTCGCAAAATCGGCCGAGTTGCTGTTGCTGTCCGTGCAGCCGCCACCGCGCCGGAAGTCGGCGGTCGTATTGGTGAGCACGGGCGCCGCAGTCGCGCCCTCATGGCAGTTGGCGCTCCCATACCCTACCTGGTCGACGACGGTCGTCGTGGGACAACTGCCGCTCAGAGCGGTGGTGCTGGAAACCAACGCCACTTTGCCGTCCGTGGCCGACATCGGGATCGTACCCGTAGCGTCGGGGGCGGGGAGGACCGTAGTTGTCGTGACGTTGGCGCCCGCGGCTTCCTGAACCAGGTAGTAGTGGCCCGGTGCGATGTTTCCGGTTAACGCCGTGACCTGCCACGTGCCGGAGCCGGCGGCGCTCGTGTACTGGACCGAATAGCCGGCCAGGCTCTGCGTCGCGCTGCCCGCGTTAAACAGCTCGATGAAGTCGTTCCTGTAAGTTGCGCCGGCGTTTCCGCCGCCGCCGTACACTTGGCTGATGCGAATCTGCGCGAAGGCGCACGCGCCGGCGGCAAGAAGGAGAAAAGCAAGACGTTTGAGCATGAGCCTCCCCAATCCGAAATCGGCGTGTCGCCTCGCCGCCAACTGAGCTTGGCCAAGCCGATACTGACGGGTAATTGTAGCAGCGTGATGCTAAGTTTTCATTACAAATTCCGGCCGACTCGCGGATGGCTCGCCGGGCAGCCTCCGTCTCAGGGCTGCTTAGAGCCGGCATCCGGGTCCGCCGTGAATACCAGCGTCGTGCCGTCGGGATCGGCCACAATCACATTCGGACCTTACCATCGACGTCATTGCGGACCACATCGCGCACAAGCAGTTGCGCATGGCGGATGGCACGCTGGCGCGAGCGCGCCCGCAGCCCGTCTCGCTCTGGGCCGACGACATGTACATGTCGGTCCCATTCCTGGCGCAGATGGGCCAACTGACGAAGGACCGCGCGTGGTTCGACGACGCCGCCCGCCAGATCGTCCAGGCCTTCGCGCGCCTCCAGGACCCGCGCACGGGTTTGTACGATCACGCGTGGTTCGAGAACACGC
>OCZT010000926.1_pt1 | contig 29877 bp, 23 predicted proteins | sample 1539031 | NCBI WGS metagenome assembly OCZT01 (sample SAMEA3539308, study PRJEB22396) | soil metagenome | biome: tundra; feature: field; material: soil | place: USA | collected 2010-05 | depth 0.15 m | reverse complement strand
GGAGTAGGCGCGGCAACGGGCGCGGGGAGCGGCGCGGGAGTAGGCGCGGCAACGGGCGCGGGGAGCGGCGGGCGGTTCAGTCTCCACAGACTCAACGGGCCGCGGAAGTGCGCGACCGTCCGGGCCCGAGCATCTGGCCTAACTCCCCTGCCACGAAAGTCAGGCGCGCCTTGGCGCGAAAATGGGGGCCTTGAACGGCATGGGCAGGCCCTCGGCCCCGCACCGGGCCGCTTATCGAGCGTGGACCGGAGACTCCCAACGGCGAATTGGGCGCCGGGGACGACTTCGGGGGCGTCGACAGTTGACTAACTTCCACCCCAGGGGAGTTTGACCAGATAGTGGCGCAGGAGGGCCGGCCGGACCCCGCTGCAAGGGCCCGACGGGCGGCCCTGGCCACTCTCCGGCGGGCGGACCCCGCTGCAAGGGCACCGACGGGCGGAAAGGGCCGCGGAAGTGCGCCCGAAGCGGTCGGAGGTGCTCGTGCTCGGCCTGGGCTCGTGCTCGGCCTGGGCTCGTGCTCGGCCTGGGCTCGGTTTCCGGGCCGACAGTTGAGTCTCCACAGACTCGAGGGACTGTCACGACTGCGCTCCGGCAACAGACTGCGCTCCGGCTCCCACCCAAAGCCGCCCGGCTAGTGCCGCCCTCGCCGCAGAGCCGCCATAATCTCGTCGGCGACCCAATTTCCGGGTCGGCGCAGGAGTCCACCAAGTGACCGATCTCACTTTTCCGTCGGACTTCCTCTGGGGCGCGGCAACGGCCGCCCATCAGGTCGAAGGCGGCAACGTCAACAGCGACTGGTGGGATTGGGAGCGGAACTCGGGCGGCCGCGTCCAGGAGCCGAGCGGCAGCGCCTGTGAGCACTACATCCGCTTCCCGCAGGACATTGCCCTTCTCGCGTCGCTCGGCCTCAACACATACCGCTTCTCGGTGGAGTGGGCCCGCATCGAGCCGTCTGACGGCGTCTTCGACGTGGCGGAACTCGCCCACTATCGGGCCGTCGTGGACACGGTTCGCGCTGCCGGCCTCACGCCGATGGTCACGCTCAACCATTTCACGCTGCCGCGATGGGTGGCCGCCGAGGGTGCCTGGACGTCCAAGCGAATCCCGGCCCTGTTCGAGCGGTATAGCCGGCGTGTCATCGAAGCGCTGGGCGACGGCGTGCCCTGGTACTGCACGATCAACGAACCGACGGCGGTGTCGTGCGGCGCTTACATGTCCAATTGGGGTCAGCCGCCCAGCGTTGTGGACACCCGCCTCTGGAAGCAGTCGATCGCCGGGCTCGTCGCCGCCCACCAGCGGGCAATTGCGGCCATCCACGAGTTGCGCCCCGGCGCGAAAGCCGGCCTGGCCGTCTACTCAGTCGAGCGCGAGGCGAACGCCGGCGGCAAGCCCGCCGAGGATTACAAACAGAAGGTCGAGGAGGAGGTCTTCCTCGAAGGCGCCATCGATGACGACTTCATCGGCATCCAGACCTACACCCGCCACTACCTGCTGCGGCCGTGGATATACGCCCCGCTGACAAGACTCGGCCTGGCGCTGCGCCCGCTGGAAGGCTTCGTTGTGCCGCGGGTCATTGCCATGAAGACTGCCGTGGCCGACACGCAGGCACTGCCCGGCGAGAGGATCACTCAGATGGGCTGGGAGTATCGGCCGGAAGCGCTGGCCCAGGTGTGCCGCCGCATCGCGCGCTTCTACCCACAGAAGGACCTGGTCGTCACGGAGCACGGCCTCGCCACCCTGGATGACCGCGAGCGCATCGAGTTCATCGGCCGGGGGCTGGCGGCTCTACACGCGGCCATGGCCGACGGGGTTCGCGTCCGCGGCTATATCCATTGGAGCCTGATGGACAACTTCGAATGGGCATCCGGCTATGGGCCCAAGTTCGGGTTGATCGGGGTGGATCGCGAAACGCAGGAGCGGAGCGTCAAGCCGTCGGCCCACTACCTTGGCGGGATCGCCAGGAGCGGGCAATTGGATGCTGAGAACGTGCCGTCGGCGCCGCTCTCTGTGCAGAGATTTGCGCCGACGGGGAGATAGAAAACGAGGCCGCCCCGGAGGGCGACCTCGCAATCGTTTCGCTGTGAGTTGAGCTAGCTCCGGCGGTCATCCCGTCGCGCGACGCGCTCACCCGGAGCGGCCGGGTACGAGCCACGCTCGCCGCCCTGGCGTGCGTTCTGGGACGGGCGCGGGCCGGAGGCCGGTCGGGCGTAACCGCCGCCACTTGACGGTCGGCCGTATGAGGGGCGGCTGACGGGCGCATAACCGCTCGAAGTGCCTGCGCGCGAGCCACCCTGTGCGGGCCGGCGCGCATCCGATCGGCCGGACGGCGTAGGGGTGAAGTCGCTCTGGAACGGGCGGCGGAAGCCACCCGGGGCGTAGCGCGGCTCCACCGGCTGGGACTGGTTGAAACCGGTCGGGGCGGCCTGGCGGTCGTCCGAGGCGGCGTAGCGGTTGAAGTCCGGGCGGCGCGGGCCGCTCGGGGCCTGGCGTCGGGCGTCATACGGACGAGCCGAAGCGGCAGGCCGTCGAGTCTCGGCCGGGCGCGGGCCGTCGAACTGGCGGGACGGGCCGTCGAACTGGCGGGGAGCCTCGGCGGCTCGACGCGGCTCAAAGGGTCGCGGCTCAAAGGGTCGCGGAGAGGCCATCGGCCGGGGACCCGCCATAGGTCGCGGAGCGGCGTCGTAGGACCGGGAGACCTCGGGCTGCGTGCCCTCGAAGGGCCGCTGATTCTCGATCGGCCGGGCGGCCGGGAAGGGCCGGCTCGCCTGAACGGGCCGTCGGTTCGGGGCCTGGCGTCGGGTGTCCGAGCGATGAGCGCCACCGTTACGCTGGAGGATCGGCTCGCGCGGAATGGCCTTGTTCACCTCGAAGCCTTCGACGACTTCGCGGGTGATGCGGGTTCGCAGGAGCGACTCGATATCAGCCATCAGCATGTTTTCGTCGATGCAGACCAGCGACACGGCGTCGCCTTCCAATCCGGCGCGGCCGGTTCGGCCGATCCGATGGACGTAATCCTGAGCGACCATCGGCAGCTCGAAGTTGACGACATGCGGCAGGGCGTCGATATCGATGCCGCGCGAGGCGACTTCGGTGGCGACGAGGATTGAGGCCTTGCCTTCCTTGAAGTCGTCCAGCGCCTTGACTCGCTGACCCTGGCTCTTGTTGCCGTGGATCGCGGTGGCGAGGATGCCGTCCATGCAGAGCTGCTCGGCCAGGCGGTTGGCGCCGTGCTTGGTGCGGGTGAAGACGAGGGCGCGATCGATTCGGCCGGTCTTGATCAGGTGGCTCAGCAGCTCGCGCTTGCGCTCGCGATCCACCGGGTAAACCACCTGGCGGACGAGCTCGATCGGGGCGTTGGGCCGCGAAATCTGAACGAAGGCCGGGTCGCGGAGGATGCCGCTGGCCAGGTCGCGAATGTCGTTGGAGAAGGTGGCCGAAAACATCAGGTTCTGGCGCTGCACCGGCAGCAGCTCGATGATCCGGCGGATGTCCTTGATGAAGCCCATGTCCAGCATGCGGTCGGCCTCGTCCAGGACGAGGATCTCCACGTTGCTGAGATCGATGGTGCCCTGGCCGGCGTGGTCGAGTAGTCGCCCGGGGGTGGCGACGACGATCTCCGGGCCGGCCTTGAGGGCGCGGACCTGGGGGTTGAACCCGACGCCGCCGTAGATGGTGGTGGAGTCGGCCGGCCGATCGCCGCCGTAGGTTCGGCAGCTTTCCTCGATCTGGAGGGCCAGCTCGCGGGTGGGCGTAAGGACGAGGCAGCGGATCGGCAGGCCCGACTCGCCGCGGCGGCGGGCGCGCCCGGCCGGGATGTAGCGCACAGCCGGTCGGCTGGCGTTGAGCAGCTGCAGGATCGGCAGTACGAAAGCGGCCGTCTTGCCCGTGCCCGTCTGGGCGCCAGCGAGAATGTCGCGGCCGGACAGAACGATCGGGATGGACCTAGCCTGGACCGGCGTCGGCTCGGTGTAACCCTGAGCGGCGATGGTCTTCAGGAGCTCAGGCGTGAGGCCGAGCTGGTCGAAGGTGAGCGGCGCATCGGCCGCGGGCTGCTCCGCACTGTTGAAGTCGGTGACCGGCGAGGCCGGTACGACGGCTAGCGGAGTGCGCGAAAAAGGGCGCTCGGCGACAAAGCCGAACTGGTCGGAAGACATGTGTAGGAAAAGCTCCTGACGTGGCCCACCCGCTACTTCTTTGTCAGCGGGACCGGTCAGGGCGATAAGTGGATCGAGATCGGGCGGTGAGGTACCGGGACGCAGACCGGTGCGTCCATTCGTTCACGAAGGGGCCAATCATACACGCTGAGTAGGAATAGAGGGTCGAACGCGAATCCGAACCCATTCCACCGTGGCCCGCGGTCTCGTTGGAACTAGGACAGCGCCAGCGCGGTCAGCAAGGTTGCCGGCGCCTCGTCGCGAGAGACCCGGACGCGGGGCGCCTGAAGCAGGTCAATTCCCGGCCTGACCGCGCCCGAAACTTCGGTGAAGGCCGCAATGAAGCCGTGAGCCTTCAGATAGTTCTCGGTCTCGGTCGTGACGTCACCGAACGGATAGCAGAACGTCGTGACAGTCACCGTCGCACCGCGCGACGCGAGATTCGTTTCGATGGCCGTCTTGGAAGCGCCGATCTCAGTGTCCAACGCTGTTCCGTGGACCGTGGTCACGTCAACGTGATCCGTGGTGTGAGAGGCGATCTCCATCCCATTCTTTGCCAGATCGGCGGCCTGATCCCAGGAAATGTTCTGGGCGGCGCCGGTTCTTCCGGTAATGATGTAGAACGTGGCCACAAAGCCGTACTTCTTCAAGATGGGATATGCGTAGACATAGCCGTCATCGCGACCATCATCAAATGTGATCACGAACGTTTTGTCTTGAATGAAGGCGTGGGTGGCCATCCTGTTGGCCAAATCCGCGGCCGTGATAGTCGACCAGCCGGCGTCATGCAGTGCCTGCATTTGGGCATCGAACGTGGCCGGATCCACCACAAGGCCGGGGAGCTGGCTTCCCGGATCAATCGTGGGGCTGACCCGGTGGTACATCAATACCGGCACCTTGCTGGCGGCAGTTGGATAGCGAGCTATTCCGGAAACGACCGTGCTGGACGGGTCACCGTTTACGGAGATCATGTATCTGTAGCAGTAGCCGGGCGCGTAGTTTGTGTAGCCGCGCGAGAGACCTGCTTCCGTGGTTGTTGACCAGACGGTCCACGTGGACGAGCAGCCCGTGCCAGATATCGGGGCCGAGTACTGGGTCACGGCAAGGGACAACACGCTGCCGGTCGTGGTCCAGCTGACGGTGCCACTGGAGGAGATCGCATCAGTCGTGGTACTGGAGGCCGGAGCCGTGAAGGCCGCCGAGCCAATGGGCCTGGACGCCTGGACGAAGTAGCCGGTCAGATCCACGACCAGTTGGGCACTTCCAAGGGAGGCCTGGAAGCCGACTCCCAGCGACAGATCCGGCGCCAGAACATCAACAAAACCGTTGGCCCGGATGTCTCCTTTGGGAACGTTGAGGTTCGAGGTTGGCGGCGTACCGGCGGCCTTGGGCACGACATAGCCCCAACCGCCGTAGGTCACATCCGTTGCGGTCAGATTGCCGGCAACGGCCACCACCGACGAGTCGATGCCGTTCTTCCCGGCCAGGGCCAGAGTATCCGGCTTGCCCGAAGTTATTGGACCGGGGCCACCCTGAGCGACGCGGGAATCCATGACTCGTGTGGGCGCCATGGGAACGAAGAGCGCCCCATTGTTGTCCTTGATGAAATAGCCCGTGACGTCGAACACGAGGTCCGTCGTGCCGGAGCCCATATATGTCATCGAGATAGAGCCGGTGTCGGACAGAGGCGCAACAACATTGTTGGCTCTGATATCGCCGGCCGGGAAGTTGAGAGTTGAGGTTCCAGGTGTTGCCGTCGGATTGAGGGTCACCGAAACGTAGCTGGATCCCGTCGAATTCACAGTGGTGAGATTGCCAGTTATGGCGGTTGCCCCAACTGGAACTCCGCCAAATCCCGAAACCTGAAGTGTGCGTGGAACCGACTGCACGAACTTCCCGACCAGCCCTACTCCCTGGCGAGTATCCATCAAACGGGCTGGAACAAGCGGATACCAGGAGCTCTGCGTGTTGTCCTTCGTGAAGTACCCGGTCACGTCGAACACGACGGCGCAGTTCATATGCACCGCAGTGACGGACAAGTAGCCCGTAGCGCTGAGCGTTATCAAGACGCCGTTCGCCCTGACTTCGCCCATCGGAATATTCAATGTGGAGGTGGTCGGCGCGTTGGTTGGATCGGTCGTCAGGGCGACGTAGCCGCCGTGGTTCTGGTCCGTGACGGTGAGGTTGCCGCTAACCGCGAGGACACCGGCAGGGATGCCGGAGACGCCCGCCACCATGAACGTGGCCGCGACACCGTCCGTGAGATTGGAGTTCAGGCCAATCTTGTGCCGCGAGTCGACGATTCTGGTCGGGCCAAACGGGGTGTATGAGGTTCCGTTGGCTAGGACCGAGGCCGGTGCGCTCGTCGGGGCGCTCGTCGGCGGCCGGGTGCCGGCCATCGCAGATAGCGGAAACATGAGCAGCACAACTGCCGCAACTCCGGCGGCACGCGCGATTCGAATCATTGCAATTCCCCTCCGGGCCCTGCCGCAACGGCCTCGGGCGCCCGCGCCGCGCATTGCGCGGTCCGCCATGATGCCTGATACGGGTTCGCGTTTTCGTGGAGCGGCTGCTCAACTCGCGCAATTGTGGCGATGCAACCGACCAGCTCGACTGACGAGCTGTCTCAAGACGAGTGGATGATATACCTCGGCGACGGCCGTCGGGCATCGAGCGCCACCGGCGGAACCCTTTCTTGCGGTCCAGCCGATCTCCCGCCCACCGCGCCGCGGCAACAATTCGGGCTCTTCAGTCGGCCGCCGCCAGCCCATGTTCGAGCCGCCCAAGCGCCGAGTCGTCGGTCGCGCAAGCACCGCGCGCCGTCTCATCTGCCGCCCTCAGACCTTCTGCAAACCGGCGAAGGATCGGCGAACCCTATAGATTCAGCTCCGAATTCCGGTCGACGATAGTTCGGGCCCGTCTGCCGGACCGACCTCTCACCGTCATGGGTATGAAATGGCCGTCTCAAAGACCAGGCTCGCGGCGACCAGGACTGATCTGCTGGCAGTTCTCACCAGGCACAGTTCGGTCACGGCGGCCGTTGGCTTCGTCTTCCTCGTCGCGCTGGCATTCGCCGGGGCGGCAGCGGTTCTTCAGCCGGGCGGCTCGCCGAGTCCATCCAAGAGGCTGACGGCGATGGCCACGGCCACCAGCCAGCCAGCCGATTCGGCTTCCCAGTCGTCGGCCGATTCCCTGGCGCCGGATTTCACCGCAGAGCCGAGCGCCGGTCCGACACGGAGAGCGGTGCGCATCATGTGCACGCCAACGACTGCGACTCCGCCGCCGGCGCCCACCGCGTCAAAGGCACCGGCACCGACGCCCACCCGGGCGCCGAGTTCGAGACCATCAACCGCGCCGACTGCAAAGCCCAGCGCCGCCGCCTCCCATGCCCTGGCCGTAGTCATGAGCGCCGTTGCCAAAACGTTCTCGCTGTGCGTTCCGGTCCTCGAGTACCACCGCATCGTGCCGTCGTCGGAAGCCGGGGACTCGATCCCCGGTCTGGTTATGGCACCGGACAACTTCTCGGCCCAAATGAGCGCTCTCCAGACCGCGGGGTGGCACACGATCACTCTCGCCACGTTGGGCGACGACCTCATTGCCGGGCGTACGCCGCCGGCCAGGAGCTTTATCGTGAGCATCGACGACGGCTGGTACGACGGCTACAAGTACGCCCTGCCGATTCTGGAAGCGCATGGATTCGTCGCGACCTTCTTCGTGATTTCCAGCCGTATAGGCGCAACGGACTTCCTGTCGGCCGCGAACCTCAAGGAGATGATCGCGGCGGGCAATGAGATCGGCGACCACACCGTCGACCACGTGTCGCTGCTCTACCTGTCGAAGGCACAGATGGTCAACGAAGTCGATTTCGCGTCCAGCAAGATCGCGCAGGTAACCGGCATTCGGCCCAAATCCTTCGCCTATCCCCTCGGCGGCATCGACCCCACCGCGATGGGAGTCGTCGCCGCCTGCCCCGGAATGGAGATAGCGGTAACGGAGCAGAGAGAGATCGGCGAAACCAACGCCGGCCGATTCGATGTGCCACGCCTGGAGATCGGCCCCGCGGTCAGCCCCCAACTATTGCTGACCTGGATCGCCGGATAGTGCCGGGCCTGAACTAACTCATCAGCGCGATGCCGTAATGCGCGTGCAACAGTGGTCGCAGAGCGAGCCCTGCACCTCGCCAGGAGTTATGGTGCCGGCGCATACCTTGGTCTTGAGCTTCGTCTCGAACGCGTCCTTCGTGTGCGCTCCACAGCCTTATGGCTAATCTGGCCCACTTTCAGGAGTTCTTGAGGAAGTTCCATAAGATAAGGGCATGGCCGAAGCATCAGGACCTGCCGTTACGTTGGACGACATCGAAGCTCACGTCCAGGAACTGGGTCGGCTCATGCCCAAGGGGCCGCCTGATTGGGCCCATCACGACCTTACGTTCGGTCAGCTGCGGCTTCTCTTCGTGCTCGGGCAGTCGGGGCCCGTCTCGATCGGCCGGCTCGCCAACCTGCTAGGCGTGGCCAACGCCACCGCCTCGGAGTTCGTCGACCGCGTGGAGCGGCGCGGCCTGGCCATCCGCAGTCACCGCGCCGACGACCGGCGCGTTGTCGATTGCAAGCTCAGCGACGAAGGCGTTCGCCTGCTGGCCGAGGTAGCCGGTGCCCGTCGGAAGGCCATGCGCCAGATACTGGCAGTCCTGGCCCCAGATGAACTCACCGACTTCGATCGGCTAATTCGACTCATGGCCGAGCGTTTGTCGGCCGCATTACCGTCGGCTCAGACCGAAGGAGGCACTTTCGTGGATTCCGGAACGCAACCCATGAGCCCGTCGCCGGGTTACGGAGGGCCGGCGTGAGCGGCGTGAGCGGCACGGATGGCCTCGCTCTGGCGACTCGTGGCTTGCGCAAGAGCTACGGGTCACGGCGCGCGCTCGACGGTCTCGACCTGTCGGTCCCGACTGGCGTGGTCTACGGCTTCCTCGGACCCAACGGCGCCGGCAAGACGACGACGATGCGCGTCCTGACAGGGCTGATCCACGCAGATGGCGGGTCGGTCGAGATCCTCGGCAGGCCATTCAAGCGCGGAGACAGACATCGGCTGTTCGAGGTTGGGGCGCTAGTCGAATCGCCGACCTTCTATCCGTATCTCTCGGCTCGATCAAATCTCCGCGAGCTGGCTGCGTCCGGCGCTCACGTGCCTTCGAAGCGCATCGAAGAGGTACTCGACCTCGCCGGTCTGTGCGACCGGGCCAACGACAAGGTCCAGGACTACTCGATGGGGATGAAGCAGCGGCTCGGCATCGCCGCGGCGCTTCTGAACGACCCGAAGCTGCTGCTGCTCGACGAGCCCGCCAACGGGCTCGATCCGGCGGGCATCGTGGCCATGCGCGACACTCTGAGGGCGCTCGCGTCCCAGGGCAAGACGGTCCTCATCTCGAGCCACCTCCTGGCAGAGATCCAGGTCATGGCCGACACGGTGGGCATCATCGCCTCGGGCAAGCTTGTCCGCGAGGGCCCACTCAAGGAGCTCCTCTCGATGCAGGCGGTCGTCAAGGTTCGTGTTCAACCGAACCAGGTAGACGCCGCCATCGCGACCCTCGCCCCGCTCTTTGCGGCCGAGCGGCTCACCGAGACGGATCGCGAAGAGGGCTGGTTGGTCGTTCACATTGCTCCCGATCGCGCGGAGGAGGTCAGCCAGAAGTTGGCCAGCGCGAGCATCTACGTCTCCGGCATGGAGTCGGGGACCGACCTTGAGATGCTCTTCCTGGAGCTAACCGGCGGTCAGGCGATTACGGGCGAAGGGACGTTCGTCGGCCTGAGCGGCACGGCCAACGGCTCCGCGACAACTGGAAAGGAAACGGCGGAATGAGGCTGTTCTTCTCGGGCCTGCGAAAGCTCGTTCGGCGACCCGCGACCTGGGTCACCGTCGGCCTGCTGATCGGCCTCCTCACGCTCATCATCATCGCGGTCGGCGCCACCGCGAATGGGCGGGCTGTCCGTGCCAACGGCACCGAAGCCAAGCTCCTCGTCACCTTCCCCGGCGCCTACGACCGGATCTTGCAGTTCGTTACCGGCCTCGGTGGTCTTTTCGCTGTCATCTACGGGGCGGCGATCGCAGGCTCCGAATGGAGCTGGGGCACCCTCAAGTCGGCGGTGGCCCGGGGCGAGAGCCGCGTCCGCTACATGATGATTTCGTACGTGACCGTCGCGGTAATGATCGCGTTCGGGATTCTGCTCACCTTCGCCGTTGGCGTAGTCGCGGCGATCATCGGCGCGCACCTGGCCAACGTCTCTACCAGCGGCTTGGGGGATTCGGCGACGCTACGCGATCTGCCTGAGCGGCTCCTCAAGGGCTGGGTCGCTGTCGTCGAAGAAGGGGCCCTTGGCTTCACCATCGCCACCCTGGCACGTAGCCAGCTGGCCGGCATCGGGGCAGGAATCGCCTTCTATTTCGGCGAGAGCTTCGCCACCATCGTTCTGCCCGACGTCGTCAAGTACCTGCCGTTCAGCGTCGCCAACGCCTCGCTCGTCACGGGCACGAGTACTCCCGGAATGTTCGCCGGCGGCGCCAACGGGCTTCCGGCCGACCAGGCCCAGGTGCTTGTGCTTGCCTGGTTGGTCGGGGCCCTGATAGTGGCCGCGGTCTTCTCAGATCGTGCCGAGATAGCTGGATAGGGCACCTTCGGACCGGGCTGGATGCCGGCGGCTGTGGGCGGGCGTCCGGCCCCCGTTGCGGCCGCGAATACGGATCGTGGCCGCAACCACGTGACTCGGGCAAGTCCCGGCGACCCTAACTCTATGACCTGATCGTGCAACTTCGGTCGCAGTCAGACGATGACCAGATCAGCCTGGCAGTCAGGTTCGCCTGCGCAACTCCGCGCAAATGCACGTCTGCGTAGCGCAAAGCTGACGGACTGCACGCAGTGTCGAACGAAAGGGTGGGTGGCTATCGCCAATGCACCGCGTAGGGTGGCTACGGACGGTGACCGGTTGGTGACGTCGGAACGCCTGGGGAGCGCGCTAGCGGGATGGGAGCGATGGGAGATTCGGAGCCAGAGACCGGCACGGATCGCGACCCGAGTGCATTGCGCCACCGGCCTTCGGAACGCGGGACGCCCGGCCGAACGCATAAGCGGACGCCGACCCATGAAGCGGCGGCTCCGACCCTCTCCGGGCACATCACGGCGCACTTCGGTGACCTAGAGGAGCGCGATCGGCTCATTGCTGCCATCGAGCAGGTGACCGAGTCGGTCGTGATCACCGACCTCGAGGCGCGGATCACCTACGTCAATCACGCCTTCGAGCGAGTGACCGGCTATGGCCGCGACGAGGTCATCGGCCGGAACCCACGCCTCCAAAAAAGCGGCCTCCAGACGCCCTGGTTCTACGACGCGATGTGGGCCGCGCTCACGAATGGCGTGCCCTGGTCTGCCGACTTTATCAACCGACGCAAGGACGGTTCGCTCCACACCGAGGAGGTCGTCATCTCGCCCATCCGCGACTCCTCGGGGGCCATCACGAGCTACGTGGCGGTGCAGCGTGACGTGACCCGTGAACGAGCGCTTGCGGAACGCGCGACCCAGCTCGCCCGGGAGCGCACGCTCATCGCGGAGACGATCCGCAGCCTGCGCGGAGACGACACGCCGGAGGCCACCGCACAGGCGATCTGCCGCCGGGTCATGAGCCTCACCGGCGTCATAGCCGCACAACTCTCCCTCTTCGAGCTTGACGGATGCGCGTGGCCGATCGGCTTCGTTGTCGAGGACCAGTCCGACCCGCCGCTGCGACGGCTCCCATCTCAGGTCAGTCGGCACCTCCGCGAGCGGGCCGCCGAAGGGCCCTGGATCGAGCCACGGGCAAACCGGCCTTCTAACCCGTATAACCAGCTCCTGACCGGCCTCGGCGTCCACCAGATTGCGTACGCACCCGTGCGACACGACCAGCAGGTCATCGGGCTGCTCATCATCTACGCGGCGGGGTCCGTCGAGGAGGTTGCCGTCACCGAGGCGCTGCCAGCTCTCGTCGAGTTCGCGGACCTGGCCGGGGCACTCATCGGCCGGGATGTGGCCGAGCGGACCGAGGCCGGACGGGGCCGCAACCACATCGCAGACGTCATCGCCCGCCGAGCCTTTAGGCCGGTCTTCCAACCGATAGTCGACCTCCGGCGCAATGAGATCGTCGGCTACGAGGCGCTCACGCGCTTCACCGACGGTTCCAACCCCGAGGTCCTATTCGACGAGGCGGCCGCGGTCGGGCTCGGGGTCGATCTGGAGACGGCCACGCTCGGGGCTGCCTTGGCGGCTGCGGAGGCCTTGCCAGGGTCGGCATGGCTCAACCTGAACGCGTCGCCCGAGCTGATCCTCGCGGGAGAGCCGCTACGCAGACTCCTAGCCGGCATCAGCCGACACCTCGTGCTGGAGGTGACCGAACACGCGCCCATCGCCGACTACCCGGCGTTCCGCGCGGCAATGGCCGCCCTGGGACCGAATGTGGAGTTCGCCGTGGATGACACTGGTACAGGCTTCGCCAGCCTGCGCCATATCGTCGAGCTGCGCCCCGCGTTTGTGAAGCTCGATCGATCGCTCATGGCCGGCATCGAGTCCGATGAGGCACGTCAGGCCATGATCGTCGGCCTTTGTCACTTCGCTCAAGTGACCGGCTGCCGGCTGATCGTCGAGGGCATCGAGACCGACCGCGAGCTCAAGGTCTTGCGCGGCCTTGCCATCGAGCTGGGCCAGGGCTACTTGCTGGGTCGACCCTTGCCGCTCGAAGACGTCTGAACGTCTCTGAGCAGCCGTCAATCAAGCTGCGGATACGGCCCGCCCTTTACGGCGTCTCTATCGCTGGATCGTGACCCGCTCGCTAGCGAGGGAGCAGGTAGAGCGCCATCTGCATGGGAGTCCGTGCCACCAGGCTGTGCTTCACATCTGGCGCCATGCGCAACCACGTCCCCGGCCGGGCGGGATAGGCGTCACCGCCGACAGTCAGCTCGCCCTCGCCTTCGAGAATATGGATGATCGCCGGTCGCGCCGACGTGTGCTCCGAAAGCTGTTCCCCGGCGGCGAAGGCGAACAGTAGGAACTCAATGTCGCCATCGTTGGAGAGCGTCTGGCTGAGGATGCCACGGGCTGGAATGGGCGCCTCTGTAGCCAGATCGGCGAAGAAAGTGTAGGACGTGGTCATGTCTCCACCAGGTGCGGATTGCCGGATCGAGACTACCTGCGATGCGTGAGTTGCGCCTGTCGATGAGCCGCCACACGGTCACGGTCCGAAAGGTAGATAGTTAGCTCAGGCGGGATAGCCGGCCGGACTCGAGCCGAGGCCGGGACTGCTGGCGTTAGGGTCCCGTGCGACGCCGCGGGGCCCGTACTCAGGAGAGAGCCGATGTGCCTCAACTGCGGCTGCATGGCCGCCCACGACGACATGGGTAAGCCGAACGTGAACATCACTTACGAAGACGTCAAACGGGCCGCGGATGCCAACCGCATGACCGTCGAGGCAACCCTGGCCATGATCGCCAGGACGGCCGAAAAGGATCGCCACGACCATCCGACGGAGTACCCGGCGAAGAAGTAGGCCTCTGCGCCCTACGCTCCCGTGCTCCACAATCGACGCGATTTGCTCATCGTGTGGCGGCCAACGTCACTCCAGGCTGGTCTCAGGCCGCCACTGCCGTGGCTCGGACCCGCAAGAGCGTGGCGATCAGCTCGTCCACTTCGGCTGAGGCGAAGAGATCGTCGGGGCCTCGTGGCGTGATATCTGTAAAGGGCGACTCGTAGAGCAACGCGGCGGGCATGACGCCGTGCTCGGTCAAATGATCGACGATCAGGCTGACGAACTCGATCTGGTTGGCTCCCATTGGCTTGCCGGCGAGGAAACCGGACAGCGCCTCCTTTGCGGCGCCGCGGTCCAGGCCGACGAGCGAGCGGACGAAGAGGCCGAGGCCTTGCGACTCCTGCTTGGCGCGGACGATCTGCTCGGGGCCGCCTACTCCGCTCTCCACGAGCATGCGCTCCAGCTCGGCGAGGTCCGTGGCCGTGAGCGGGCGGTTCATGCGGAGCTTCGCGATTGCGGCGTGATCCTGATGCTCGCGCAGGAAGACCTGGGCCTTGGCGCGGAACTTCTCGAAGTCCCAGCCGGCGGCGAGGCCGGGCAGTTCGACCCGCTCCTCGGGGCCCATCTCGTCCTCGAAGTCGGCGAAGACAACGCGACGCTTCTGTTTCTCGATGAGCTTGGCCAGGTCGCGAAGACGCCGGCGAACCAACTCCAGCATGGGGACGGTGACGTTAACCCACCACTCGTCTGTCTGGACCTCCTGGATCAGCACCATCTGGGCCCGAACCATCGGTATGGCGGATTTCTCTTCCAGCAGGCTCGCGATGGCCTTGACCTGATCGCGGAGGCGCTCGAAGCCGGGCGCGGAACGGAGCAGGCCCAGCTGCAGGTTGAGGATTAGGAGATCGAACCGCTTGGCCTCCTCGGCCTCCGCGCCCAGCTCTGCCGGGAGACCGGCGACGCCCTGAGCCAACTCGCCTATCGAGGCGCGGGATAGCGAGTGCCAGGCTTCGGCCTTGGCGTACCGCTCGACCAATCGTCGCTGCGGGCGGACGAGGAAGTTGTCCAGGTTCATCGCGGCCACTTGGCGATGAAGCGACTCGGCCAGTGCGCCTCGCACTGCGGCATCGGTCGTGGGGTCGCCGAAGGGCGCGATGGCTGTCGCCGCGGCCGCCGGGCCGCCAACGGCGCCGACTCGCTGATCCAGCGCCTCAACCAGCTCCAGCCGCTTCACGAACAGCCGCTTGCCCAGCGACTCCCCGGCCGACCCCTCGGTCATCTCCGGATTCTGGCCGAAGAACTCCAGGTTCCCGCAGTAGTCGAACAGCTGGAAGCAATCCTTGTCCTGCCCGGGCTCGAACAGGTCCGGACAGAGACGGGTGCCGCGGCCCAGCATCTGCCAAAACTTGGTCTTGGAACGGACCATCTTGAAGAAGACGAGGTTCACGACCTCGGGGATGTCGATGCCCGTGTCGAGCATGTCCACCGAGATGGCGATGTGCGGCGAGCGCTCCTTGGCGGAGAACGCTTCGATCAGGTTCTGCGCATATTCGGTCCGGAAGGTGATCGTCCGGGCAAACTCGCCGCGGTAGTACGGGTAGTTGGCGTTGAAGCGCTCGGCGATGAATTCGGCGTGGGCCTGGTTCTTGGCGAAGACGATGGTCTTGCCCAGGCGATCCCCGCCGGCCACGGTCAGGCCACGCGTCATCAGGTGGGCGAGGACCTTGTCCACCGTGTCCTTGTTGAAGAGCAACTGATTGAGCGCGCCGGCCTCGATACGGTCCGGGACCGCGCCCTCCTCGTCCCATTCGAGGGCATCCCACTGGTCTTTCTCGTCCTCGGACAGGTCGTCGTAGCGGATCCCTTCGCGCTGGAACTTGAGCGGCACAGACACGGCCTTCGGCGGAACCAGGAAGTCGTCGCGCACGGCCTCTTCGAGCGAGTAGGCGTCGGTCGGGACGCCGGTTTCGAGGTCGAACAGGCTGTAGGTGTTGTGGTCGACTTCGTCCTTGGGCGTCGCCGTAAGACCGACCAGCAATGAGTCGAAGTAGTCGAAGATCGCGCGGTACTTGGCGAAGACCGAGCGGTGCGCCTCGTCGATGATCACGAGGTCGAAATGACCGGCGCCAAAGCGGCGCTGCCCGTCCGCCGCCTCGTCGATCAGGCCCATCATCGTGGGGTAAGTGGAGACGAAGACGCGGCCCTCGCCATCCCGGTCGGTAACCAGGTTCACCGGCGACGAGTCCGGCAGGTGGCGCTTGAACGCGTTCTCGGCCTGCTTGACGAGCGCGACGCGGTCCGCGAGGAACAGCACGCGCTTGGCCCAGTTGGCGCGCATCAGCAGGTCGCACAGGGCGATGACCGTGCGCGTCTTGCCGGCGCCTGTGGCCATGACCAGAAGCGCCTTGCGGTCGCGGTCGCGCTCGAATGACTCGGCGATCCGGCGGATTGCGCGCGTCTGGTAGTAGCGGTCGGCGATTGCGCCGTTGATCTCGGCCGAGGCCAGCGGCTTGCGGGTGCCGCGCCTTTGGATCAGCAACTCCAGCTCGGCCTTCTTGTAGAAGCCCTGGACCCGGCGCGGCGAATACATCGCGTCGTCCCAGATCCAATGCTCGTAGCCGTTGGAGTAGAAGGTCACCGGGCGCCGGCCGAACTGGCGCTCCAGGCAGTCAGCGTAGAGCTTGGCCTGCTGCTGGCCCGCCCGCGGGTCGCGCCGCGTCCGCTTGGCTTCGACCAGGCCGAGCGGCTTGCCATCGTCGCCCCACAGGACGTAATCGATGAAGCCCTTCTCGTGGGTGTTCGGCATGCCGGCGACTTCGAACTCCCGATCGCGCGCCTCCGCGAGCGGCCAGCCGGCTTCCTTGAGCAGGAGGTCGATGAAGTAGTCGCGCGTCTCGGCTTCGAGGTAGTTGTGCGTGTCGGGCTGGGCCGCGGCGGCCTTCTTGGCCTGGGCGATCTCGGCGCGCAGTCGAGTCAGTTCCTCGTCCAGTGCGGCCTTGTCGGCCAGGACCACGGCGAGCTTCTCGTCCTTGGCCTGCGATTCGGCATGGATCGCCTTGAGTTGTTCGAGCGTCTGGCGCGTGACGAGCGCAGTCCGAGGCAGAGCCGCAGGGTCAAAGGCGAGGTCGCCTGCCGGCCGATCGGTTCGGGCGTAGGTGCGCGCGAACCAGTAGCAGACGTGGAACAGCTCGCCGACAGCCATCAGGGCGTCGCTCTCCGGGATCGCCGGGTGGTTGTGAACCGCCCGATTGCCCAGCGTCACGATCACGCGCGCCTTGTTGAATACCGCCTCGCCCGCCACCAGCTTGAAGCTCGGCTCGTGGATCAGCGCCGAGAGGTTGTCCTGGTATGGCAGCCGCAGCGCGGCGTCGTGCTTGTATGCCCAAGCCACCGCCAGCTCGAGCGCCCGCCGAGCGTAGAAGCAGGCCGCCCGCGGGTCCGAATGCACCGCCACCTCAGCCCGGATAGCGGCCTCCGCGACGGCCGGCCACTCGCGCTGCAGGAATCGGAACTGGCTCATGGCCGTGATTGTCGCTTACCTGAAGTAAGCCCGGCGGGCGGATTGGTGCTAGCCACGCCCCAGGCGATGGTTCGCCGGCCCGGCCAGGCGCTGCGCTCGGGCGATCCTGACTGCGTAGCGCGCATAGTCGCGCACGAAGGTCACGTCTGCCTGGCTGGCGGGGCCGCCTTCGGCAACTCGCTTGATGATCTGGTCGGCGGTCGCTCCGGTCTGATCCAATATCGGCTGGATCCTCTCGGCATAGATCGCGCCAGGTTCAGGGACTTCAGCCGCCGGCATCTCTTCGCGAACGGCAGAGGCAGGAAGGGCGCCCATCCGGCGCTTCATCGCACTGACCGCGGCCATGGGGATGCGGTAGACGCCATTGGTGCTGGCCGGCTGGATCGCGACCAATTTCCGGTCTTTGATCCAGTTACGAACCGTCTGGTTTGAGACTTCAAACTCACGGGCGACGTCTTGGACCGTATAGAACGACTTCACGGTAGTCATCAGCTTCACCTCTCAACGAAGACTACCGCCCTTTGCAAACTTGTCAAGATGTGCAAACCTGGCAGTCTAGCGGCGCCGGAGGGACGCACGTTGGAGCGCGAACTACTCCGGCTCGCAATCCCCTGCTCGACCTCGCTGGACGTAGGGTAAGTGGACTTGCCGGTAGCGAGTCCATGGTCACCGGGCGGAACTCGCAGACGCCGCCATCTCAGCCGCCGTTCGCGTCTCGTTGCTTCGACATGAGGTCCGGTTAAAACCGACACACGGCGTTGCTCGACTGGCAGGGCACGGGTGGCTTCGGGTCCTCCTACGGCTGCTGTCGCGCAGCCTCCAGTCGTGCCATGGTTGACTGGTAGATGCGGATCGGCTCGTCTCCCAGAGCCTCGCGTACCTCTTTCACTGCCTGAGTAGCGTCGAGAGCTTCACTTGGGCTGGCCGAGTGCGTCCGATAGCTATAGGCGTTCCTTCTCTCGATGACATCGACCAGCTGAGCCGCAAGCGATTCAACGCGCGGCATGGACTCCCTCGCCCAGAACCACACCAATAGCGCGGCATTGCGATGACTGCGCTGTCCCTTCCGCGGGTCCGAATCGTCATGTTCGGCGAGTCGATGGCAGTAGCCCAACGCCAAGGCCAGTCCCATCTTGAGGATCGCCATCTCCGCGCTCTTCAGGCCCCCGTTCGGGAATCCGCCCGTGAGGTCGTACTCGGCCTCGCGGATTTCCTCGTCTGCCTGTTCAAGGAGTTCCGGGATCTCGTCTGGGTCTATGCCCGTGTCGGCCGTCCCGTAGGTTCTGAGCATGGCCGCGACGCTCGTGGGGTCGTTCGCACCGAGTCTAGGCATTGAGGCTCCCCTTCAGAATCATGAGACTGCCGGCGGCAATCCTCTTGAGTATTCGATTGGTCCGCTTGCCTTCTTCCCACTCGGTTCGCGTCAGTCCCTCGACGCTAATCTCTCTTGCTAATTCGTTCGAGACCGACTGGATGGCGCTTCGAAGAACGACCCGATCGTCCCTGGTCGAAGCGTCGGTGAACACAACCAGTAGATCAATGTCGGAGAGTCGGCCAGTCCTACGGTCCGTCCCTGCCGCCACCGAACCGAAGATGGCTGCAGCCTCGACTGCGGGGTTGTCCAGCAGCACGTCACGGACGGTGTTGGTTGCCCCGAGCATCTTGATGACGATCTGCCTGAGCTCGGCAAAGATGGGGTGATCGCGGTTGACCTGGTAGAGCTTGCCGTAGCCCATTCCCTTCGGCTTGGTCCCTACCAGGATCAGATCGTCCTCGGCCAAGCCTTTGAGCGCAGCCAAGACGACGCGTCTTGACCGCCCCACGACGGCGCACAGTTGCGTAAGGCTGGCTTCCTGCCCCTCGTGCAGAGCCAGGTGACCGAACAGTCCGAACCCGGTGTCATTCGGTTCAAAGCGCATGGGTGTTACCCTTTTTGTACTCTAGAGTACATTATTGGTAACAGTCGCCACCATGTCAACCGGGACGCGAGGCCGAGTACCGCGTCCGGTGGAACCGATTGAACCGCACGTCGGTCACTGGACAGTCTTCCAATCGCTGCCCGGCATGATGCGCCGCATGAACTCGTCGAAGAGCGGTACGGTGAAGCCGGTGTCGCCGTGGCTGGGACTCCAGATCATGCCCTTGCTGATGATCTGGCTTCGCATTGGGGCGAGCGATGTGACGGGCCGCCCCAGCACCCGGGCAATGTCGCCGGATCGGTGCGGCCCCGGCCCAAGCTCCGCCATGGCCCGCAGGTATCGCTTCTCACTTGGCGTCAAACGATCGAACCGGACGCCGAAGAAGCTCGCATCCAAGGCAGCGATGGCTGTCACCGACGCGACGGCGACATCCGCAGCGGTGATGGGCGATGAGGTTGCCGCATCCCAGGCGTGCTTCCCCCACTCCTGGAGGAAGTACGCGTAACCCTGCGTGGTCTGCACGATGGAGGCGACAGCGTCGGGCTGGATCTCCGCCTGCTCATCGTTGATCGGCTTGACGATAGCGAGCGCGGCGGCCTCGGGGGAGAGCGCTCCGACCTCCGGGAAGTCGAACAGTCGCTCGGCGTACGACTTCGCCCTGCCCATCCGCCCGCGCAGTTGTGGAAGGCCGGCGCCGACCAGCACGACCGGAAGCTGACGCTGGGCGGCACGATGGAGGGCGATGATCAGCGCGGCAAGCTCCTCTTCGGCCACGTACTGGAGTTCGTCCACGAACAGCACGAGGGCCGTGCCCGCTGCCTTCGCCGCGGCACCGGACGCCTCGAGGAGCGCCTGCAGGTCCTGTTCGAGATCGCCGTTGTCCGCGAGACCGGGCTCCGGCTCAAAGTCGATCCCGACCTCGATGTCCTGGTACTTGACCTTCAGCGCCCTTGCAAACCCAGCCAGACCTCGCAACGCGCGTGTCGCGAGTGTCCTCGCACGTTCCTCGCGCGACAGGCGCAGCAGCGACCGCCGAAGTTCCGGAGCCAGGAGAGCGGGTAGCGAACGTCCCTCTGGGGCCTCCATCCGGAGCGTTTGGAGGCCTTCCGCCTCGGCGTCGTCGCGCATCCGGTCGAGAAGGACAGTCTTGCCCACGCCGCGAAGACCGATCATGAGCACGCTCTTGGCGGCACGTCCCGCCCGAACGCGGGCCAGCGTCACCCGCATGCTCTCCAGCAACTCGTCGCGGCCTGCGAGTTCCGGCGGTGGCGTCCCGGCACCTGGGGCGAAGGGGTTCGTGGCTGGGTTCATGGCTCGTTTATGTGCGGTTTATGGAGTTTAGGCTCGCGCCATAAGATCGCTAAGGTCCGCATAATACGCCCCAACGACAGGCATCGGCCGCGCTGGCACAAGTCCCAACGGCTTGCGCGAGCCGCCGGTCACCGATACTGGCGCGCGGGTCGAACTCTATCGAGTGCGGCTTGCTTGCGGATCACCTGGGGAGGTCTCAACTGCCTTCGTAGAGTCGCTCGAGGTCGATCAGTTCGACATCCTTTCGGGTCCTGGCGGCATCGAGAACATCGGGCGCGAAGCCTGATCGTCCGAAGAGCAGAAGCTTGGCGTTAGCAACGTCTGCCCTTGACATGAGGAGGTTCCGAAGGCGATCCATGCGACGTAGATCATCTAGAGTGCGCACAGAGTCGCCGCCTTTTGCCTCCCCGATGGCAAGCAGTGCGGGCTTGTCATCGATCCGTTCGCCCTCAACCGCAACGTCGAGCTCGAACGTTTGCTTTAGGTCGCTGTCGTTGACCTGGACGAAACCGACGCGCCGGGCGGAGCCACCCAACGTATCTTCCGACGCGTATCGAGCAGTCCAAGTTCGTGCCATCGACTCGAAATGCGGACCGACGACCTGCGAGTCGAAGCGGGTCTTGGCGTCCACCCATGCCTCATGCGTCATCCTTGCCGAGAACCTGGGCAGGTCTCGACGTAGAACGGCGAAATAGAAGCGAAGCACTGGATCGACAACTCGAAGCAGCGGACGATTGGGCCGCAGCAGGTCGTGATCTCGAACGATGAAATGGGCCCGTTCAAGCTGCCCGAGCGCAAAATCGAGCAGCCCTTCCTCACGACCGAGTTCTTGCCCCAGGCCGCTCTTGGTTGCCTTCCCGCCGGCGATGGATCCGATGATCGAGCGATAGAGCGCCCGATTTGTCATGGACGGGTCTTCGGTCAAGAGGTAGTCGGCTTCGTTGAACAACGCATGCGAAGGGTTCAGCAGGCCCGCGGTCATCCATTCCTCAAACTCGTCCACACGAATTGGCGCGGCCCCATCGAGTAGGTCGCGGTATCCAGGTGGACCGCCCAAGACCGCGTTGACCAAGAAAGCGACCGTCCTGTCTTTGATCTTCCAGAACGCACGGGCCTGCCTGAAGTCGAAGCTCGAAACGGACATGTCCAACTTGGCTCGGCCTCGCAGAGCCTTTGTGCCCGTGAGGAGCTGCGTCATGACAGACAACGCCGAGCCGCAAAGGATCAATCGGAACCAGGGGTGCTGGCCAACGTGCGCGGCGTCATAGGCTTTCTGAATGACCGAAGGAAGCTCTCCCGAGTCCTTCAGAAGGTAGGGGAACTCGTCGATTACGATGAGCCGGCCGTTGGCCGCTCGCGCCAGGGTCTCAAAGGCGCTGCTCCAGGTTTCGAAGCGAGATCCCGGGGCCGCCGGGAAACCCGCGAACGTAGCGGTCGCCCCGAAGAGACTGGTCAGGGCCGCGACCCGTGTTTCTTCCAGCGCCTGAAACCCAAACCCACCGACTGCCTGCCTGAGATGCTCGAGCATGAAGCTCTTGCCCTGGCGCCGGCGGCCGTAGACCATGCCTATGCTTGCCGATCCTTCGGGGCCAGAGGCGAAGCCCGACAGATCATTCCATTCGGTCTCGCGATCAAACAAAGCCGCTGGTCGCTCGATCCAGGCATTCTTCATGCTCGACCCCGCTGGACTTAGGGGTAAGTGGACTTAGGGGTAAGTGGACTTACCAGTAGCGAGTCTAGGCTCGCAGTACCGTTTAGTCAACTCGTCACCGCGCTTGACGAACGAACCCACCATAGGACACCAGGCTTATCTGTGAATTACCTGCCGCTCAACTCCGGTCGGCTCAGGCCGAGACCCGACCGAGGCTCAGAGTTCGCCCCGGAAGGCACGGTGCTGGAGCGAGGCGAAGAGGGCGTCGAAGTGGGCGAGAGAGCGGTGGTGCTCAGCTTTCCGTCTCTCGACCGAAGCCACGACTTCGGCAAACCGCGTCTGCAGTTCCAAGGGCGGATAGGGGAACTTCAGCGTGTCGAGGATGCCAGTACTCATGTGTGTGAACGCTCCATCTGCGCCAGCCCTAAGACGTCCCACGCGACCTCTGCAATGAGTCATGAGCGAGACGAAATAGAGCGGCAGGAGACCTGGACCGAAGCGCAGCCGAATTAGGTTGGTACTGATGATGCTTCTCGCGCCACTCGTGGTCGCAACACACATCCTGCCGACCGTGCCGGCACGCGAGATGATCACGTCGCCCTCGGCCACAGCGTACGCCTCGAGTTCCCGATACTTGGTTTCCGGAATCCACATTCGAAACGGCAGGACCATCCGCCCGCCCGAATCAATGTTGTCCATGTTCCAAACGGCGATGCCTTCAGATGCAAGTTCGCTCTTCTTGAGAGCACTGCCAAACGGGCCGCATCTCGTTCCCTCCTCCGGGTTCAGGTAGAACTCGGCCAAAGTCCTCATCGGAAACCCTTTGGGATTGGCGAGGGGGTCGCCGAACATGTCGAGGAAGATGGATTGAGTGAGTGTGTCGAGTTGGGCGAGGGCGGCGCGGCGCTTGGCCCGCAGGGCTTCCGCCCGGTCCAGCACCTCCGCGATCCGCCGCTGCTCGGGCAATGCCGGCAGAGGGATGGTCATGCCATCGAGATGTTCGCCGCGGAGGTTGTTGATACCGATTCCTGCCGCGAGTGCAGAGATGCGCCGCCGGTAATCGCCTGTCTTGAAGAAATGGGCGAAGTACCGCGGGTCCACTTTGGGCCCGGGCCGCAGGACCTTGCAGAAGGCGCCGAACCCGCCTTCGTAGTCATCAGGCGCAGGGGCGGCTTTCCCAACCACAGCCAGGCTGCCGCTAGACGCAGCGATCACTACGTCGAACTTGCGGATGCGCTGCTTGGTTGAGATCCGGTCTGCGGGAACAAAAACCAGGTCATCGAAGTCGAGCCCGTCGTCGGTGATGTTGCCGGCCCTGAGCACGGGTAGATAGCCAGGCTTGGTAGTGGACGAGGCGTCCTGCTTTGCGTAGGTGACACCCCGAATCTGCTCAGCCAACTCGCCAACTCGTACCAGCGGCGCGCTCACCCCAGCATCCCCTCCAGCTCGCTCATCTCCCGCTGGATCTCCTCCTCCAGCTTCGCGAGGTCGGCCAGGATCTCCTTGGGGGCGCGATGCTCGATCTCCTCGTGGACCACTTCCTTGTAGCGGTTCAGGGAGAGGTCGTAGCCCTGGGCGGCGATGTCGGCCTTGGGGACGCAGAAGCTCTGGGCGGTTCGCGGGCGCTCGCGCTCGGCGGCGTCGCGCTCGAGCCAGCGTGCCAGCGCATCGGGCAGGTTGTTCTTGGCGTGCTCTTCGGCGGTGAGCGCTGTCGTCGGAACCGGGCCGAGCTTGTCGTCCGATAGCAGCGGCGTGCGTTTGTCGTCCAGGCTCCAGCCATCGGCTTGGACGTCGTAGAACCAAACGTGGTCGGTGCCGCCGGAATTGGTCTTGGTGAAGAGCAGGATCGCAGTAGAGACGCCGGCGTAGGGCCGGAACGCGCCGCTCGGCAGCGACACCACAGCGTCGAGCTTCTGCTCTTCCACGAGCATCCGCCGCAGCGTCTTGTGGGCGTTGCTCGAGCCGAACAGAACGCCGTCGGGCACGATCACCGCCGCTCGGCCGCCGGGCTTCAAGAGCCGCAGGAAGAGGGCGAGGAATAGGAGTTCGGTCTTCTTGGTCTTGACGATCGCGAGGAGATCCTTGGCGGTGTTCTCGTAGTCGAGGCTGCCGGCGAAGGGCGGATTGGCGAGGACCAGGGTGTAGGCCTCTTCGTCGGCGGCGTGGTCCTGCGCGAGGGAGTCGCGGTAGCGGATGTCCGGGTTTTCGACGCCGTGGAGGAGCATGTTCATGCTGCCGATGCGGAGCATGGTGTTGTCGAAGTCGAAGCCGTGGAACATGCCGTCGTGGAAGTGGGCTTTGTGCTTCGCGTCGTGGAGCAGCCCGGGCTGGCTCTTGCGCAGGTATTCGCCGGCCGCCACCAGGAAGCCGGCCGTGCCGCAGGCGGGGTCGCAGATGAGGTCCGTCGGCTGAGGCGCGGTCATCTCGACCATCAGCTGGATGACGTGGCGGGGCGTGCGGAACTGGCCGTTCTGGCCGGCCGAGGCGATCTTGCCGAGCATGTACTCGTAGAGGTCGCCCTTGGTGTCGCGGTCCTCCATCGGCACCTCGCCGAGCAGGTCGACGACCTTGGACAGCAGCGCCGGGGTGGGGATAGTGAAGCGGGCGTCTTTCATGTGGTGGGCGTAGGTGGACTCGTCGGCGCCGAGGGTTCGAAGGAAGGGGAAGACGCGCTCGCTCACCACGGCGTACATCTCGGCCGGGGAGTCGTTCTTGAAGTGCGACCAGCGGAGGTCGTCGTATGGGCGGCCGAGCGGGTCGTTTCCTTCGGGGAAGATGCGGCGCTCGATCGGCTCGTGGAGGCGGGTGGCCTTGTTCTCCGCGTTGATCTGGAGGTCGTCCAGCCGGCGCAGGAAGAGCAAGTAGGTGATCTGCTCGATGACTTCGAGCGGGTTGGAGATGCCGCCGGACCAGAAGGAGTCCCAGATACGGTCGATCTGGCTGCGGAGTGGGCCGGTCAGCATTGGGAGTCCCCCAAGGTTCGTGGCGCGCGGGAAGGGTCAGGTCACGGGCAACTACTGTAGCCAGAACCGAGTTACGTCGGGATGGTCCGCGGACACTACGCGTGCGTCGTGCGGTGGCCTCGTCGGCCGCTTCAGGTCGTTGGGCTGTGAGGACTTGGCGTATTACCGCTGTTTGCGGCTACCGGCGCGATCCCACCCCTGGGCCTCGACCCACCGAGACGTCACGTTCAACCTGACCACGCCTTCGTGGACCTCGGCGACCGCCGAGGGTGGCAGGTACAGCGTGGATGACAGGAGGCCGCGGGATACGGTCAGCAGGGTTTCGCCCGAGCTCACAACCGTTCCGAGCCGCGTCTCGTCGCTGTCCTGGACGAGCCATCCTCGCGCGATGTCGGCGAACCGGAACGTGCGTCGTGGCGGTCCGTCCCGCCCACCGACGATCGGCGAGCGCGCCGACGCGCTCCTCCTCCGAAGCGGTCCATACGACATCGGCGTAACCCGAGCCCGAGGGCTCGACCGGGGCTGCCGCGTGATCGGGCAGTCCCAGATCCCGGGGCGACTGTAGCACCCGTGCAATGGGCGTGATGAATGGCTTCCCTTGAATGCCCTCACGATCCGCGCAGTGTGCTACGCGATGATCGCGACAGTGGTGAGCAGTCGGCGGCCGTCGTCCGCCTTGCTCAGGCCACAACGATTTAGGTCACGGGGCGACCACGGGAAGATTGTCCCGGTAGCCCGCCATGATGAGATCGGGCTGACCATCGATCACGGCGATGACTGCGCGATCGAACGATGGTGGCACGGTCCCCGACATCGGTGGCGGTGGGCCCTTCGGAATCTGGCCATCGATGTAGCACAGCACCGCCGGGTGGCTGTCCGGCAGACCGCGCCACCACTGCGATTCGATGCCTGCCGCTTCGAGAGCGCGTATTGCCCCGACCGTCGTTACGAACGAGCCGGCGGCGTGGCCGTTGTAGTTGCCCGCCGAGGCAGCACACGGATCAGCGGCAGATGCGAGCGACTGAAGTGAGGGAGGAACCGATCGAGAGGCTGCCGATCCGACGTCGGCGCAACCGGTGACGGCAAGCGCGGCGATCGCGATGAGTGCCGGAAGCTTCTTCATCGAACCGATCCCCCACCAATGATGGCGGTGCACCCCGAGACGTATTCGCTGCTCGTGAAGTTCCGTCTGGTGCTGCCGCCGCGAAGATAAGCATGACAGGACCCTATTCATCGCGAGCGTGCGACAGCGCGCCGCCGTTAGCCAGCGAGCCGCCGTTAGCCAGCGCGCCGCCGCGAGACCACCAATTGACTGCGGCGCCCGTTTCCGAATCCCGCCTCGCTACCCTTGTGCTGGGCGCGGTTCCGCGCGACGTGGCCACAGGGTCGCATCCGGGCAACCGGAACCAATAACTCTCATCCTTTGGGAGGGGAATCCTGCCACCAGGTATCCGGGTTCTCAAACGCCGCGGCGACCATTCCCTCGCGCAGACCTTCAGGCACCACGGTCAACTCCTTGAGACCGTAGTGAGCCAGGATCGCGGCGATGATCAGCAGGCCGGGTGGCAGGATGCGTACTCTGCCCGGGTCTTCGTGGCTGCGTCGGGCGAGCTTGCGGGCCGGGTGCGCCAGCAGGCGGGCGGCAAGCTCGGAGAGTTCGGTCATAGCCAGGCGTTGATCGCCGGAGACACCTTTGATGCGCTCGAGTCCGGCGAGGTTATGGGCGGAACCGCCTGTCGCCCACGCTCTGGTTGGTTTGCCGGGAGGCGCCACAGACAGGGCCGACCCGACTCGGACTCCACCGAGAGCCCAGCTCAGAGCATCGGGCGGATCGCCGCTCAACTCTGCGCCGAGTAGGGCCGCTCCAACCGGCAGAGACGCTGAGGCCGCGGGCCGGCGGCCGTCGGTGAGAGTCACCTCGGTCGAGGCCCCGCCAGAATCGATGAACAGTTGCATTCCGGTGGGATCGAGCCGGTGGGCTGCACCGGCGAGCCCCAGAGCGGCTTCGCGTGCCCCAGAGAGGATGTGCACTGGCTCGCCGAGCTGACTTGACAGATGCTCCAACAGAGTGGGTCCGTCGCTCGCCCGTCGAAGCGCCTCGGTGGCTCCGATGACAACTCGGTCGCCGCCCCGGCGGCCCCGCTTCAGGTACGCAGTCAGGTAGTCCTCGAGCTGTCTGGCTGCAGCCTTGCCGACCCGGCCGGTCGTCTCCACGAGCCGGCCGAGCTCGATGAGTTCAGAGCGCTGCTCCACGCAACTCACGATCGGACCGTCAGACCCCGGCGCCGCGTTTGCCACGAGAAGATGGACCGTGTCGCTGCCGATATCGATAGCGGCGATTCGAACAGATCCGGTCATGTTGCGGCCCCCTTTGCGCGCTTTGCGCGCGGTGACGAAGGTGGTCCTTGGTTGAGCCGGCCCGAAGCCCCGCCCGCCAGGGCATCCTCCAGGAGCCGCGTGCCGATTGACGCCGGCACCAAGGTGAGGCAACCAGCCAGGACGATGGCTGCCGCAACGGCTGGTGAGAGCGCGCCGGTCTGCAGGGCCAGGGAGGCGGCAGCGGCAGGTAGACCCAGCTGGGCGGACGCTGCCAGACCGAACCCAATCCTCGGCGGTGAGGCCGCAACCCGGCCTGCGACCAGGTGGATCGCTATCCCGCAGAGGGCCATCACGACGGCCAGGGCGATCGCGGGCGGGTCATTCGCCAGCGATCGCAGGTCGATCTGGGCACCGATAAGCACGAAGAACGCGGGGACGAAGAACCCCTCGGCGATGCCTGAGAGCTGCAATTCCAGGCGCGTCGACTCCCGCAGGCGGGCGATAATCAGGCCCGCCCCGAAGCCTGCGAGGAGCGTCGAGCCCCCACTCTTTGCGGCAACCAAAGAGAGAACGACCAGTATCAGCAACGTCACTCGAAGCTGGAGGGCCCAGCCTCGTGACTGCGATCGGTCCCGCAGCGTGAGGACATTGGGCAAGCGTGCAAACTTCTCTCCGAGCCAGAGAGCGCCAACCGTGCAGGCAACGATCAGCGCGTCGCCACCGAGAGCCGCCGGTATCTTCGCAGCCCCGATAAGGGTGAGCGGCATCAGGAGAACGGTGAGGGCGTCGGCCAGTGGAATCCAGACGAGAAGCAGCGCCACTCCCGGCCCGATCAGACCGCGCTCTTCGAGGATCGGGAAGGCGACGGCGGCCGAACTGCCGGCGAGCAGGACCGGGAACAGGAGCACCGGAGCGTTGGGCTCGAGGACCAGACCGACGGCCAACCCGATCGGCAACGAAAGGATGGCAACCACGCCTACCGCAATCGCGCCAGAGCGAGCGCCGGCACGCAGACCGGGTGCGCTCAGGTCCACATGCGAGCCCGCCACGAGCATGAGCATCGCGAAGCCGAGACCATAGAGGAGGGCGTTGGCTGGCGTCGTCGGATCGATCCAGTTGAGGCCTGATCGACCTATGCAGATGCCGGCGATCAACTCACCGACCACGGCCGGGATCAGCGGCCGTCGCCCTGCCGCCAGGAGCGGCCCGACCAGTCCCGCCACGATGATGATCAACAGCGAGTCAAACATCAGCGCGGTTGCAGCGAAGGTGGGCCCACATGGTAGGCAATGGTCAGGCGATCACTGCCATAGGTCAAGCAGACGCCCGCATCCCCCGCAGATGCCCCGACGCCCGATGTCCAACGTGCCGCGCGACCCCAATCATCAGGTGTTGCCGCTAGTATCGAGTCCGTGCTTCCCGTCTGGAGCCGAAGGCACCTGGGACACGCTTCGGAGTGCGCAAGCCTTGACTGAATCGACTTCGCCGCTCGGCCCTGACACAGACTCTCTCTTGGTCGCGCCCAACCCCTGGGGCGCCATCTATCTGCGCGCCCGAGACGGCGCCACGCGGCTCTGGCAACGCATAACGCCGGCTGCGACGAAGGTTCCGGAGATCACCCTGGCCTTCTGGGTCATCAAATTGTTGACCACAGCAATGGGCGAGGCTACCTCAGACTTCCTTGTCTTCCAGATCGATCCGGTGATCGCGGTCATCCTCGGGGCTATCGGCTTCGCCGTGGCGATGACCCTGCAGTTGCTGGTGCGACGCTACGTACCGGCGATCTACTGGCTTACCGTTGCCATGGTCGCGGTCTTCGGAACGATGGGTGCCGATGTCGTCCACATCGGCCTGGGCATCCCGTATGCCGTGTCCAGCGTGTTCTTCGCGCTCTGCCTGGCCGTCATCTTCGCAGTCTGGTACGCGACCGAGAAAACCCTCTCGATCCACAGCATCTACACGCCACGACGCGAGCTGTTCTACTGGACCGCGGTTATGGCCACCTTCGCGCTCGGCACCGCGGCCGGCGACATGACCGCGAGCACGATGGGTCTCGGCTACCTCGGCTCCGGGGTGATGTTCGCGATCCTGTTTGCCCTCCCCGCGCTGGGGCACCGCTTCTTCCGTCTCAACCCGATCCTAGCCTTCTGGATCGCCTACGTCCTTACCCGGCCATTCGGTGCATCGTTCGCCGACTGGGCCGGCAAGTCGCAGAGCCTGAGCGGACTCGGGCTGGGCACCGGACTCATCGGCGTGGCCCTGACGTCGCTGATCGTGATCCTGGTCGGCTACCTGACGGTTACTCGCAAAAACGTGAAGAGCGAGCGGGTGGCAACCCCCGGCTGAACACGATCAAGCCATAGCGTCGGTCACTGGCAGGTGACCTCGCACCACGATCCGGCATGATTGGTCGGCTCCACTCCTCTCGCCCCGACCATACCCAGCTCATCAGCACGAAATGCCTCCGCGAGGCCCCTGCGGAGCGCTGCTGGCGT
>OCZT010000925.1_pt1 | contig 29890 bp, 21 predicted proteins | sample 1539031 | NCBI WGS metagenome assembly OCZT01 (sample SAMEA3539308, study PRJEB22396) | soil metagenome | biome: tundra; feature: field; material: soil | place: USA | collected 2010-05 | depth 0.15 m | reverse complement strand
TTGACTGTCGAAGGAGCGGGAAGATAACGCGGGCGTGCCCGCCATCGTTCCCTGTCCTTCTACCCCGTTCCTGTCGTCGTGTTCGTGGGTACGCGCCGGTCAGAGTCTCAGTAGATCACCTCGTAATTCAGACGGAACCCGCGCCCCGGTTGAGGCAGGAAATCCTTCACCACCGAGAGGTTGTCGCGGTACACCGTGTCGAAGACGTTCTCGCAGTGGAGGCTGACGGTGTGCACGGCGCCCTGCTGGAAGAAACGCACGCCGATCCCGAGGTTCATCACGGCATAGCCGGACGTGGGGGTGTCGCCCTCGCCGAGGCGGGTCTGCGACGCCGCCATGCGCCACTCGGCCATCCCCATCCACCGGCTGTCCAGGTACGTGCCGCGCAGAAGGCCGCGGAGCGGCGGCGTGAACGGAAGCGGCTCGTCGTTCTGCGTATCCTGCGCGTTCACAAAGTCGGAACTCGCCTTGATGGCGACGTACTCCCACGGCTGCACCGTGAGGCTCGCCTCGAACCCCATCAGGCGCGCGTTCGTCGCGGTGAACTGCCGCACCGGAAAACCCTGGATGGTGTCGCCGCGGAGGAATCCAAAAATGAAGCTGTTGATGTAGTTGAGGTATGGCGACACCTCGAAGGCCACATTCGAGAACTCTCCCTTGAGCGAGGCGTCCACGCCAAATCCCGTCTCGGGTCCGAGGGTCGCGGTGCCGATCGAGTATGTCCCGCTCGCGGCGTCGAGGCCGTTGGCGAACAACTCCTGCACCGTCGGCGCGCGGAACGAGCGGGCGAAATTCAACGATCCGGTCACCTCCGGAGTGAACTGGTGCACCGCGCCGACCGACGCGGTAATCGCATTGGCGGTTCGCGCCGAATTGATCGCCTGAAAGACCGGGTCGGTGGATCCCGTGAACGGGCGGGTCTGGATGTTGTTGTAGTCGAATCGGGCTGCGGCGTTGAATCGCGTGGTGGGCGACGCGTGCAACTCCTCGTATACGTAGCCCGCAAGACCGGTCGTCAGCGAGTTCGGCCCCAGCGGTTGGTCGCCCTCAATGGTCAGGTCCTCGATGTTGGCCCAGAGGCCGAAAGCGCCGTCGATGTCGCCGATACGCTGCTGCTGGAACTGCAGCACGCCGTTGAAGGCTCGCTTGTGAAAGTGATTCGCCTGCGGATCGGAAATGCCGGTGGCGTCCTGCGCCGTCGGGAATTCCGAGTGCGTGTAGTCGTTGTAACTGCCGTTCAGCTTCACCTGCCGCAGGAACGAACCGCCCGTGTTGAAGAGGCTGCGCCACTCGACGACGTTGCGCTGCTGCACGATGCGCGACGTGGTCGGCGGAACGTTCATCCAGTCGGCGTTCGGGGGATCGCCGGGTATGCCCCAGTTCATCTCGAAGTGCTTCGCGCCAACGCCCCACATGCCGAAGTCACCCTGATGCGAGTAGCCGAGCCCTGCTTCGCTGCTGCGCGCGTCGGTCTGCGGCATCGCCTTGAGGTTGAACGAAGCGCCGCTCGCCGGATCAAGGTACGTGCCGGCCGGTATCCCCATGTCCCCAGCCTTCAGGCCGCCCGCCGAAACGCTGAACGCCGAGTTGCGCCCGCTCCACACGTTCCGGACGAACCCGGCGTACTCGCCGTTCACGGTGTTCCCTTCGATGTTGACCGTGCCCGACGTCGGGCGATCCGAAACGGATGGAACGATGTTGGTGATGACGTTCACCAAACCGCCGATCGTGTTCGGGCCGTACAAAATGGCGGCGGGTCCACGCACGACATCCACCTGCGCGATGCCGAGCGCCTCGAGCGGCGTCGCGTGCGCGGGATCGAAGGTGGCGATGTCTCCCATGCGCAGCCCGTTCTCGACGACCAGCACCTCGTTGTCGGTCAGGCCGCGCAGGATGGGGCGTGAGGCGGCGGATCCGTTGCCGCGCACCGTGACGCCGGGAAGGTCCGCGAGCTTCTCGGCGAAGTTCATGCCCGCGCTGTTGAGAAAATCGACCTGCGACTTGGAATCGACCGACTGGTATTCGTCGTTCGTGGCACGGGGTGTGGGTGTCGCCGAGACCACGATCTTGCGCAGCGCGACGGCCGAGAGCTTCAGGTCGAACGAAGCCGTCGCGGCGGTGCCGGTCAGGTCGATCGCCTTCGACTCCGCAGCGTAGCCCCTCGCCCCGACGAAGACCGTATAGTGCCCTTTGGGCACATTGGAGAACTCGAACTCGCCGTGCGCGCCGGTGCGCTGGACGCGATCGAGCTCGAGCAACTGCACCGTGACGCCGACGACCGGGGTCTTCGCGCTCTCGACCGTGCCGGTGATCGACTGTGCTTGGGCGATGGCGCCGGCCAAGCCGAAGCCCAGGACGGCGATGATGACATTACGATGACAGAACATTGCAGGAAGCTCCAGTTTGTCAGCTTCCCGTCATCTTAACGCCTACGCCCGACCGCGCTAGGGGCGGTCACCTGGTCAGCCGCTTACCATCGGTATGGCGAAGGCCACCAGACCGGCTGTCCCCAGCGCCAGCGACCCGTACCACACGAGTTTCATCCGCGTGAGGGCGGCAACCGCACCGAGTGCGATGGCGACCTGGAACAGCGCGACCGCGGCGGCAAAGTGCCGGTGCTTCTCGAGCAGGGCTGTTGCCTCGTGCTCTTTGGCATCGCGCTCGTGCTCGAGTTCCCTCGCCTTCGTCTGGATCCCCTTCTGTTCGGTGTCGTAGCGGTTCGCGGTCTCGTCCAGATCGGCGGGGACCGGGCGGCCGGCGGCCTTCCACGTGATGGCGGATGCGCGAGCTACGGCTCCCTTGATGCCCTTGGCCTGGTAGTACGACCACTGGTCCGATGCCTGCGCCTGAATCCGCGTGGCATCGGCCTTGAGCGCGAGCGCCTCGTTCACCGTGTCGCCGGCGCGAAGCGACGCGACGGCGGCTACCGCGGCGAGGATCGCCGTGGAGAGCGATATCCAGCGCAACATGTGACTTCCCGAGTGCTCGATCTCCTCGTCGATCGTCTCGCGAAGTTTGTCGGTGTCGATCTCAGGCTCTTCGGGCATCGTTCGACCTATGCGCTAGGGTTGGTAGATGACCTTGACCGGCGCCGGGTTGAGGTTCGTGGTGCCGTTCCCGAGTTGTCCCTGGCCATTGTCGCCCCAGCAGTAGGCGACGTTGCCTCCCGCCATCGCGCATGCGTGGTAGTTGCCGGTACTAAGCGTGCGGAACGCGAGTCCGCCTACGACCGCGACCGGCACGTTGCTCGACGGGCTGGTGACGCCGCTGCCGAGCTCTCCCCAGATGTTGTCGCCCCAACAGAACGCCGCGCCGCTCGCGGCGAGTCCGCACGTGTAGAGGCCGCCCGCTCCGACCGTCGCAAAGCTGATGCCGCCAGAGACCGCGACCGGCAGCGAATGGCTCTGGGTATCGCCGGTGCCAAGCTGGCCCTGATCGTTGCTCCCCCAGCAGAATGCGGCGGCCGCGGCCGTGACGCCGCATGCGTGCTGGAATCCGCTGCTCACCGAGACGAACGCCGACCCGGACGTCACCTGCACGGGCGTCGCGCTCGCGGTCAGCGTTCCGTTGCCGAGCTGGCCCCGCGTGTTGTCTCCCCAGCACCACGCGGCTCCGTTCTTCGCGATGCCGCACGTGTTCTGGAATCCGGCGCTGATGGTCGCGAAGGCGATGCCGCCGCCCACTTGCACCGGCGTCGAGCTGTTCGCGGTCTGTCCGTTGCCAAGTTGTCCGCTGAAGTTGTTTCCCCAGCACCATGCGGCCCCGGCGGCGGTGAGGCCGCAGGAATGGTCTTCTCCGGCGCTGATCGACGAGAAGGTCAGGCCGCCGCCGACTGCGACGGGAAGCTTGCGATGCGCGGTAGTCCCGTCGCCGAGTTCGCCGCTCGCGTTGTCACCCCAGCAGTACGCGATGTTCGACGTGGTCAGGGCGCAATTGTGCGCATAACCCGAGCTGAGTGTGGCGAACTTGAGCCCGCCCTTGGTCGCAACCGGCGAGAAACTGTTGGTCGCCGTGCTGTCGCCAAGCTGGTCCGCCTGGTCGCCGCCCCAGCACCAGGCGTTGCCGTCGGTCGCCAGGCTGCACGAGTGCAGGTCGCCGGCGCTCACGGCGGTGAGATGCAGCACCTGCACCGACACGGTCGCCGTGCCCGAGCCACCAAAGGCCGTTCCCGTGATCGTCGCGACGCCGGCGGCGATGCCGGTCGCAAGACCCGTGGAATCGATCGTGACGACGGCGGGGTTGCTGCTCTTCCACTTGGCTGACGCGTTGGGATAGGTATTGCCGGTCGAGTCGGTCGCCGTCGCGCTGAATAGCACGCTGCGTCCGATGCCGACCGTCGCAACCGCGGGCGCGACCACGACGGTGGACGGCCCGAGCGTGATGCTCGTCTGGACGGTGAGGCTCGACGTGCCGAGGTAGCCGCCGATGCTGGCGCTGATGACGGCGGATCCCACCGACACGCCGGTGACGAGGCCGGTGCTGCTCACCGTCGCGACGGCGGCGTTGTTGCTCTGCCAGGTGACCGTGAGGCCGGGGATCGCGTTGCCCAGTGAATCGCGGACGGTCGCGGTCAGCTGCTGCGTGCCGTGGACGACGACGACGGCGGGCGAGGGCGCGACGGTTATGGAGGAGATGGACGGCGGAAGCGCCGCGACGACCGAAACCTTCGCGAATCCCGAGGCCGTGCCGCTCGTGGCGGTGATGTTCACGGTGCCGACCTTGCGTGCGGTGACCAGGCCGGCACTGTTCACGATGGCAATGGTCGTGTCCGCGCTCGTCCACGTCACCGAGCGCCCGGTGAGAAGGATGCCGCTTATGTCCGTCTCGGAGGCCGTGAAAGTCAGTGTGTCGCCGACGAGCAGGGAAATGGTCGTCGGTGCGACGAACACGCTGCCGACCGCCGTCACGTTGGTCACGCCGTGATGGCACGAGGCGGTCGCCATGGCACCGACGATCAGGATGCAGCGAGCGGTAAGAGTCGCGGAACGCACGAAGGAAAACTCCAGGGGAACCCGTGTCAGCTTCTCCCACGCGTCACTGCCCTCACGCATGGACGCCTCGTGCGGAGCAACACACACTGGCGTGCACTCATACCTACGGGGGGGCGGCGTGTTCCGGTAGTGGGGGAGGCCAACGACTTGTCGAGAGGAATCCTCCCGACGAACTTGACTTCTGCCGTCGGCTGATTCTCCAGGGAGGCGGCGGAGGCGGAGGCGGAGGCGAAGGCAGAGGCGAGAGGTGAGAGGCGAATTGAGGAGCGAGTAGTGAGTCCAGGGGGGAGTCGGCGAGTTAGAGAGGGGAGTGGCAAGAAACGAGAGGTGAGCGGCGAGTTTGAGGGGGTGAGACCAGGGATGAGTGATGAGACCAGATCAGAAGGGGCGAGCCCTGTCTCACCGCTTCTGAGCAGGTCTCATCTCTCGCTTCTTGAACTCGCCGCTCGCCTCTCGTTTCTTGCCCCTCCCCTCTCTAACTCGCCCTCTCCCATCTGGACTCGCCGCTCGCCCCTCGTCTCACCTCTGCCTCCACCACGTCGTAGGATTAATGCGGTCGTTCACTTCACCCGGAGTTCTTCGTGTCCAAGTTGCCTGACGATTCCGTCTTTTCCCGTCGCGATTTTCTGCTTCTCGCCGGCCAGGCGGGCGCGCTTACCGTCGTCGGTCCGGGCTTCCATCGGTCGTTGCGCGCAGAAACGGCCGGCACGCATGCGCTCGACCGCGTGCTCGGCGAACCTCGCGACCTCACCGCGATTTCGGCGCAGCAACTCGCGAACCTCACATCGGGTCTTCGCTGGCGCATGCTCGGGCCGTTCCGCGGCGGACGGGTGGATGCGGTGAGTGGCGTGCCCGGTCGGCCAAACGAGTTCTACTTCGGCGCCGTGAACGGCGGCGTCTGGAAGTCGATCGATGCGGGACGCGTGTGGACGCCGGTATTCGACTCGCAACCGGTCGCGTCCATTGGCGCGATCGCCGTCGCTCCGTCCGCGCCCGACGTGGTGTACGTCGGCACCGGCGAATGCACGCTGCGCGACTCGATGGGCTACGGCAACGGGATGTACAAGTCCACCGACGCCGGCAAGAGCTGGTCGCACATCGGTCTCGACGACACACAGCACATCGGCCGCATCGCGGTGGATCCGAAGGATTCGAACATCGTATTCGTCGCGGCGATCGGGCACTTGTATGCGCCGAGTGCGGAACGCGGAGTGTTCCGCTCGACGGACGGCGGCAAGAGCTGGAAGAAGGTGCTCTACAAGGATGAGAACATCGGCGCGGTCGAAGTCGTGATCGATCCGACGAACTCGAGCGTGATCTACGCGGGACTCTGGAATACGCGGCGTCCGCCGTGGTACACGTATCGTCCTTCGAACGGACCGGGCGGCGGCATTTTCAAGTCGACCGACGGCGGCAACACGTGGAAGCAGCTGACGGCCGGGCTTCCGAAGTCGGGAATTGGCAAGACGGGGATCGCGGTGTCCGCCGGCAATCCGCGCCGCGTGTACGCGGTGGTCGACTGCCTGGAGCCCGATGCGTCAGCGCCCGCACCGGCGGCACCTGCGGGCGGCGGTGGTGGACGCGCCGCGGCGCAGCCGGTGCAGTCGGGATTCTTCCGCTCCGACGACGGCGGCGCGACGTGGACGAAGATGTCGTCCGATCCGGCGCTGAGCGGACGCGGCTGGTACTTCGAGCATGTGACCGTGGACCCGAAAGATCCGGACGTGGTGTACGTGCCGAACGTCGCCGTCAATCGCACGAAGGACGGCGGCAAGACGTGGGTTCCGCTGCGCGGTTCGCCGGGCGGCGACGACTACCATCAGGCGTGGGTCTCGCCCGACGATCCGAACACGATGATCGTCGCGAGCGACCAGGGCGCGATCATCACGCACAACGCGAAGTCGGACGATCCGCGCGACGTGACGTGGAGCTCGTGGCTCAACCAGCCGATCGCGCAGATCTACCACGTGAGCGTCGACTATCGCTTCCCGTACTGGGTGACGGGCGCGCAGCAAGACAGCGGCGCCGTCGCCGTGTGCAGCCGCGGCAAGTTCGCGCAGATCTCGATGCGTGACTGGGAACCGATCGGCGCGGGAGGCGAGAGCGGCTACACCGCGGGAGATCCGCTGCATCCGGGGATCATCTTCGGCGGAACCGGGGGCCGCTTCGACCTCGAACTGAACGTCGCGGTGCCGGGCACCACATCACCGCGCGCCACGGGTGAGACGGATCGCGGCGACTGGACGCAGCCGCTCGTCATCTCGCGCGCCGACCCGCGGGCGATGTACTACTGCAGCCAGTTCGTCTACAAGACCACCGACGGCGCGAGGAGCTGGACGCAGATCAGCGGCGACCTTACGCGTCCCGCGCCCGGCATTCCGTCCACGCTCGACGCGGTCGCCGCCGCCGACACGGATCGCAACGGGCAGCGCGGCGTGGTCTATTCGGTTTCACCCTCGCCACTGCTCGTGCCTATGGTGTGGGCGGGCACCGACGACGGGCTCATTCACGTGACGACGAACGACGGCAAGAGCTGGCAGAACGTGACGCCGGGCGCGCTCACCGCCTGGAGCCGCGTGACGACGGTCGAGGCGTCGCATTTCGACTTCAATGCGGCGTACGCGAGCGTGGACCGCCACCAGTTGCAGGACTTCGAGCCGTACGTCTATCGCACGCGCGACATGGGGAAGTCGTGGCAGAAGATCACCAACGGACTTCCGGCGGGCGTGTACGTGCACGTCGTGAAGGAGGACCCGAAACGCCAGGGACTGCTGGTGGCCGGCACCGAGCGCGGCTCGTTCGTTTCGCTCGACGACGGCGACAGCTGGCACGCGCTGCAGCTGAACATGCCGGCGACGTCCGTGCGCGACTTCGAGTTCTACGACAACGATCTCATCGTCGCCACGCATGGACGCGGGTTCTGGGTGGTCGACGACGTCAGCCCGCTGCGCCAGGTGAACGACGCGGTGCTCGCCGCCGACGCCCATCTCTTCAAGCCGGCTGACGCGATCAACGTCTTGCAGGGCGGCGACAACGGAACGCCGCTGCAGAAGGACGAGCCGCAGGCGCTGAATCCGCCGAACGGCGCCGTGATCGACTTCTACCTCAAGACGGCGGCCACGGGAACCGTGACGCTCGAGATTCTGGATGCGGTCGGGGCCGCGGTGCGCACGTTCACCACCGATGGGGCGAGCCAGCCCGCGGCGCAGGGCGGTCGCGGCGGCGGGATTCCCAACACGTCGGCGCTCTGGCGCACGCCGCCTGAGCCGTTCTCCGCGAGCGCGGGAATGCATCGCGTGGTGTGGGATGCCGTCGCGGGCGGCGGCGGACGAGGCGGGCGTGGAGGCGGTGGCGGGGGCCGCGGCGGCGGCGCGCCCAAGCTCACGGGAACGTTCTCGGCGAAGCTCACCGTCGGCGGCAAGAGCTACACGCAGACGTTTGCGGTGAGAGCGGATCCGCGCGCGCGAGACCGGTAACGGCAGAGGGGAGCGGGGAGAGGCGAGTCGAGGGGCGAGTGGTGAGTCCAGAGGGGAGTGGGCGAGTTAGAGTAGCGAGTGGCAAGAAACGAGAGGCGAGAGGGGAGTTTGAGCGGGGAGGTATACGACCGGCTCAGTCTCGCTACTTCTCCGATCTGAGTCATTCGGTCGCCGTTCTCGCCCCTCGAACTCGCCCCTCGCCCCTCGTTTCTTGCCCCTCCCGTCTCTAACTCGCCCACTCCCATCCGGTCTTCCCGCTCGCCCCCTCGACTCGCCGCTCCGCTCTCATCCCTGCCGTTGAGTCGAGCCTTTGGGAGCCGCCCGCAGATACTGCGCCGGCCAGCTCATGACGTGTCCCAGCTCCCTCGCCGCGCGCAATGGCCAGTACGGATCGCGCAACAACTCGCGTGCGAGCAGCACCAAATCCGCCTTCCCGGAGCGTATCACCTCGTCGGCCTGAGCCGCCTCCGTGATGAGCCCAACCGCGCCCGTCGCGATTCCCGCCTCCCGCCTGATCGCCTCGGCGAAGGGGACCTGATAGCCGGGCGCAAGGGGAATCCTCGCCGTCGCGAGGTTTCCTCCGGACGACGCGTCGATCAAGTCGACCCCGCACTCCTTGAGCGACCGCGCGAGCTCGATCGACTGGGGCAGATCCCAGCCGCCCTCGCTCCAGTCGGTCGCCGAAATTCGAACGAAAAGCGGATGCGACTCGGGCCACACGCCCCGGATCGACGCCGCCACGTCCCGCACGACGCGCGTGCGGTTTTCGAAGGAGCCGCCGTATCGATCCGTGCGCGTGTTGCTGAGCGGCGAGAGAAATTCGTGGAACAGGTAGCCGTGCGCGGCGTGCACTTCGATGACGCGAAATCCGGCGGCAAGCGCGCGGCGCGCGGCCACCGTGAACGCCTCGACCACCCCCGCGATCTCCGCCTCCGTCATCGCGTGCGGCAGGAGATAGTTGTTCGCGAATGGAATGGCGCTCGGGGCGTCCACATGTGCCCAGCCACCCTCTGATTCCGTCGCTGCGCCGGCGCCCTCCCAGGGCCGGCGAGTCGAGGCCTTGCGACCCGCGTGCGCGAGCTGGATTCCCGCCGCCGCGCCTTCCGCCTGGATGAATGTCACGATCCGCGTCAGCGCATCGGCTTGCGCGTCATTCCAGATGCCGAGGTCCTGCGGTGAGATGCGACCGTCCGCCGTCACCGCGGCGGCCTCGGTGAACACGAGGGCGGCGCCGCCCACGGCGCGACTCGCGAGATGGACAAAGTGCCAGTCGTTCGCGAGACCGTCCGCACAAGAGTACTGGCACATGGGCGACACGGCGATGCGGTTCCGCAGCGTGAGGCCGCGCAACGTCAGTTCGTCAAAGAGTCCGGGCATGATTCGCGTTCATGGGAAGCAGGAGACAGATATACTATAATAGTCTCGATCTGCCGCCCTCGTCCCACGAACGCGAATGTCGCGAGCCTTCACCAAGGAAGATCACGAAGTGCCGAAGCCGCGGCGCAACTGGGCGCTGCCGGCACGCGACGACCCGTCGTATGACGAAGCCGCGGCGTCGGCTCTGCTCGAAGGCGCGCGGGTAAGCGAGGTGCTCGAGGCCGAGGAGGCTACAGGATACAAGTGGGGCGAGCCGCGCCTCCGGCCGTTTGTCGAGCGCAGCCTCGAACGGGCACGCGCGGAGGGCGACGATCGGCTCGAACAGGTCGCCGAGCGCTTCCTCAAGACCTGCTGATTCGCCGTACGTGGAAGGCACCATGAGCGCGGCGACCCCGCGTGGCGTCTACGCGAACAGCATCGGGACCTGCGTCATTGCCCCGGCGGCAGCCGGAACACGGCCATCTGCGCGCGCAGACCGGGAGCGAACGGTATGCCGCCGGGAGCCGCGAACTGAATCGTGACGGTCGCCGCGGTCGCCGGCGTGTCGAGCCGGAAGAACGTCATGGACCCGGGGACGAGCGTCGACGTCGTCGTATCGCTGGTGATCGGGAAGAGCAGGACCGGCGATGGCGTCGGTATTCCCGAACCCGCGCCTCCCGAGGTCGCAAAGAGCCTCGCCCAGAGCTGCCTCACGTTGCGCGAAACGAAACGGTTCACGGCCGGAGCAGTGTTGCGCGGCAGTCCCGGCAGGCTGTCGGTGTAGAGCGACAGCCCGAAGTTCGCAAAGATCGCGGAGAACGCCTGTCCCGTCACCTGCTGCACGTCGGTGATCGCGTTGGAGGGACCTCGCTCGAGCTGCCGGTAGACACTGCTCCCCATCTGGTCACCGAGCCATCGCGCAAAGAGCCAGGCGCCGCCGCGCCACGAGAATCCGTTCTGGTCGTCGGCGCTGAGCGTTATGGAGGCCGTGTCCGGCAGGTACGCGTATTGATAGGAGTCGTACAGGAAATCGCTCACGAATCCCTGCGAGGAATCGGGGAATATCTGCGCGGGGTTCGTGCGGCACGCGGTACCGGGGCACTTCTGCTCGTAGTACAGCGAACCGAGTTCCTCCGCGACGATGCTCATTCCCTCGTCGAGCCAGCTGTCCGAAGGACTTCTCCCGCTGACCACGACGTGCTGCGAGTAGTTGATGAGATGCTGCATCTCATGCATGAACGTGCCAGGCACGTCGAAGCCCACCTCGCCCACGCCGTGCGCACAGCTGAATTTTCCGGCGGTGTCCGGCACGATCGAATAGAAAATCTCGCCCTGGTTGGAGTTTGGGTTCGCCGGCAGCGACTGGAAATCGCCGGAGTCGAAGAACCCCGCCACGAATCCCTGCGTCTGGCAGGTGGACGCCGGCGTGTCGGCGTTCACCACCGGCGTCATCAGCATGATCACGTGGCCATTGTTGTCGGTGTCCGACGGCCCGCCGAACGCCGCGGTGTCGATCGGATAGAGCGTCTGGTCGAACAGGAGGCCGAACGCCGAGAGCTGCGCCGGCGTGAATCCGTTCGCGGGCGCGAGCGTGTCGATGTAGATGAGCACGCTGGCGCCGGCATACGCGAGCTTGGCGGCCACCGTGGCCCAGCTGTTCACGGTGAAGCTGTTCGCCACGTGGAAGCTGCGAATGCTGCCGACCGCCGGCGTGGGGAGCACCGCGGCGCTGAGCGGGCGTCGCAGCGACGCACTGAGCGGCGGCGCGGCGGCGCGCTGCGCGGCCAGCGCGCGGAGCACTTTCTCCGCCGCGCGCTGTGCGAACAGCCTTCGGCCGAGCGGCAGTGTGCCGCTGCCCGCCGCGTTCGTCCCGGCGTACGCGCTCCTGAGCGCCGCGAGGCGGCTGATCGACGCCGACGCGGCCGCCACGTTTCCCGTGTACAGCTGGTAAGGGACGTTCGAGAGGGGCACCTGGTCCGTCGGGAACTCCGGCACGATGAGATAGCTCGCGCCGTTGCCCGCGAGCGTGAGCGTCGTCCCGCCCGCGCTGCAATCCACTTTCGTGCTCGTCGCCACGCTCAGGGAAAGCGTTCCGGCGGTCCCGCACGGATTGAGTGTGATCCCCAGCGACTTGTTGGATGAAGTCACGCTCTTGCCGTTGCTGCAACCCGCGACGAACACACAGAACGACAGCGCGGAGATGGTGCTGGAGAGGCGGAACCGGTTCATCAAGAAGTCTCCCATCGCGATCTTGAGTGTGCGCATCGTCGCGCGGGGGATGACGCACAGGGGCGTGCGACGTTAACACCCGCCGTGCGTGCCGCGTGTTCCCGCGCCTCTCGAACGAATGGAGTGCGACGCACGAAACATGAACTCCAGGAACACCCCGTGGCCGTCGGTGTTTCACTGACACTCACGGGCTTCGTTTGCGCCGCGGCAAAAGTCCACCAGAACCACATTGCGAGTCGGGAGACGAACGCCATGGGAACGAAAGCTCGAAGTGCCATTACCGCCGCGCTCGTGCTCGCGGCAGCAGCGTGTGGAAGCCTCGCTACCGGCACCAAGCCCGCTCAGGTTCCTGGCGCGACGCTCGCCGCCGCGTTCACGACGGTGCCGGCCGGCTTCGCGAGCACGCAGAACAGTTACGACACTTCAGCGGCTCCGGTCGCCGGCACGTGGTTCCCTGACGCGCCTGAGGGCGGCATGGGACGTCACGAAGGGCAGGCGCTCGGTGCCGGACTCGGTCCGATGATGGGCGGTGGACTCAGGGGAGACTTCCTCGGCGGCCTCGGCCTCGGCAGGCTCTTCGGCCGCGGACACTTCGGCGATCCGGATCTCGATGGCAAGAACTGCACCTTCGTCGCGGCGACCGGCCGCCTGACGTGCGCGCCCGTCACGCACGACGGTCTCACCATCGTGGCCTCGGTGGCGTTCAGCACGACGTCCGGCACGGTGCAGAGCGCGTTCGACAGCCTCACCAACACCGTCAACACGACGATCTCGGTCACCGGAACGAAGACTCGTCGCGACAGCTCGACGAGTACCGTGGCCGATTCGAGCAACCGAACGGTGAGCGGGCTCGCGAAGGGAAGCACCCAGCACACCGTCAACGGCACCGCAACCGGAACCGAGACCACGAACGGAAAGGACACCACCGGTACGTTCGTCGCTGTGCGGACCGCGACCGACACGACCAGCGGAATCATCGTGCCCGTCTCCGACACGGGCCGCACCTATCCGACCGCCGGCAAGATCATCCGGTCGATGTCGGTGACGCTCACCTACACCGGCAAGACTCCGCAGACGTCGACGGAGCGCGAGGTCATCACGTACAACGGGACGAACACCGCGACGCTGGTGATCACGCAGAACGGTACCACGAAGACCTGTACGCTTCCGCTTCCGTTTGGCAGGCCGACCTGCCCGTAGCGGCGACGAGGCCGGCGCCGCTCACGCCTCGCGCAGGGCGACCATCGGCGTGGTCGCGAACACCTCGCGGCTCGTCAACAATCCGATCGCGACAGCAACCGCCGTCATTCCGATACTGACGAGGACGGCAGGCAGGATCGCGGGGGCGAATGGGATCTTGAAGAGGAAGTGCAGCACGGCCCAGGCGCTGCCCACGGACAGCAGGACGCCGGCCAGGCTGCCGAGCCCTCCGAGGATCAGGTACTCCGCGAGCATCATGCGTCCCACCTGGCGGCGCGATGCGCCGAGCGTCTTGAACAGCACAGCCTCGCGCAGGCGTTCACGCCGTGTCGCGGCGACGGCGCTGAACAGCACCGGCACGGCGAGACAGAGGCTGATGATCGCCATGAATTGAATCGCAGCCGTGACCTTGGTGAGCAGGCTGTGAATCGTCTGCTCGACCTGGGTCAGGTCGAGGCTCGAGATATTGGGGAATCGCCGGGCGACTCCGCGCTGGAGTCGCGCGACGGCGCGCGCGTCGCTCGCGCTCGCGAGGAAGACCCACTGCTGCGGCGCGCCGTCCATTGCGTGCGGCGAGAAGATGACGGGGAAGGTGGGCTGAATGCGATTGTGGTCCACGGCGCGCAGGCTGGTCACGCGTGTGGCGACCGGGATGCCCTGGACCGTCCACACGATCTCATCACCCACCGCGACCTTCAATCGCGGCGCGAGCGCGCTATCGAGTGAAACCTCCGGCGTCGTCGCGCCGCTCGTGCCGAACCACCGTCCCGCCGCGACGGACTCGAATGAGTCGAGCGTGTCGCTGTAGGTGGCGCGCCAGTCGCGAGTGAAGATGCGTCCCGGGCCGCCGCGGCCGCCGTCGGAAGGTCCGCCGGGGCCACGGCCGGGGCGCCGTGCGCGACGGAGCGTCGCCGCGGCCAGGTTCGCGTCCGCGATCAGCGAATCGGCCGAACGTCCATTCACCGACGCGATGCGCACCGTGACGATCGGGATGCGCTGCTCGACCCGATCCCCGGAGGCGCCAATGATCGAATCGAGTCCGGCGGCCTGGTCACCCTGGATGTCGAAGAACGCCACGTTCGCATGCAGCTGCGTGATGCGACCGTTCAGCTCGCGCAGCAGGTTCGATTTGGCCTGGTAGAGCGTGCTCATGAGAAACACACCGAATCCGAGCGACAGCAGCACCGACCGCGTCTGGTTTCCCGGCCGGTGGAGGCTCGCCACCGCATGCCGCAGCACGAACGGCCATTCCGGCCGCACGGCGTGCCGCGCTGCGGCGATCAGCAGCAGTGCGACGAGCCAGAGCGCCGTGACCGCCGCCAGGATCGCGGCGCCGAATCCCACGCCCTCCTGCCAGCGATCCGATCTCCAGAAGGTCATTGCGAAGACGCTCGCGACGGCCGCGAAGGTGACGACGGCGGCCGAGCTGTCGCGGCGAACTTTCCGAAGCACCTCGGAATCCGCGTCGCGCCGCAGCGCCTGCAGGGGCGACACGCGCCGCAGCGCCAACAGGGGGCGTAGCGCGAACACGACGGCGACCCACACGCCGGTTGCGAGTCCCACCATTGCCGCGCGCGGCGAGAACGCGACGACGACGCCCGGCGGGAGATAATCCTGAAGCAGCGCGGGCAGCGCGAACTGCGCGGCGACGCCGAGCGCGGTGCCGATTGCCGCGCCGATCATTCCCATGGCCGAAGCCTGAAGGACGTAGATCAGCACGACCTGCCAGCTCGTCGCGCCAAGGCAGCGCAGCACCGCGACCGTGTCGACCTTGCGGAGCACGAACGCGTGCACGCCGCTGGCGACGCCCACACCGCCGAGCAGCAGGGCGATGAGTCCGACCAGGCTCACGAAGTTCCGCAGCTGGTCGATGGCGACCGTGAGGTTCGCCTGATTCTGCGCGACCGTGCGGAGTCGCACCCGGTTTCTCGCGAGGACGCCGCCGAACCGTCCCTGGAACTGTCCGGCCGAGAAGCCCGCCGGAATCTTGACGAGCGCCTCGAACTCGGCCGTCGAGCCGAATCCGGTGAGTCCGGTCGACGCGAGGAAGCGGTCCGCGACGTACACGCGTGGTCCGACCGTCGCCGTCACCGCCGCCTCGCCGGTCACCCCCTTGATGACACCGGTGATCAGGAACTTGCGCGCGCCGAGCGACAGTGAATCGCCCACGCGCGCTCCGAGGGTCTCGAGCAGCGAGGGATCGACGACGGCCGATGGCTCGCGCTGCAATCCACTCCAGGCCGCGGGGGGATCCGCGTCGACGGACCCGTAGAATGGAAAGCGCGCGGTGACCGCGCGCAGCTGCACGAGTCGCATCGTGCTGGTGTCGCCGGCCACCGCCATGGACGCCAGTGTCGTCTGGCGCGCGATGCCGAATCCGGCGCCGGACAGTGAATCGAACAGCTGGAATACGCGCGTCGAGAAGGTGTCGCGCGCGACCAGCGCGAGATCGCCGCCGAGGAGCGCACGCGACTGTTCGCGCACGGTGAGCGTCGCGTTGTCGGCGAACGAATCGATGGCCACGAGGGCCGCCACGCCGAACACGATCGACGACATGTAGATGAGCAGGCGTCGTCGCGCCGTGCGACTTTCCTTCCACGCCACCGCGGCAACGCCGGCGAACCGCCTGTTCATGCGACTTTCGGCGCGGCAACCGCCGCGCTATCCGACTCGATCGTGCCGTCGCGAAGCCGGATCACGCGGTGCGCGCGCGCGGCGAGCGCAGCGTCGTGCGTGACCAGGATGATGGTGGCGCCGGACTCGCGGTTGAGCGCTTCGAGCAGCTCGACGATGCGGAGGCCGGTCTCGCTGTCGAGATTGCCCGTCGGCTCGTCTGCAAAAAGGATGCGAGGGGAATTCGAGAAGGCCCGGGCGATCGCTACGCGCTGCTGCTCGCCGCCGGAGAGCGCCATCGGATAATGGTCCAGCCGGCCGCCGAGTCCCACGCGCTCGAGCAGCGCCGCGGCTCGTGAGGCGCCGCCCGCGTCGCCGCGCAACTCGAGCGGCACTTGCACGTTCTCGAGCGCCGTCAGCGTCTGGATCAGCTGAAAGCTCTGGAAGATGAAGCCAACCTTTTCCCCGCGAACCTTCGCGCGGGCATCCTCGTCCATCGCGCTGAGGTTGTCGCCGTCAAGGGTGACGGAGCCGCGCGAGGGCACGTCCAGACCGGCGAGCAGGCCGAGGAGCGTGGTCTTGCCGCTGCCCGAGGCGCCTACCACGGCGACGAAGGTGCCCTGCGCGATCGTGAACGAGACGTCGTTGAGGACCGTCAGCGTGTGTCCGCCGACGACGTATTGCTGCGTCAGGCCATTTGCAGTGAGCATTGGTTGCCGGAAGTGTCTATCAGCTCTACTCTTCCGGGGGGCGGCGTGTTGGCGTCAGGCGCGAATCAGTTGCCGGCCGGCCAGACCCGCAGCATGACCACGCCGTGGGAGGGCACCGTCGCCGCGTACCGGCTCTCGGCGACGCTCGTATCCCGGTGCGTCCAGAGGTCGCGAACGCGCGCCTGTTTAGTGCTGAGGCCGATGCTGTTCCAATCGGCCGTCATGGGCGAGGGCACGGACGCCCGGTTGAAGAGCAGCACGGCGCGCGATCCGTCGGCGAGCGGCTTCACCCACACCTGAAGCTCCGGTGCGCTGTTCCGCACGATCATCCCCTGCACGCCGAGTGAATCCTGGTCCACCGCGATCACGTCCTGGTTGAGCAGGATCTCACGCGTCGCCGCGGCCTGCCGGGTCGAGTCCGTCATCGTGCGCACGTCGTTTCCAGCCGTGAGCGGTGCGGCCATCATGGCCCAGAGACTGAAGTGCGCGCGGTATTCGTCGCGCGTCATGCCGCCGTTTCCCACTTCGAGCATGTCCGGATCGTTCCACGCTCCCGGCTTTGCGACGTGCCAGTACTGCGACGAGAGGTTCACGATGGAGAGCATGCTGTTCCAGCGGTCCTGGATGTCGCCCGTCGTGCGCCAGAGATTTCCGGTCGCCGGCGCCCACTCCCACGGACGGTTGCTTCCCCACTCGCAGATGCTGAACACGATTGGACGTCCGCTCTTGAGCAGCGCGTCGCGGAATTTCGCGTACTGCGTGGGCGCATCGAGCCCCTCGGCGTTGCACCAGTCGATCTTCACGAAGTCCACGCCCCATTGGGCGTATGTTCTGGCGTCGAGATCCTCGTAGCCGTAGCTCCCGGGGCGCCCCTCGCAGGTGCGCCGGCCGGCATCGGTGTAGATGCCGAACTTGAGTCCCTTCGAGTGCACGTAGTCCGCGACGGGCTTGATGCCGCCGGGGAACCGCAGCGAGTCCGCCAGGATCACGCCCTTGGCGTCCCGTGCGACCTGCCAGCAGTCGTCGATCGTAACGTACTGGTATCCCGCGTCCCGCATCCCGTTGGCCGCCATGGCGTCCGCCACTTCCCGGATGAGCTTCGCGCTCACGTCGCAGCCGAAGTGGTTCCAGCTGTTCCATCCCATCGGTGGGGTGCGCGCAAGGCCGTTGTCGTGGCGAAATCCCGAGCGAGCGGCGCCGAGGGAGAATGCGACGGCGACGGCGAGGGAGGCAATCGTGGTGGCGCGTCTCAGGAGAGTTGGCACTTTCGCTCCGGGTGGCGGTATGCTTCAGGGATGAAAGCTAGCCGGATCCTGCTCGCGCTGACGCTCCTTGGCGCGCCGCTCCTCGCGCAACGGGGGCGCGGGTTCAATCCCGGCTTTCGCGTCGATCCGGTGATCGAGAAGATCCCATACGACGGGCGTTTCACGCTCGTGCGGCTCAGCTTCACCACCAACAGCCCCGCCGGCTTCTACTATCGCGGGCTGCCGGCGTGGGCGCACGGATATCCGAATTCGGAGCTGAACCTCATGCGGATCGTGAGCGAGATCAGCGCGCTGCATCCGCTGCTGTACAAGAGCACGGTGATTGCGCCGGACGATCCGCAGCTGTTCAAATATCCGGTCGCGTACGTGGCGGAGGCCGACTATTGGGGGATGAGCGACAAGGAAGCCGGGTGCCTGCGCGCGTACCTGAAGAAGGGCGGTTTCATCATCTTCGACGACTTCCGCGACGACTTCCGCGACGGCTACCAGGGCTGGGCGACCTTCACGCAGCAGATGAAGCGCGTGCTCCCCGAGGGGCGAGTGGTGGACCTCACTCCAGCCGATCCCATCTTCCACTCGTTCTTCGACATCAACTCGTTCGACATCGTGCCGCAGGACTACGACCGCGGCCGCCCGGCCTTTCGCGGCATCTACGAGGACAACGATCCGAAGAAGCGCCTGATGGTGATGATCAACTTCAACACCGATGTCTCGAACTACTGGGAATTCTCGGCGCTGGGCTTCAAGCCGGTAGCGGAGTCGAACGAGGCGTACAAGATGGGGGTGAACTTCATCATGTACGCGCTCACACACTGAATGGCCGAACCGCTGTCCGCGCTGACAACCAAAGCTCTGAGCTGATACCGCCGTCAGCGATGAGCTACCGGACAAATGCGACGGGACCGGTCGGTTACGGAGATCACGGCCCGATGATCTCTATCCTGTGCTCGGCGCGGACCACATACTGCCCCGCCACCTCGATTTCCAGCTGGACGATGTAGGACCCCTTCTTCAGCGTCGAGATATCGAGTTCGAGCGCGCGAGGCGTGGCGTTGGCTCCCCGCGCCGAGAGATCCTCGACCGACACGATCACCGGCGTCGCCTCGTGCACCAGCTTCAGCGACTTCGCCTGGCGCTTCAGAAAACCGCCTTCTTCCACCTCGCGAACGACGGTCAGCGAAACCTTCATCTTCTCGCCGTTCGGATCGGTTCCGTACGATTCCCAGTACACGCCGAGTTTTTCGTCAGCGCGGAGGCGCTCCGTCGGAAGCGCGTGAGGCGCGGCCTGCTCGACCGATCCCGGGAACGTGCCGAACGGCTTGTAGAAGAGCAGGTCGGAGAGCGTGACGCGCGTGCCGACCGCGAACGGCGGGCTCACGCCGTACCGCGCACGCGCCACCGCCAGCTTCTCGGGAGCGTAGACCTCGGCGCTCATCAGCAGCGGACCCCACGGCGCCCTCGCCATAAGCACCCCCGTCTCCGGCGCATTGTGCACGATCTTGCCGTAATCCGCGGGCTTCTCGCCTGGCGAGACGACGAGAGCCGCCGTCAGCTTCCCGCCGGCGAGCTGCTTCGTGACGCGAGCGTCGTACGCCATGACCACGAGCGCAGTGTCGCCGCGCTTGAACATCGCCTTCTGGTGCTCCAGCGGCGTGAGCGAAACGGCGTACGCCGGCGCGTATCGCGCGATCACCGGCGGCAACTGCAGGCGCCAGTTCGACGAGTCGGAGCGCGCCGGATCGTTCAGCACGAATCCGGGCGGCACGTACCGGTACGCCGGCACCGGCTCGTAGCTCGTGACCTCCCGGACCACCTGGTTCCTCCCGCCCCGCATGTCCTCGCCCGGCATTCTACGCGGCAGTCCCATCGAAAAGCCGCCCTCGGTCCTGCTGCTCGTGGTGCTCACGCCCCAAGCGCGCGGCCAGCCGAACCGCAGCATCAGCTCGAGGTCGTCCTCCTGCGAGTCGGTGACCGTCACACCCGGCGCGTCGCGAAGCATCATTTCCATGGTCTTGCGCGCGTAGTGCTCGGTGCGCGAGTCGTTGCCGTCGAGCGAGTACAGCGTTCTCGCGAAGAACCAGGCGCGGTTCTCGAACGCGTCGCGCTGCGAATCGCCGCAGGCGAACCGATGGTATTGCTGCCGCGTGTCGTCGTCGATGAGAAGGTCGATGCTGCGCCAGTCGCAGCGGTCGCGCGGCAGCATCTGGGCGAACGCCCGCGTATACGCGCTGTCCGCCGCGGCGTACCGTCCGAGCAGGTGCAGCGTGAATCCGTCGAGGATGTCGCACCACCAGCCGCCGACCTTGCACTCCTTCGCGGTGGCGTAGGCGCTGTCGAGCCGGCCAGCCTCGGCAAGATACCGGACGCGCTGTTCGACGGCCCACCGGTCCGACGGTGAGCGCATCGCGACGGTGTCGAGTATCGATATCAGGTCGTCCCGGCGTTGCCGGATCGCCGTCGGTTCCACCGGCGGAGGCGGTCCCTTCTCATTGTACCAGTAGCAAACGTTGCCGACCTGTTCGTCGCACTTCGCCGGGCGCCCCTCCCGCGCGCCCGGCAGGTTCTCGAGGTGGAATCGTTCGAAGCCGGCCTGCGCGCGCTTTGCGAACTCGGCGTCGACTACCCCTCCGGGGTCGGATGTGGATGACGCGACCGCACCCGGGTCGCGCAGGATTTGCCCGCGCGCGGCCGCCGGAGCGGACGCGAACAGTACGCACATGAACACCCACGGGAGAACTGCGCGGTTCGGCATGGCTACCATGGCTACATGGTACCCCCGGAGGGTCGAAAAGGGACCGTGCGCCTACTTCGGCGCCGTCGACGGAAACGCTTCTCCCACCTTTTCCGCGGTGCGCAGTCCCATCGCGACGAACGTAAGCGTCCCGTTGCAGCAGCTCGCGGTCACATGGGTCGGAGCTCCCGCCACGAAGAGGTTCTCGTGATCGTGTGCGCGCCCCCACTTGTCCACAACGCTCGTCGCCGCGTCCGAGCCCATGCGGCAGCCCCCGCCGGGATGCTCTTGTCCGACGTCGCCGGCGTCCGACGTCGTGGAGATCACCGCGCCGTCGCCCGCTTTCGCCATGTCCCGGAACAGCGCGTGGATGGTCTCCTCGGTGTATCCGCGCAACGCGGCGGATTCGGGCGCGTCGCGGAATTGCAGCCGCGGCATGGGATCGCCCCAGCGGTTCCTCACGGCGGCGTCGAGGGTGAGCTCGCTCTCCCTGGCCGGGATCACGTCGTAATAGGCGCGAACCCGCGCGGCGCCCGTCTTGGCGCGGGTCCGCCAGTCGTCGAGCATCGCGTCGCGGAGCAGCAGCTCGCCCGTGTCGTCGCGCAGGCGCGGCTCACGCCCCGCGGCGGACTCCCAGACGCGCAGGTCATGGCGCACGTACTTCGCCAGCGCGCCGGGCCGCATGAACTTCTTCGTGACCAGGGAATGCTGCGTGTTCATGCCGGGATACAGTTCGAGCGGTAGTTTGATCTGCGCGGCGACGTTTCGATGGCCGCAGAGGTACTTGCCGACCAGCCCCGATCGATTCGCCACGCCGTTCGGGTACTTCGTGCTGGTCGAAAGGAGCAGCAGGTGAGGACTCCAGGTGAAACCCGCGGCGAGCACGAAGGTCTTCGCGCGCAGCTCGATGTCCTCGCCCGGGCGCTCGGTGGAGTTCGCCGACGCGTGCGTGATGCGGCCGGTGCGGTCGTCCACGTGCAGGCGGCGCACGAGCGTCTTGAGCACCAGCTGGAGGCGCCCCTTTTTCACCAGCGAGTCGATGGTGATGTCCGGCGTGTACTTCGCTCCCGTGGGACATACGGGATAGCAGGTGTCGCAGCGCTGGCACGACGCGCGTCCTTGGTACGGCACGGAGTTCTTCGCGCTCGGCTGGCTCCACATCGGGATGCCCGCCTTCGACGCCCATGCCTTGAGCTTCTCGAGATTGTACGTGAGCGGGAGCGCCGGCATGGGGAATGGTCTTGAGCGCGGATCGAGTTCCGGCGGACCCTGTTCGCCGGAGATTCCCATGCGCTCCTCCGCCTCTTGATAGAACGGATCGAGCTCCTCGTACGTGATCGGCCAGTCGGAACCGACGCCGTACAGCGTCTTGACCTGGAAGTCCTCCGGCGAGTAGCGCGGCGTCACACCACCCCAATGCATCGCGAGGCCGCCGACGTTCATGGACGGCGAGAAACCGTACGCGGTGCCGAGCGCGTTCTGGTCGTTGATGTGATCGCCCGGCCAGGGAGTCTCGCCGTACGCGAGCCAGCGCGCACGATGCATGTATCGCTCGCCGAGCGGAACAGTGGGGCCGCCGGCTTCGACCATCGTGATCTTCACGCGGCGCGACGCGGAAAGTTTCAGCGCCATCATCGCCGCGGTGATGCCGGATCCGATGATGCAGATGTCGCTTTCGATCACACGGGGCGGCATCAGCTCTTTCCTCCGGGCGCGAGGGGAAGCGGCTTGTGCGGTGAAGCGGCGAGCGACCGGCAGTGGTCCTTCATGATCTGCACGCCGTAGGCGAGGTCGGTTGCCTCGCTCGAGCCGGCCCAGTGCGCGAGCAGTGCGATCGCCACGTGCGGTGCCGTGAGCGGATTGGCCGGGAGCCGGCCGTTGCGCACGGCCGCGAGCTGGGCGCGAACGATCGTGTCGCGTTTGTCCGCCTTCAGCGAGGCGAAGCCGGAGCCGAATTGCTTCTTCGCGAGCAAGTCCATCCCCTGCAGCTGTGCGTTCCACCCTGGTGCGGGATCGGCGACCGTGTACCTGATCTCGGCGTAGCCGTAGCCGTGCATCTCCTCGCTGACCGGCACGTACGCGCCGATCCAGTCGCGGAATGCGCGCACCGCACGCGTGCGGCCGGCCGCGCCGAGGGTTTCTGGCAACATCGCCTCGCCGAGCGCGGCGAGCAGCGGCGCGTCCAGCGCGCGCGAGGCGCCGGCCGGTCCCTGCTGCGGTGCTGCCTGGAGGTCGCCGGCGACGGTGAAGGCCGCCATGGACGCGGCAGCCTGCGAAAGGAATGTGCGGCGGTCTGTGGTCATTCGGCCGGTGCTCCGCTTGCGTGTTGGACGACGGTTCAAAACCGCGAATCCCCTCATGTCGCGGAAGGATCTCCTTCAGTAAAGCGCCGGATGTCTCGCCATGCGAGCGTCGAAGTGCGCGCTCAATCGCGCGATGTCGGCGTCGATGTCTTCACCCGGGGTCATCGGCGCGAAGATCCTGATCATCTTCGCGGGAAAGTCGAAGGCGATCGGTACGATCGGGACTCCCGCACCCTTCGCCACGTACCAGAAGCCGGTGCGCCACGCGGGGAGCTTTCGTCGCGTGCCCTCCGGCGAGAGTGCCAGGACCATCTTCGGCCGCGCGTGGAAGTAGTCGATGGTCTGCTCCACCACGTTGTGCGGGCTCGCGCGGTCGACCGGGATGCCCCCGAGCCAGCGCAGGATCGCACTGGCCGGCCAGCGGAACAGCGTGTCCTTGCCCAGGAAGGTGCCGCGGAAACCCAGCGCGAACATCGCCATGACCCCCAGGTAGAAATCCCAGGCCGACGTGTGCGGTGCCACGATGACGACGAACTGCCGGAGATTCGGGAACGCGCCTTCGAAGCGCCAACCGGTGATACGCATGGCAAGGAGCGCGAGCGAGCGCGAGAACGCGTTTCCCCGTCTTTCGACGGCATCGCCAAGCGGCGGGATGGTCAGCGGTGCCATTGGCATCGCCGCATTGTGCGACTTCGGCTGGCGTCCGGCAAGGTTACCCGCGAAATTCGGTCGCATGACGAAACGACTCCCGGCAGTTCTGCTCGCGCTCGCGGCGGTGGCGGGCCTCACCGCAAGCTCCTCCGCTCCGGTTCAGGGCGGCCCCACGACGCCGGCCGACGCGCGGCGCATCCTCTCGGCGCTCGCTGACGATTCGATGGAGGGGCGCGCCAGCGGCACCCCCGGCGCGCAGCGGGCCGCGCGCTACATCGGCGGTGAGATGAAGAGGATCGGGCTCGAGCCGCTGGGCGATTCGGGGTACTTCCAGCGGGTGGCCGTGACCATGGACACCATGTACAGGCCTGCCATGCGCGCGGTGACCATCACGGATTCCACAGGCCGGAAGAGCGTGCGTGGGGAGCCGACAGGCGGCCCACCGGTGATGCGCGTGCAACTGCGCGTGCGGGAGAGCTTCGCGACGCTCGACACCGTCCCGCGCTCGCGCTGGCGCCGCGCCGTGAACGTTCTCGGCGTCATACGCGGGTCGGACCCCGCGCTGACGAACGAATACGTGCTGGTCGACGGCCACTACGACCACCTCGGCATCGGCCGCCCGATGAACGGGGACTCGATCTACAATGGCGCCGACGACGACGCGTCAGGCATCACGGCGGTGCTCGAGATCGCGCGCCAGATGCTGAAGGGCCCGAAGCCGAAGCGTACCGTGGTCTTCGCCGCGATGATCGGCGAGGAGGTCGGACTCCTCGGCACCAACTGGTACATCGCGCACCCGGCGATTCCGCTCGAGAACATGGTCGCGAATCTCGAGATTGAGATGATCGGCCGCCCCGATTCGCTCGCGGGAGGCGTGGGCAGGGCGTGGCTCACCGGCTACGAGCGCTCGACGATGGGGGACGCGCTCGCGGCGAACGGCATTCCCATCGTGCCGGACAAGCGTCCCGACCAGCATTTCTTCGAGCGCAGCGACAACATCGCGTTCGCCAGGCGCGGCATCCCGGCGCACACGCTGTCGTCATTCAACCTGCACACGGACTATCACCGGCCTTCTGACGACATCACGAAGGTGGATTTCGTGCACATGGCAGGGGTGATCAATGCCGGCGCTCGAGCGGTGAGGCTGCTGACGGATGGGCCGAAGGCCGAGTGGAAGGCGGGTGGGCGGCCGAAAGAACAGAGGTAAACGGGGAGATTCGACCCGATGCGGAGTGCGGAAGAGGAATACTGAAACTGGGATAAGACGTGAGAGGGGAGAAGTTGTCGGTCGGAGAACGTCTCGCCACTTGCCGCTTCTCCCGCATTCCATATTCCTCTTCCGCACTCCGCATCGGGCCGAATCTCCCCACTCATTTCTGCCGTTCTTCCAACGCGCGAGCGTAAACGGTGAGCGTCCCTTCATAGTCCCCAGTTGCGTCCGCCACGGACATCTGTCCCATCAATTCCGCCGGCACCTCCTCGCACCCCTCGAACAGCTTCGCCAGCGGCGCGGTAGAGAGTTCGCGCTCCGTTCGTCTTCCGATGTGCACCTGCAATCCCCGGTTTCCGGACGCGTCCACTGCGAGTCGCACGGCACGGCCGACCGGGAGGCCCGCCTCCAGCATCGATGCCAGGACGCTCGCGAACCGCGCTCGCGTTCGTGAATTCGTGTTCAACAGGAACGACGCGATAGCCGAGATGAGCACACCGCCGAGCAGCAGGAACAGGGCGAGCAAAAGTACGATGGCCTTCGAGTAACTCTCCATTGGGCTCGTGTGCATCACCAGGAACGGCAGGCCGAACGACGCCACCAGGCCGAAGAAGACGGGATACAGCAGCGCGTCGCGCACTTTCAGCAGCCGTCTGTTGTCGGCAGCGAAATGATCCGTGAGGAGGCGGAGCGACTGGTCGAGCTTCCCGGATTGGTCGCCCGCGGCGAGCACGGCTCCCTCGAACGGCGCAAACAGCTTCGGTCGCGCGTTCACGAGCGCGGTGATCGATTTTCCCTGGCCGAGGCCCACGACCAGGTACCGGCGCACCTCCTCGACCGATGGGAAGGGAATAGGTCCCATCTGTTCGAGCACGAGGTTTGCTGGAATCCCCGCCGCGAGGCCGGTGTTCCACGCGCGGTAGAGCTCGGCGCGGTGCCGGCTCGCGTCGAGGCTGCGCAGCGCGCCGAGAATGGTGAACGCCATGTCAGCTCAAAATACGTACGCTTGCAGCGTCACCCACAGCCCCACGAGCGTGGCGAGCGCGAGGCTGTGCCGGAACACGTAGCGCAGGATCTCTCCCTCCCGCCCGTGCGCGTGCGTCGCGGTGCCGGCGACGACGATGCTCTGCGCGTCGATCATCTTGCCCATGACGCCGCCGGAACTGTTGGCGGCGGCCATCAGCACCGGACTCACGCCCACCTGATGTGCGGTCACCACCTGCAATCCGCCGAACAGGACGTTGGACGACGTATCCGACCCGGTGAGGGCGACGCCAAGCCAGCCGAGGTAGGTGCCGAAGAGCGGATACATGACCCCCGCGTGTGCGAACGCGAGCCCGAGGATGCTGTCCGTGCCCGAGTAGCGCGTGACGTAGCCGAGCGCCATCATCGCGGCGATGGTGAGGAGGGACGGTCCGATCCGGATCAGCGTTCCGGCGTAGGCGCGCGCCATCTGTGCCGGCCGGCAGCCCATCAGCAGCCCGCCGATCAGGGCGGTGAGCGCGATCCCCGTGCCGCTCGCGCTCAGCCAGTTGAACTCGAACACGGCGGGTTCCGCCTTTGGCGCCGCGACCACGGGCGGCTGGCGCAGCACCTGGTCGTGAAGTCCCTGCACGAGGATCTTCGGGTCCGACACGGCGTTGAGCCGGCTCTTCACCTGCGGCGTGCCCCACGCGAACACGATCAGGCAGAGCAGGGCCCACGGCATCCACGCGCGCAGCACGGCGGCGCGCGGAAGGTTCGTGTGGGATGGTGGCGGCGCGGCCGGCGAGCCGTGCGGACGCCATACGCGCAGGAAGAGGGCGAGCGCTCCCATCGAACAGACCGCCGACACGACATCTACGAGCCACGGCCCGTGAAAATTGGAGATCAGGTACTGCGGCACGGCGAACGAAACACCGGCGACGGCGAGCGCCGGCCACACCTCCATCGTCCGCTTGAATCCCGCGTAGACCATGACGAGCCAGAACGGGATCATGACGCTGAACACCGGCAGCTGCCGCCCGACCTGCGCGGAGAGCTCGTGCAGGTCGAGCCCGGTCACCCCTTGGAGTGCGACGAGCGGCGTGCCGAGCGCGCCGAACGCCACCGGCGCGGTGTTCGCGATGAGCGACAGTCCCGACGCCTCGATCGGCGCGAAACCCAAGCCGATGAGCAACGCCGCGGTCACCGCGACGGGCGTGCCGAACCCCGCGGCGCCCTCGAAGAACGCGCCGAACGAGAACGCAATGAGCACGAGCTGGAGGCGTGTGTCGGCCGTCAGCTGCGCGATGCTGCGCTGGAGAACCTCGAAGGCGCCCTGTTCGACCGTCAGGCGGTAGAGAAAGAGCACGTTGAGCAGGATCCAGCCGATCGGAAAGAGGCCGTACGCGGCGCCCATGAGCGCGGCGCGCGCGGCCATTCCGCCGGGCATCCCGATCGCGGCGACCGCGACGATGATCGAGGCGCCGAGTCCGGCGACCGCCGCCCATTCCGCCCGCACGCGGCGCGACGCCAGCAGTCCGAGGAGCAGCACCACCGGCGCGAGCGCGACCAGCGTCGAGAGGACTTGTGATCCGAAGGGGTCGTAGCGTTGCGGCCAGGGCATGTCAGCGCTTCAGCAGGCGGTTGAGGCGAGGGAACGATGGCGTATGGCGCGTCACCTCGCCAACTTATCAGTCACTCTCGGCCCACACTCAACAGGATTCGGCGACCATGACCCTCCGACTTCTCATCCTTGCCTCGGTGGCGACCGTAGCCGGTGCAGCGCCATGCGTGGCGCAGGCCCAGGCCGGCCCGGACAAACCGGTCGCGCCGCCGGCGGTCACGACCGCGACGGACACCACGAAGGACATCGATCCGGTCGGCACCTACACCGTCTATCTCACGGCGCAGGGCAACGCGATGACGACGACGACGCGGATCGAAAAGAAAGAAGACGGCACCTACACCGGTACGGTGAACGGCGACGGCATTCCTCCGCTTCCGGTGACCTCGGTGACGGTCACCAAGAACAAGGTGAGGCTCACCATCACCGCGCCGGACGGCGGCGAAGCGGTGATCGAAATGTTCGTCAAGGGTGAGGACATCACCGGCCAGTGGTGGATGGCCAACGACGGTTCCACGCTCACGGGCAAGAAGAGTCCGGCGCTTCAGCTGGACTGACGACCCCGTTACAGCGGCTTCGCCTCGGTGAAGTCCTCGCCGGGGTTGATGAACTGGTCGCGCTCAATCTGGTACTGCTTGTCGTAGAGCTGCTTGTAGCGGCCGTTACGCGCGAGAAGGTCCGCGTGGCGGCCGCGTTCCACGATCTCCCCGTGCTCGAGCACGAGGATCTGGTCGGCGCTCTGGATGGTCGAGAGCCGGTGCGCGATCACGAACGTCGTGCGCCCCGTGCGCAGCGCGCGCAATCCGTCGCGGATCTGCTGCTCGCTCTCCGAGTCCAGGCTCGACGTGGCCTCGTCGAGGATCAGGATCTTGGGGTCCGCGAGGATCGCCCTGGCAATGGCAATCCGCTGCCGTTGTCCGCCGGACAGCTTCACGCCCCGCTCGCCGACGATCGTGTCGAACTGGTCGGGGAACTCGGCGATGAACTCGTCGCAGTGCGCGACGTGCGCCACGGCCCGGATCTCGTCCATCGTGGCGCCCGGCTTCGAGAACGCGATGTTCTCGGTGATCGTGCCGTCGAACAGGAAGTTGTCCTGGAGCACCACGCCCATGTGTGCGCGGTAATCGCGCAGGCGCATGCTGCCCAGATCGCGTCCGGCGACGACGATCGTCCCCTTCTGCGGCCGGGCGAACGCCATGATGAGCGAGATCAACGTGCTCTTGCCCGAGCCGCTCGAGCCGACGAGCGCGGTGGTGGTTCCTTCGTGCGCGGTGAAGTTCACGCCTTTGATGACGGGGATGCCTTCGCGGTACTCGAACCAGACGTCCCGGAATTCGATGTCGCCATCCGCCGAGGCGAGCGGCGCGCGATTGGCGTCGTCAGCGTCCTCCGTCGGCGTCTGCATGATGTCGCGGATGCGGTCGAGCCCCGCGAACGCCTCGGTGATCTGCGTGCCGATGGACGCCATCTGGATGACGGGAAGCGTCACGAGCCCGACGAGGATGATGTAGAAGAAGAGCTGGCCCACCGTCATCCGGCCGGCGAGGATCTCGTGTCCGCCGACGATCGTCATGAGCACGCCGATGGCTCCGACGATCACCGTCGAGAACGCCGTCACCGCCGACGTGCCCGTGATCGTGCTCGCGATGTTCCTGAACAGCCGGTTCGCGCCCTTGGTGAACACGATCTCCTCGCGCTTCTCGGCGGTGTAGACCTTGACCACCCGCGCGCCACCGAGCGCCTGCACCAGCCGGCCCGAGACCTCCGCGTAGATCTTGCTGCGGTCGCGGAAGATGGGGCGCAGCTTGTTGAACGCGTAGGACATCACCCCGCCGAAGACCGCGAGCAGGGCCAGCGTGGCCGACGTCAGCTTCCAGTTCACGTAGAACAGCCACGCCAGCGCGACGATCGCCGTGAGCATCCCGCCGAAGAGCTGGATGATCCCCGTCCCCACGAGGTTCCTTACGCCTTCGGCGTCGCTCATCACGCGTTGGACGAGCACGCCGCTCTGCGTGGAGTCGAAGAAGCTCACCGGCAGGCGCATCACGTGCTCTTCCACGCGCCGCCGGAGTTCCGTTATCGCGCGCTGGCCCGCCACGCTGATCACCTGCGAGTTCGCGAACGAAGTGAGCGCCTGCACGAGCGTCGCCCCCGCGCATGCGAGCGCGATCGGCACCAGCAGCCCGGGGCGGTTCTTCCCGATGACCTCGTCGATCAGGTACTGCGTGCTGCGTGGCAGCACGAACCCCGCGAGACGGCTGATCAGCATCAGCACGAATCCGATCGCGAGCGACCAGCGGTGCCGGTACATCAGCACCTTCGCTTCGGCCCACGCGTTGGCGTAGTTGACTTTCTTCTTCTTGACGGGCTCGGCCATTGGTCAAGCTTGGGGTGACGGGGGACGGGACGCCGCGCCTGCGCGTCCTGCCGACGCGAGGATCGTGCCCGGATCGTTCGTGATGATGCCGTTGACGGCGCCGACCCAGTACCGGCGTGCCCGCGCCGGGTCGTCGACCGTCCAGACGTGCGTCGTCGCACCGGCGTGGCGCGCCATCCGCGCGAAGCGCA
>OCZT010000924.1_pt1 | contig 29905 bp, 28 predicted proteins | sample 1539031 | NCBI WGS metagenome assembly OCZT01 (sample SAMEA3539308, study PRJEB22396) | soil metagenome | biome: tundra; feature: field; material: soil | place: USA | collected 2010-05 | depth 0.15 m | reverse complement strand
GAACCGAATCGAAGTCCGCCAGCTTGGGGTCCAGGAATTGGATCACGTAGGTGCCGGCAAGGAGGTCGTGGATGGCGCGCTTGTCCTTGCCGAAGGCCACCATCAGGGCGCTCACCGGCCACAGGAATCCGAAGAAGCCTTTCATGAAGTACCGGAGGAGGGCGCGGCCGAAGCCAACGGTCTTTGCCGAATCGTCCACGATCCGCAGGCTCATCACCAGCTGTCCCGGGCTCCCGCCGAGGATGCTCCAGGTGCCGACGTAGTAGAAGAGCAGCAGGATCGCGATGCCCGCAAAGAGCTGCGCCAGCTGGGTCAGCTGCTCAGGCGTGTATTGGGAACCTGGTCCGCGGAGCCACCTCAGCGGGTCCAGGGCGGCGTTGGATTGCCCGGTCGGGGTCGTCTGCGCCAGGAAGAGGTAGATGATCGGCACTGCAACGACGCCCAGGATTAGGGCGTCGATGATGATGGCGATCAGGCGGGGGAAGAAGCCGCCCGGCTGAACCACCCGATGCGTCTTTGCCTGGGACGATGGGGAGATGGCGCTGGACGCGCTTTGCCCCGCCACCAGCAGACCGGGCGAAGTGCGCAGTGGCTGGCCGCACTTCATGCACCGCCGCTCCGCGCCGCTGTTGGCCCAGCCGCAACGCGGGCATGTGTTCTGCCAGGATTCGGCGCTCATCGGGCCACATTCTCCCCTATACCAGGGGCCAGGGGAACGACCAGTCGCTGTTGGGGGAGGGGAAGTAGCAAGGCTGGGACAAAAGCTTCACACGATCCAGCATTGCGCTGATCTCAGAAGCCGCCAAAACGGACTCCAGGGACGCCAGGAGGCCGGAATCGCCGCCTGAGATCGCGGCCGCCAAACCGGCAGCGGCCTCCCGATCCCGGGCCGGGACCCGGCGGCCGGCGAAATCCCAAATCACGGTCCGCAGCTTAGGCTGCGAATTGAAGGTGAGTCCGTGGTCGACCGCCCAGATGCGGCCGTCGCCATCCAACAGGCAGTGGCCGCTCTTCCTGTCGGCGTTGTTGCAGATGATGTCGAAGACGGCCAGTCGCTTGAAGAATGCCTGGTGTCCCTCCAGCAGGGAGAAGTAGTGCTGCGCCGGGTCGTGGTCGATGAACAGCTGGAGCGAGCCAGCCCCGAGGGGACCGTCGGTCCTGACCACTGTTGGCGGCACCAGCTCCCAACCGAGCGCCTGGCTGACCTCGTATGCCGCCACCTCGCGCTTGTACAGGGTCCCGTCGGGGAAGTCGTAGAGCGGGCGCTCACCCTGGAGCGGTTTGTAAACCGCCAGCGACCCCTCGTCGCCATCGCTCGCGCCCAGCCGGGTCAGGAATGTGTGGTTCGACGCGTAGGGGAGCAGGCCGATGACCTGGATGGGCGACTCCAGCAGCAGGCTGGTCGCGCTTAGAAGACCGGGCTCTTTCCGTTCTTTCGGGGGCACAGGTGGCCCTCGGGATCGATGGGCAGGCCGCAGACCGGGCAGAGCGGCCGACCGGAACCGACCAGCTCCAGGCCCTTGGCCGCGAAGGCCAGCATCTGAGCCGGCCGCACCCAGACTCGGGCAGTCGCCAGGTTGTCCGGGTCGGCCTCCTCGTCATCTTCTTCCGGCGATTCCTGGGCCACGATCACGATCATCTTGCGGTCAGGGTCCAGCCCCAGCCCCAGTTGCCCCGCCCGCCAATCGGGCTGCACAGGCTGGCTGAGCTCGGCTGGCCCTTCCTTGGGGCCGACCTCCTCACCCTGGAGGACTTCGACGGCCCGCTCCGCCAGCGCCTGGACCTGGGTCTTCTCGACCAGTATCGTCAGAGCGCGATAGCCGTCGCGCGCCTCGATGTAGAAGGCGCGATGTCCCGGCTCCCCGATCGCGCCGACGGCCAGCGACTCGACCGGGTCGAACTCTACGTCCTGTCCCATTGCAGGCTAAATCTAGACGACTCGGCGCCGCCGGCGCGGCGGCACCAGGTCCTGGAGACCGCCGGTGTCATTGAGGTGCACCAGCGCGGGAGCCGGCCCGCCCAGGAGGATCGCGGTCACGGAGATGGGGCTGATCACCAGGCGCTGAAAGAGGTCGAGGTGGATCCCAACCAAGTGGGCAACGGCGAACTTGATCATGTCGCTGTGAGAGAACACCGCAACGCAGTCCTTGGGATGGCCGTTGGCGATGGTCTCGAGGCTGCCGACGATCCGCGACTGCGCTTCCCGGACTGCCTCGCCCTCGGGGAAGCGCGCGTCCGCCGGTCGCGTCTGGACGCGCTTCCAGAGGTCGGTCTTGCGCAAATGCTTGAACTCCTGGCCTGACCACTCGCCGTAGTCAACCTCGGAAAGGCCGCCATCCTGGTACACCGACAATCCGCGGTCGGCTGCCAGTGGCGCGGCTGTCTCAAGCGCTCGGTCGAGCGGGCTGGAGTAGATATCCGCGATCGGAACGCCACGGAGGCGATCGACCAGTCCCAGCGCCTGGTCGCGGCCCAGTTGGCTGAGGTGGACGCCGGTGGTGCGCCCGACGAGCTGCTTGTTGGTGAGGTCGGTTATGGCATGCCGAATGAGGAGCAAAAGCACAGCGCAAGGCTAACCCGCTGCCGACGCCATTGTTGCCGGCTTGCGACCGGGATCTTTCATCACGGGTGCGCCCGCTGGGTACACGTTTGGGAAGAAGCCCGGCTCGGCCGTGGTTGAACCGAATGTGTCCCCGATCCGTATGTGGTTAGAGGACTGAACAAGAGATGGAAGAGGCGATCAACGAATTCAAGGACCAGCATGCCCTGCTCCTCACTGAGATCCGGCGCCTGAGCGAGGAAGAGGCGGATGATGCCAAGAGCGCACGGACGCGCGAGCTCCGGAGCATCCTCAAAGTCGTCGCTCGCAGCTATCTCCGCGAGGCGGTCGACCCCGGCATCACCGAAGAGCAGCTGACCCACTGGCTGGGCCGCCTCGAGGCTGCCTGAGGCGCAAACCACCCGGGCCGTAGACTCTAGTCGTGGCCCGCGAGAAACTGACCCGCGCCGAGCAGCGCTACAACTATGGTCTCGCCATGGCGGCGGTGGCGATGGTGGTGCTGCTAGTCATCGTTTCTCCCCACGTAATGGTCGAAGGCACCGACGTCCCGGTGCTCGTGCTGGCGCTCCTGGTAGGCGCGTTCCTTTTCGGCCTGGGGCAGATGATCATCGGTATCAGCAGGCGTCGCCGTTACCTTCGATCCCTGGCCGATACTGAGGAGTCCACGTCGGCTTAGGCTGATCCCCGGCAGGCGGTGGGCGGCAGGGTCCAGAATGCCCTGAGATGGGGGTTTCGTCGGTGGTGGTGAGGGTATAACCGAACGGGCTCTGCGAGATCGCAAAGAGTCAATTGACTGGTAACAGACCAAGGAGTACATATCAAGAAATGGGCAAAGCAGTAGGAATAGACCTCGGAACCACCAACTCCGTTGTCGCCGTCATGGAAGGCGGCGAGGCGGTGGTTATCCCAAACTCAGAAGGAGGTAGAACAACGCCGTCGGTGGTGGCATTCGCCAAGGGCGGCGAGCGCCTCGTCGGTACGCTGGCCAGGCGCCAGGCGGCCGTCAATCCCGAGAACACCGTCTACTCCATCAAGCGCTTCATGGGCCGCCGTTTCTCGGAGGTCGACTCCGAGCGCAAGATCGTGCCTTACAAGGTTGTTGCCGGTAAGGACGACCGGGCGGAGGTCGAGATCGCGGGCGACAGGTTCACCCCCGAGCAAATATCCGCGATCGTGCTCCAGAAGCTGAAGGCCGATGCCGAGGCATACCTGGGCACTGACGTCAAGGACGCCGTGATCACGGTCCCGGCGTACTTCAACGACGCGCAGCGCCAGGCCACCAAGAACGCCGGCGAGATCGCCGGCCTCAACGTCATCCGGATCATCAACGAGCCCACTGCGGCCTCGCTGGCCTACGGGCTCGACAAGAAGGCCAACGAGAAGATCCTCGTCTTCGACCTCGGGGGGGGCACCTTCGACGTGTCCGTGCTGGAGGTGGGCGAGGGCGTCTTCGAGGTCAAGTCCACCAACGGCGACACCCACCTCGGCGGCGACGACTACGATCGCCGCGTCGTCGACTGGGTTGCCGACGAGTTCAAGAAGGACCAGGGCATCGACCTGCGCACCGATCGTCAGGCGCTCCAGCGGCTCACCGAGGCTGCCGAGAAGGCCAAGATCGAACTCAGCTCGAGGCAGGAGACCGACATCAACCTGCCCTTTGTGACTGCTGACGCCTCGGGACCGAAGCACCTCGACATGAAGCTGACCCGCGCCAAGTTCGAGCAGCTGACCGACGATTTGACGGCGCGCTGCAAGGGCCCCTTCGAGGCGGCCCTGAAAGACGCCGGCCTGAAGGCGTCGGACATCGACGAGGTCATCCTCGTCGGCGGCTCGACCCGGATGCCGGTGATCCAGGAGCTGGTCAAGAGCTTTGTCGGCAAGGATCCCCATCGGGGGGTCAATCCCGACGAGGTCGTGGCCATGGGCGCCGCCATCCAGGCGGGCGTGTTGCAGGGTGACGTCAAGGACGTGCTCCTGCTCGACGTCACGCCGCTGAGCCTCGGCATCATGACCGAGGGCGCGGTCAACACCGTGATGATCACGCGCAACACCACCATCCCAACCAGTAAGACGGAGACCTTCTCGACGGCGTCTGACAACCAGCCGAGCGTGGAGATTGTCGTGCTGCAGGGCGAACGGCCGCTGGCCAAGGACAACAAGGAGTTGGGCAAGTTCACGCTGGACGGCATCCCGCCGGCGCCACGTGGCATGCCCCAGGTTGAAGTCGCGTTCGACATCGACGCCAACGGCATCATCAACGTCCACGCCAAGGACCGGGCCACCGGCAAGGAACAGAAGGTCACCATCACGGGCTCGACCACGCTCGACAAGGGCGAGGTTGACAAGATGGTCAAGGAGGCCGAGGCCAACGCAGCCGAGGATGCCAAGAAGCGCGAGGAGATCGAGGCCCACAACCAACTCGACGGCCTCGTCTACCAGGTCGAGAAGTTCCTCCGCGAGAACGCCGACAAGCTGCCCGAGGACGCCAAGTCCGAGGTCGAGGGCAAGCTGCCCTCAGCCAAGGAAGCGCTCGAGAGCAACGACACCACCCGGATGCAGGAAGCCGTCAAGGACCTCTCGGAGTCGTACCAGAAGGTCGGTACGGCGATGCACGAGCAGGCCACCGCGGCCGAGAGCGCCAACGGTGCGTCGAGTGACGGCGCCGGAGCCGACGGCAAGGCGCCGGAAGGCGAGGTTGTGGACGCGGAGTTCAAAGAGGTCTAAGAGGGCGCAGCCCCATGCTGCGCCCTCTTAGACCTTAGGTCTGGCAGGGAGATCGCCGGGTTGGCGGGGTTTTTACACAGCGCTCGTTGGGTAAGCCTGAAGCAACATGAGAATGGATCGCTTCACCGAAAAATCGCAGGCTGCCCTCCAGGCAGCCCAGGAGCTGGCCGAAGGTCTGCAGCAGCAGGCCATCGAGCCGGAGCACCTGTTGCTCGCCCTGGTCGAGCAACCTGAGGGCATCGTTCGACCGGTCCTCCAGAAAATGGAGGCTCGACCCGACGAGGTTGCTGGCGCGCTCCGCGCGGAATTGGCCAAGAAGCCCAAAGTTTCTGGTGCGTCTGAGCAGGCCTTTGCGTCGAGCGACCTGAAGAAGGTGCTCGATGCGGCCTTCTCCGAGATGCAGAAGCTCAAGGACGAGTACGTCTCCACCGAACATCTGCTGCTCGGCCTGCTGGCCGGCAAGAGCCGCACCGCTGCCATCCTCGCTGATGCCGGGGTCAGCCACGACGCCGTCTACAAGGCGCTCGCGGAGCTCCGTGGCAGCCAGCGGGTGACCGATCCCAACCCCGAGGGCAAGTACCAGGTCCTCGACAAGTACACTCGCGACCTGACCGCGCTCGCACGCCAGGGCAAACTCGACCCCGTCATCGGCCGCGACGAGGAGATCCGGCGCGTGATCCAGGTTATCTCCCGGCGCACCAAGAACAACCCCGTCCTCATCGGTGAGCCGGGGGTTGGCAAGACCGCTATCGCCGAAGGCCTGGCCCAGCGCATCGCCACCGGCGACGTGCCGTCCACGCTCAAGGACAAGCGCGTGGTCGCGCTCGACCTCGGGTCGCTGATCGCCGGCGCCAAGTTCCGCGGCGAGTTCGAAGACAGGCTCAAGGCCCTCATCAAGGAGGTCGAATCGGCCGCTGGCGAGGTCATCCTCTTCATCGACGAGTTGCACACGCTGGTCGGAGCGGGTGCCGCCGAAGGCGCCATGGACGCCTCCAACATGCTCAAACCGGCGCTGGCGCGCGGCGAACTGCGCGCGATTGGTGCCACCACGCTCGACGAATACCGCAAGCACATCGAGAAAGACGCCGCCCTCGAGCGGCGCTTCCAGCCGGTCGTCGTGGACCAGCCGACGGTGGACGACACCATCTCCATCCTGCGCGGGCTGAAGGAACGCTACGAGGTCCACCACGGGATCAAGATCAAGGACTCTGCCCTGGTGGCGGCCGCGATCCTCTCCAACCGCTATATCACCGACCGGTTCCTGCCCGACAAGGCCATCGACCTGGTCGACGAGGCCGCCAGCAAGCTGCGCATCGAGATAGACTCCATGCCCGCCGAGCTGGACGAGGTGGGTCGCCAGATTTCCCAGTTGGAGATCGAGAAGCAGGCGCTCAAGAAAGAGAAGGATGCCGCCTCCAAGACCCGGCTCCAGAACCTGGAGAAGGAGCTCGCCGCGCTCAACGAGAAATCCCAGAGCCTGAAGGCGCACTGGGAGCAGGAGAAGGCGATCATCGAGAAGCTGCGCGGCATCAAGGCCCAGATCGAGGAGACCAAGGCCGAGGCCGAGCGCGCCGAGCGAGCCGCCGACTTCGGGGCCGCCGCCGAGCTCAAGTACGGCCGCCTTACGCAGCTGGAAAACGAGCTGGCGGAGCAGACCCAGAAGCTCATCGAGCTTCAGTCCGAGCGGAAGATGCTGAAGGAAGAGGTCGACGAGGAGGACATCTCTGAGATCGTCTCCCGGTGGACCGGTGTGCCCGTCTCCCGGATGCTCGAGAGCGAGATGCAGAAACTGCTCCGCATGGAGGAGCGCCTGCACGACCGCGTCATCGGCCAGGACGAGGCGATCGCCGCGGTGGCCAACGCCGTCAGACGGGGCCGGGCCGGACTGTCCGACCCCAACCGTCCTGTGGGCTCCTTCATATTCCTCGGCCCAACCGGCGTCGGCAAGACCGAGCTGGCACGGGCGCTGGCTGAGTTCCTCTTCGACGATGAGGCGGCCATGGTTCGCCTCGACATGTCGGAGTACATGGAGAAGCACACCGTCTCGCGACTGGTCGGGGCGCCGCCCGGATACGTCGGCTACGACGAAGGCGGACAGTTGACCGAAGCCGTTCGACGCCGCCCCTACTCGGTGATCCTGTTTGACGAGATCGAGAAGGCCCACCCCGACGTCTTCAACGTGCTGTTGCAGATCCTCGAGGACGGCCGCCTCACCGACGGCCAGGGCCGCACTGTCGACTTCAAGAACACCATCGTGGTGATGACCAGCAACATCGGATCGCACCTGATCCAGGAGCTGGGATCGGACGAGGCCAAGACCCGCGACGCGGTGATGGAGGCGCTGCGGCAGAACTTCCGCCCGGAGTTCCTCAACCGTGTCGACGACGTCATCATCTTCCACTTCCTCTCCAAGGCGCAGCTCCGCGGCATCGTGGAGATCCAACTTGGTGGCCTGCGGCGGCGTCTCGCCGATCGCAACCTCCACCTCGAGGTGACCGATGGAGCCAAGGATCGGCTCGCCGAAGAGGGCTACGACCCGGTCTACGGGGCGCGCCCGCTGAAGCGGACCATCCAGCGCCTGCTCCAGGACCCCCTGGCGATGCGGATCCTCGAGGGCGAGTTCCACGAGGGCGACACCATCAAGGTCGACGCCAAGGGGAACGAGCTGGTGCTGACGCGCGTGGCCGGACCGGCAGCGGTGCCGGCCGAGCCCGAACCAGCCCCAGCCTAAGGCAGCCGGCTTCTTCCTGACTCTGCCCGACTGAGGGCCTTGATATTTCGGCGTGCCTCTGTAAAGATTTAGGCATGCCTCAATCTAGGGAGAGACGTGCGGAAGGCATGGAGGACTCGCGCGCCGCCCAGGACTACGTCAAGGCGATCTACAAACTACAGGCGGTCGGCAGGGCGACCACCCTGGCGCTGGCGATCAAGCTGCGGGTCAAGCCCGCGTCGGTCACCGAAATGGTCAAGCGCCTGGCCGACGACCCCGGTGGTCCGTTCCTGACCCACACGCCGTATCACGGCGTCGCCCTCACCGCCCGCGGTGAGGCCCTGGCGCTCGAGATGATCCGCCACCATCGCCTGATCGAGCTCTTTCTGACCGAGCACCTGGGGATGCCCTGGGAGGAGGTGCACGCCGAGGCCGATCGCCTCGAGCACGTCATTTCCGAGCGGCTGGAGGAGCTGATCGCGGCCAAGCTGGGGCAGCCCCTCCACGACCCGCACGGAGGCCCCATCCCGGCCCGCGACCTGACCATCGATGTGCCCGATGACGTTCCCGTGAGCGCGATGGGGGAGGGGGAAGCCGGTGTCGTCAGCCGCGTCCCCGACGGCGACCCGGCGCTACTCCAGTATCTCCGCGGCTTGCAGTTGATCCCGGGCACTCGCCTCTTGGTGGCGTCGATAGCGCCGTTCGGGGGAGTCGTCACGATCCGGCTCGGTCGCGATCTTCACCCTCTCGGCGCCGAGGTAGCGCAGATGGTGCGGGTCACCCTGGACAGGGCGGTCTAACGGATGGCCAACGCCGCGGCCGACGAGATCCTGACACCCGCACAGGTCTCAACCCCCGCCGAGATCCTGACCCCCGAGGACCTGCGGCGATCCGGCGACCGCCATCGAGTTGTCGAAGCTCGGCGCCAGCACCGGCGCTTCGGGCTGCTGTGGCTGCTCGTCGGACCGGGGATCCTCGTCATGCTGGGCGAGAACGACGGGCCCAGCATGCTCTCATACGCCGCCACCGGGGCAACTTACGGCATCGGCTTCTTCCTGCCATTCATCGTCGTAACCTTCATGGCCGCGATCGTGGTCCAGGAGATGGCCATGCGGGTAGGGGCCGTCACCCATCGTGGCTTCGGAGAGCTGATCTTCCAGCGCTTCGGGCCCTTCTGGGGCTGGGTGTCAGCCGCCGATCTCGGTGTCACCAACCTGGTCACCCTGATCACCGAGCTGATCGCGGTGCGGGTCGGGATGTCCTTCTTTGGGATCCCAACCATCGTCGCGGTCGCGGCGGGTCTTGGCCTGGTCGTCTTCAGCGTGGCTGGCGGCCGCTACTGGAGGTGGGAGCGGGTGGCGCTCGGCCTGGCCGGGTTCAACCTCCTTTTCCTGGTGGCGGCAGTCTTCAGCCACCCCGACCCCGGCGCGATCGCGAGGGCCTTCGCCACCTGGCAGCCCCTGCCGAGGGGCTCCCTGCAGCTCTTCCTTCTCCTCCTCGCTTCAGACATCGGCGCCACGGTCACCCCCTGGATGGTGTTCTTCCAGCAGAGCGCCTCAGTCGACAAGGGCATGACACCGCGTGACATCCCCGAGGGCAGGATTGACACCGCGCTTGGGGGAGTGCTGGCCGCCATCGCCGCTTGCGCCACGCTGGTGGTGGCCGCTGCGCTCTTCGCTCACCACGTCGACGTCAGCCAACTCCAGGGCGGGGCCGGCTTCGCCGAGGCGCTCCGGCCCATCAGCGGCTACCCGGTGGCGGCGCTCTTCTCGCTGGGGTTGATCGAGGCGGGTGCGCTGGCGACGATGACGATTTCCGCCAGCATCGCCTACGCCTTCGGAGAAGCCGTCGCCGGTCCCCACAGCTTCAACCGCAAGCTGGCCGAAGCGCCCAGTTTCTACGCTTTCAATTTCGGAGTCGCGCTGCTGGCTGCGGCGATCGTGCTGATTCCCGGCGCACCACTGCTTTCGATCACGCTCAACGCCAACCTGCTGGCGGTGGTCCTGATGCCGGCCGCGCTTGTCTTCCTCCTGATGCTGGCCAACGATCGTGAGCTCATGGGCCCACAGGCCAATCCCAGGCTGCTCAACGTCGCCGGCCTTGTGGTCGCCTTCCTGATTGGCCTGGCGGGAACGTCCTACGCCGTCGTCGCCTTCATCAACACCGTTACGGGGCACCCGGGAGGTTGAACACGGACATCCACCGCCAACACATTTACATCGGTGAGCCCGACGAGGACCTCATCGAATCGTTGGAGCCCGACCAGCTCGTCCGTGTCATGAACCTGCCTGTCGCGCGCCGACAGATGAGTCGCGCCCTTTCGGCTGGTCTCTGGGGGCTTCGTGTGTTCCTGTTCGGCGTCGCCGGGCTGGTCATTTACGTATTCGTTGCGGGCGTCATCCGAGGGGTTGGTTAGAGTCTAGACCTCGTCGCCGAGAAGCAACGTCACCGCGTTGTTGACGACAGCGTCGACGTGTTCCGCCGGCGCATGGCCGGCAACCCACCACAGCAGGCTCGCCATCCACACGTGCTGGATCACCTCGGCGACAACACGATCGTGCTCGGTGGGCTCCTCGTGGCCCATGGCGCTGACGATGATCGCGGTCATCTGGTGCCCGATCGGCTCCATCATCTCGGCCACTCCGCCGTCGGCGGCGATCAGCGACTTGAGCATCGCCGCGGTGACATTGGCCGGCGCTGCAATGCGCGGGTGGCTCGGCGCAAGTCTTCCATGACGCGCTCCGCCGGGGTGTCGCCCTCCGGCGGTCGCTCCGCCAGCCGTTGCCTCATCATCCCGACCTGCTCATCCATCGCCGCCACCAGGAGACGATCCTTGGAGGCGAAGTAGCGGTACAGGGTGCCGAGGGCGACCTCTGCGCGAGCGGCGACCTCGCGCATCTGCACGGCGTCGTAACCGCCCTCGGCGGCCAGCTCCATGGCGGCGTCGATGATCCGGCGCCGGCGCTCGCGCTGTACTGGGGTCAGCGGGGGTGTGGCCGTGGTCTCGAGATCGAGCTCCGTCCTGCGCCGACGGTGCTCATCTCAGTGGGCCTTCCCGTTCCCCGAATCCGCGCCCAGCATGATCACCGTCCGGAGCTGTTCGCCCGCGCGCATGGCGTCGAAGGCTTCGTTGATCCGCTGCAGTGGCAGCGTTGAGGTGACCAGCTTCTGCAGGTCGATGCGGCCCTGGCGGTTCAGCTCCAGGATCATGGGGAAGTCACGGGCCGGCCTGGCCGAACCGTAGAACGAGCCGTGGACCTGCTTTTCGCCGACGATCATGAAGAAGGTGTTGACGGAAAGCTCGGCGTCCATCCCGGGCATCCCGACCAGGATGGTGCGCCCGCCGGCGCGGGTCATGTCGTAGGCCTGGCTCTGCAGGGGAACGCGACCGACCGCTTCGAAGGCGGCGTCCGCGCCGTAACCGTCGGTGAGGGCCTTGACCGCGGCGACGGCGCCGTCGCCCGCCTCGAGAGCGTCGGTGGCGCCGAACTCGATCGCGGCTTTGCGGCGGGTCTCGAGGGGGTCGACGGCGATGATGGTGCTCGCTCCCGCGACCTTCGCACCCTGGATGATGCTGAGTCCCACGCCGCCGCATCCGATCACGACGACACGCTCACCCGGCTCCACCTTGGCGGTATGGATGGCGGCGCCGATGCCGGTGGTGACTCCGCAACCCACCAGGGCGGCGATCTCGAAGGGGATCTCCTGCGGGATGGCGACGACAGCGGTCTCCCGCAGAACGGTGCTCTCCGCGAAGGTCGCCGCGTTGAGCCCGTGATAGATCGTCTCACCGCCGATGCGCATACGCGAGGTGCCGTCGTCCATTTTGCCGAAGGCCGCCAATCCACTCTGGCAGAGCTGCGGCTGGCCCCGCAGACAGAAGAAGCACTTCTCGCAGGTGGCGACCCACGACACGATCACGTGGTCGCCCTCCTTGACGCGGCTGACGCCGGGCCCCACAGCCTCGACGATTCCGGCACCCTCGTGGCCCGCGACCATCGGCATCATGAACGGGATGACGCCCTCGATGATGGACAGGTCGGAGTGGCAGACGCTGCTCGCCTGCATGCGGACGCGTACCTCGCCTGCATGCGGTTCGTCGATCTCGACATCGGTGACGTCGAGCGGCTCGTTGAGGTTGTGTAGGACGGCAGCACGCATCAGGGGTTCCTCCTTAGTCTTGCGGGATTGAGCCGGCCGTGGCCGGTGACGGATCGCCGGCATCGACGGCGGTGCGCTGCGTCCAACTGTAGTCAGGCTTGCCGGCCGCGAGCGCTGCGCTTCGGGAAAAGGCGGCCGCCAACTCGCTGGCCGCGGTTCGTTTGCAGACCGCGTTCTACGGCTCGACGCCGGCGTACCGGCCGGTGCTCGAGCTGCACGGCTGGGGCGACCCGCAACCAGAGCTCAACACTCTCTCCAAGGAGGGCCGGTGCATGGAGATGGGTGGGCTGGTGAGCGACGAGATGATCGACGCCTTTGCGCTCCAGGCGCCCATCGACTCGCTGGCCAAGGCCGTCAACGAGCGCTTCGCGGGCATCCTCGACCGGGTCAGCCTCAATCTTCAGTGGGGCTCCGACCGCCACCAGTGGCGCGCCTTTGTCGCGGCGCTGCGGGCCGGCGCGCCGGCAGCCTCGAAAAGCGGGTAGAGCCGCGCATGGGCACCAACCAGCGGCAGCAGATCGTCATGAGCGACGCCGAGATCGCCGTCTTCATAGAGCAGAGTCGCACCGCCGCGGTGGCCGCCACCTGGCCGACCAGTACCCCGCACGTCATGGGCATGTGGTACGGGGTCATCGACGGGCAGATCTGGTTCGAGACCAAGATCAAGTCGCAGAAGGCCCAGAACCGGCGCTGCGACGACCGGCTCACCTGCATGATCTGGCCATGGTGTGATCGTCGAGGATCCCGACCAGATCTGGGCCGTTGGCGTCAGCGTCTGGGAACGCTACAGCGGGCCCTACGCCGACGAGGAGCAGGCGCTCGTCGAGTTCATGCTCGACAAGCGAATCGTCATCCGCCTCTACGTCGAGCGGGTGCGGCGCTGGGATCACAGCAAGCTCGGGCTGCCTCCGATGCCCCAGGGTGGATCGACGTTGCCATACCTTCGACGGTAATTCGCTTACCCGAGGTCCGCTCTCGCCGGTTAGGGAGCTGGGGCCGCTGAGACGCGATAGACATTGGCGACCACAACCGGTGCCGACCAGGGCCACGGTCCCGTCTGCTTCTCATCGAACAGCAGGGTTGTCCCGCGGGGAGGTCGGTTCCAGGGCGGTGCGACGACCACGTCGCCGGGCTGCGCCCCGGTGAAGGCGTCCCCGGTGTCGGCCTGACGCAGGCCGAGTTTCGCCAGCTTGGTGTCGAGGGTCCCCCGGGGATCGGGTCGGAGCGCGGTGAGCGCCTGGATATACGGTTGGTCGAGATCGCGCGAGAGAACGGCGACGTGGCCAACGGAGGTGGCGTGCGCGCGCAGGACTGCGTCAGCGACACCGGCATCGAATAACTTCTCGGCGCGCAGCGGGTACGTGATGTACAGGTCACCAAAGTAAAGGGCGGCTTGGACCAGCGCAACGCCCGCCAGGATGCGGGCGGCGCGCGGCCGCCGTCCGAGGATCGGCAAGAGCTCGGACCAGCCGTACGCCCCCAGGAGGAGGACGAAGGGGATCATCGTTGCGGTGCGCGGCGCGTGAGGAATGCCCTCGCGGGTCAAGTCTGCGGGGATGGGAGCCAGCAGGATTCCGACCAGGGCGAAGCGAGCCAGTGCCTCACGCCTGCGCCGCCAGCACACCACCACGCCCAGGGCTATGGCCGGAACGCTGGCCAGCATCAAGACACCGCCAACCCCGGTGCCTTGCCGCATGTTGAGGTCGCCAACAAAGAGCAGGAATACTGGTCCAAAGTGGGTAAAGAAATTGCCCGCAAAGCGAAGCAGGGCCTCGAAAGGCGACGCGCCGCCGCCAAAGATCGAGATGCTGCCGAAGCGGTCGGTGAGGGCGCCCGGATGGCCGATCAGCCAAAGTCCCAGCAACCCGTAGGCCGGAATGGCCGGCAGCGGCGCGAGCCACCAGCCCGCCGCACGCGGCCGTGGCAGATGGATCAGTACCAGCCCGCCCACCAGCAGCGCCACCTCAAGCCTGCCGGTCGCGTAGCCGAAGATCGCAAGCGCCAGGGCGCAACCACCAGCCAGGAACCACTTTGGGCCGCCACCCCTCTCGGCGCGGACGAGGCAGTAGACCGCCGCCGTCACGCAGACGGTCTGGGTGATGGTGTCGACCGCGAAGCGGCTCTCCATCACCAGCCAAGGCATCATGGCCGTGGTGAGGAGGGTCAGGGTTGCCACCGCCCGTGAGCCGGTGAGGCGGTGAGCTGTCAGCGTCGCCAAGGCGCAAATACCGAGTCCGCAAAGCGCCGCGGGCAGCCTCACAACGTATGCCGTCAGTGGCAGCACCCAGGTCAGGGGCGCCAACAGGTAATAGTAGAGCGGGCTGTGCCAGTCGTGGAAGGCCTCGAAGTACAGCGGGAACGATCTCCCGTACTCGTCGACGCCGTAGTGCCCGATCGCCCAGGCGTTGTAAGCGCTGGAGGCCTCATCCGCCGACATGGTGGCTGGCGCGCGGGCCAGACCGGCGAGGTAGATCGCCAGCGCCAGGACTGCGGATCCCGCCAGGACCCATCGCCAAGGGTCTTCGGCAAAGGATGCCTTGAGTTTCGCCGACCAAGTCGTCCGGAGTCCCCCGTCCCGCCCCATTTCGGGTACATCATGCCCCGGGCCGAGGCGGCCCGCTGTCTCAGAGGTCTAGTGCCGGCTCCCTGCGTTGGTCGACCGGCTTCCGCGCCCGGCGAGACGCGATGCCCGCTCCGGGGCCGAAGCTGTGGCTTGCCGCGTCGAAGGCCGCCGTGCGCTTGAAGTAGGTGAAGGTGAAGCCGGGCCAGGCGGTGAGTTGCGCCCGGTCTTGTCGATGTACCAGCTCTTGCAGCCGGTGAACCAAACCGTGCCCACGGACCGCTTCTTGATGTCCTCGACGAAGTCGGCCTGGGCCTAGGCCTCGACTTCGACGACGGCCGCCTCGCGCTTGTCCATGGTCCCTTTCTCCTGCCAAGGCCGGGGGCATTTTGGCGGTAACGGTTATTGACTTGTGGTCAACGACGCGGAGCTTTAGGCATAGTTGACGGAAAGTCAAGAAACGCCTAGGCTACTTCCCGAGGTGGCGTACGCCCGGCTGAAACCAGACCAGAGGCGCTCTCAACTCGTGGAGTTGGGCATGCGCATGTTCATCGAGCTGCCGTACGACGCCTTCTCGATGGACGATGTCGCGACCGCGGCCGGCATCTCCAAGGGCCTCATCTACCACTATTTCCCCAGCAAGCGCGACTTCTACGTCGCCGTGCTCCGTGAAGCCGCCGCGGACATCATGGAACTGACCACGCCCGACCCCAGCCTGCCGCCGGGAGAGCAACTTCGCGCCGGGATCACCGCGTTCCTCGACTACATACGACAGAGCCCACGTGCCTACCAGGCGGTGGTGCGCGGCGGTATTGGCAGCGACCCCGAGGTCGCCGAGGTCGCCGAGGAGGTGCGCCAGGTCCTGATGCGGCGGGTGATCGAGGGCCTCGACATCGGCGAGCCGCCAGCGCAGGTCCGCATGGCGATCCGCGGCTGGATCGGGTTTGCCGAGGCGGCCAGCCTGGAGTGGTTCGAGAGCGACCCGATGGTGGAGGAAGACTTCATCACGTACCTGATCAACATCCTGCAGGCGGCGCTGCGGGCGCCATAACAAGGGCTGTGCCAGGAAGATGAACGACATCAGCGAGATCGCAGCGGGGTTCCGGGACCGGATCGGGAACCCGCTGCCGACGCGGTCAGGTCGGTGGCGAAGGCGGCGGCGTTGCTTCGCGGCCTCGACGCCCGACTGGCGACTATGGAGAAGCAGTTGGCGGAGATGAACAGCCAGTTCGCCGAGGTCAACCACCAACTGTCGGTGGTGACCCCGGCGCTGGTTTCGTTTGCGAAGGAGCTGCGCCGGATCGGACCTGCCCTCGACGTCACCGAACCGGCGCTGCAGGCCACGGCGCCCGCCCTGCAGGTGGCGACGCCTCTCGCCGACTTGCGCGACGCCGTCAATGTCCTCAACACCACGGTGGAACGGCTGCAGGGCAGCGCCGAGCCAGTCGGCCGCATTGTCGATCGCTTGCCCAACCGCCGGCGTCGCCGGACACTCAAGGAGGCGGCCGCTCTGCCGGCCGACCCGCAGTGAGATCGTTGGAGACCCAGGGCCCCGGAGATGCTTTATGGGTGGCATGGTCAAGCTTCGCGGCGACGTGATGCTGGCGCAGCGGATGCTGGAATGGTTCGACATTCCCGCGGCCCCATGAGACGTCCCTCCGGCTCGGGGCGCGACCTGACCTAACTATGGCTGGGGAAGCGCAACCGAGCCGCCTGCAAAGGGCAGCGGGGGAGAAGATCGTGATGGTCACGGGGGCTTCGTCGGGGATCGGCAGGGCCGCCGCGGTCAAGCTGGCCAAAGCTGGGGCCGAGATGCTGCTGGTGTCGCGCGACGCTGCCAAACTCGGTGTGCTCAAAGACGAAATCGAGAGTCGGGGTGGTGTCGCCCATGTCCATCCCGCCGACCTCGCGGACATCGCCGACATCGAGCGCATGACCGCCGAGGTGCTCAAACAGCACGGCCACGTCGACATCCTGGTCAACAATGCGGGTCGCTCGATCAGGCGGTCGATCTCACTTTCCTACGACCGGTTCCACGATTTCGAGCGGACGATGCAGATCAACTACTTTGGCGCGGTGCGGCTGATTCTCTGCCTGCTGCCGGAAATGCGACGGCGCAAGTCCGGGCACATCATCAACATCTCTACGGTGGGCGTCCAGACAGGCCCACCGCGCTTTGCCGCCTACGTCGCCTCCAAGGCCGCCCTGGACGGTTTTGCCCGCTGCGCCGCGGCCGAGCTGGCCGGGGATGGCGTCGCCATCACCACCATCCATATGCCGCTGGTGCGCACGCCGATGATCAAGCCGACGCGCTTCTATGCGGTCCTGCCCGCGATTTCCGCCGACCAAGCCGCGGGTCTGATTTGCAAGGCGGTGGTGCGGCGACCCAAACGCATCGACACCCCGATCGGGAGCGCTGGGGAGCTCGCCTACGCCCTCACTCCGGGGCTGGTCGACACCGCGCTCGGGGTCGCATACCGCGTCTTTCCGGAGTCGTCGGCAGCGAAAGGCAAGCCGGGCTCGACCGAGACCGATCCGGTCTCACGAACAGCCAAAGCGATGGGCCGGTTGCTCCGGGGGGTGCACTGGTGAAGCGCTCAACAAAGGGGTTCGGTTGGTTCCTCGTCGACTTCGCGAGGTGCCAGTTGGCGATGGCCGGCGCTGCGTAAACGTGGCAGAGTAGCCGGCGCTGGTCGGCGGGCCGATTAGGCGAGGGCCACTATCGGAGCTTCCTCGGCTCCCAGGACCCCGAGCTGGGCGAAGATGTCGTCCCGCTCGCGCGCCGCCGATGCCCTGGTCACGCAGTCCGGCGTGAAGGCGACCCCGTGCTGGGCGTCGCGCCCCCGACACCCCAAGGGGCGCCGTTGTCTGTGGCTTATTAGACGTTCAGGCGAGCGTTTAGGACCCTACCGTGACGGCTGCCTCGTTCGCTCGCGCCCCAGCCGTGCCCTCGCCCTGGAGGACGACCTTGAGGGCCTTGGTCGTAGCGGCGTCAGCAAAGACGTCGTAGGCCGACATCACATCCGACATGGGGAAGTGGTGAGTGGCGAACAGAGTCGGGTCGAGACGCCCGCCCTCGATCAGCGAAAGCAGCTGCGGGATCGAGTACGTGTCGACCAATCCCGTAGTGATGGTGACGTCGCGGCTCCACAGCTTCTCGAGGTGGAGGGTCGCGGGCTTCCCATGGACACCGATGTTGGCCACATGTCCTCCCGGCCGAACCAGGTCAGCCGTCAGCTCGAACGTTGCGGGTACTCCAACCGCCTCCATCGCAACGTCTGCGCCCAGACCACCGGTCAACTCGAACACCGTCTTCACGGCGTCCTCGCTTCCGTTGTTGATCGTGACGTCGGCGCCGAACTCTTTGGCGCTGGCAAGACGGGAATCGGCGAGATCGATCGCGATGATCCGGCCCGGGGTGTAGAGCTTCGCAGTCATGATGGCAGCGAGACCGATCGGTCCCGCGCCGACGATCGCCACCGTGTCCCCGGGCTTGACCTGGCTGTTGAGGACGCCCACCTCCAGAGCGGTGGGCATGATATCTGACAGGAAGAGGACCTGCTCATCCGTGAGTCCAGCAGGAACTTTATATATGGAGGTGTCGGCGAAGGGGACTCTGGCATATTCGGCCTGCAGACCGTTGATGAGATGGCCGAAGATCCAGCCCCCGCCGCCGGAGCATTGCCCGTAACGGCCCATCTTGCAGAAGGTGCAGCGTCCGCATGCGCTGACGCAGGAGATCAGAACGCGGTCGCCGATCTGGAAGGCGGTCACCGCCGACCCGGTCTCGACGATGGTGCCCACCGCCTCATGCCCGAGAATCGTCCCCGGCTTGCACTCGGCGACGTCACCCTTGAGGATGTGGAGATCGGTTCCGCATATCGTGGCGGTGTCGACTCTGGCGATGACATCGGTGGGAGCCAGGATTGTGGGATCCGGGACTACTTCCCAGGCGCGCTCGCCAGGACCGCGGTAGACAACAGCTTTCATGTCCTTGCCTCCTTCAGCAGAGCGTGGCCCGGAACCTTTTCAACGAAGAGATTCCGGGTGATCTTTGGGATTCAATCTCTCGACCTCGTCTTTGTAATCACCCGGAACCTAAGATCAGAGTAGATTCGTTGCGCTGGGCCGGGCAGTGCCAGAGGTCCCGTCTTCAAAAGGCCCTTCGGGATTGCCCGCCGTGGCGGAGCGATTGGAATGAGGCCGTCGCCGTGCCAGGAGGGGCGGCCGGAACTGCGGGGCCTCAACCCGCACCCGCGCATCCAGGACAACGGCACCCTCGGGAGTCGCGGCTAGAGGATTGAGGTCGATCTCGGCGATCGCGTCGTGCCGGTCGGCCATCGCCGCCAGGCGGACGACGACGTCGCGCACCGCGTTGAGGTCGGCGGGTGGCGCGCCGCGATAGCCCGTCAGCAGCGGGTAGGTGCGCAACGAGCGCAGCATCCTGGCCGCCTCATCCTCGGTCACCGGCGTGAGTGCCACTGCCACGTCCTGGATGAGTTCGGCGGTGACACCTCCGGCGCCGCAGGCAACAACCGGCCCAAACGCGGGATCCTGGACAACGCCGACGATCAGCTCGACACCACCGTCCACCATTCGCTGGACCTGGAAGCCCTTCACCTTGTGGCCCGCAATCTTCAGGACCTTGGCCATCTCCGTTGCCGCGCGTTGCACCGCAGAGGCTCCGCTGAGGCCCAGGTGGACCGCCGACGCCTCAGTCTTGTGCACCAGCCCGTCAGCGACCGCCTTGAGAGCGACAGCCCCGCCCAGTCGCGCGGCGGCACGACCAGCATCGGAAGGGTTGGCTGCGAACTCCCAGGCCGCGACCTTGATGCCGTAGCAGGCCAGTAGTCGAGAGGTTTCGGTCGGGTCGAGCCAGCCCCCGCCAGCCTCCAGCGCCGCCGCGATCTGTTGGGCCGCACCCACCGAGTCGACACCGTCGAGCTTGGGCGACTGGTCATCCGGCTCGCGCAGGAATCGCCCGTAGCTCGCGGCATGCCCGAGGGCCAAAGCGGCTTCCTCCGGGAAGGCGTAGACAGGGACCCTACCGCCCGGCTGGCCGCGGCCGGCGGACATCAGTACGGCGGCCAGGGTCATGTCTTTGTCGCCAGGCGACGTGGCACTATCCACGGCCTTCAACACCGCTTGGCTGAGGTGCCCGAGGATGTCGATGTGGATGACGATGGCGGCGTCGTACTGTCCGCTCTTGGCTAACGCCCGCAGCGCACGACCGTAGTTGTCAGGCGTTGCTCCGGCGAGGATGTCGAATGGATTCCGCACGGCCGCTGCGGGGGCCATGAACTCGCGCAGTTCCGACTGGAGCCCGGCAGTCGCTTCCGGAACCTCCATTCCGAGGGACTCGAGCGCATCCGCGCAGAGGATGGCCGGCCCGCCGGCGTTGGTCAGGATCGCGACCCGCGACCCGCGGGGCGGCGCCTGAGTGGCGAGGAGGCGCGCCACCGCGAACATCTCCGCAAGGGTGTCGGTGCGGATGACACCGGCCTGGTGGAACAGCGCATCGACGGTCACGTCGCTCGCGGACAGCAGTGCTGCGGTGTGCGAGCCCGCGGCACGGGAGCCTGCGGTCGAGCGGCCGGCCTTTACGGCGATGATGGGCTTCGTGCGAGCGACGCGTCGTGCCAGCCGTGCGAACTTGCGTGGGTTGCCGAACGATTCCAGGTAGAGCAGGACGAGGTCGGTGTCGGGATCGGTCTCCCAGTAGCTCAGAAGGTCGTTGCCGGAGATGTCGGCTTTGTTCCCGGCCGACACGAAGGTCGAGATGCCCAGGCCGTACTCCGAGGCGTGCTCCAGTACCGAGATCCCCAACGCCCCGCTCTGGGACATGAAGCCGATCCGCCCTGCGACCGGTTGAGCCTCCGAAAAGATCGCGTTCATGGAGACTTCGCGCGACGTGTTGATGATGCCCAGGCAGTTGGGCCCGATCAATCGCATCCCGGACTCCCGGCAGATCTTGAGCAGCTCAGCCTCGAGCCGGGCGCCGGCCACACCGGACTCGGCAAACCCAGCCGACACGACAACAAGGGCGGCGACGCCCTTCTCGGCACACTCTGTGGCTGCCTGCGCCACGGCCACTGCCGGCACGCAGATCATTGCCATGTCGACCTCGTCCGGGATGTCTCGGACGGAGGCGTATGCCCGTACTGCCTGCACCGAGGTGGCTCTGGGGTTCACGGGATACACCGGGCCCTGGAAGCCGCCGGCCATGAGGTTATGGAAAAGCTGGCCAGCAGGAGCCGCCGGATCGCGGGAGGCGCCGAGCACCGCGATACTCCTTGGCCTGAAGAACCGAGCCAGCGCGGATCCGGCGGCAACCTGCTCTCGACGCTCGAATCGGTCGATGGCCTCTGGCGTCAGCGATGTTGGGAATTCCGCCATGGTCACCCCGGAGTCGGCGTGCATCCGCACCGGGAAGCCACTGTCGCGGAAGACCTCGATCATCTTGCGGTTGCCGGCCAGCACGCTGGCCTCGAAGGTCTCGATCCCCACCGAAGCGGCGTACTCCGCGAGCTGACCGAGGAGGATGCTGCCCAGGCCGCGCCCCTGGTAGGCATCCATAACCTCAAAAGCAGCCTCGGCGCGGCCTGGCTGGGTGGCGATGTAGAGGGCGTGGGCGATGATTTCGCGATTTGGGCCCGCCGTCGCCACGAGCCCGAACCGGCCACGGTAGTCAACATTGGCCCAGTCCTTGGCGGCCCCGGTAAGATTCGGCCCCCCACCGAAAAAGCGGAAGTATCGCGACTCCAGCGATAGTGATTCGAGCAACCGAAGGAGCTCGCTGTAGTCCTCGGGGCGTAGGGGGCGGATGCGAACAGTCGATCCATCTCGCAACACCACGTCAGCCTCGCGGTCCGACGGGTAGGGACGGACGTCCGCCTGCTCCCGTGCCGGTGGGGTAACGTGCGACGGCCGGGAATCAGATATAGCTGCCCCTCGGATGCCCGTCGTCGACCGGGTCGACGAGGGACGCGCTTGTGAACTCCCCCTTTCTGCAAACAGCGATCGTTTCATTGTCGGCGTCGTCTGCACCGGTCCGGCCGGGTCTGAGGCGCAGAACCTTGACGTGGTCGCCCACCACCCGCGGCCGATCTGCACCTGAAATCACCTGGAACCCGTCACGGGTCTGTATCAGCGCCTTCAACTTGACTCGCCTCCACTGTTGAACCACGGAATCCTTCAAGCAGCATGGCCTGAGGCCCCCTATCGGGACAGGGCCGAAGGTCGTCGAAAAGGCGGGCTGTAGGTCCCTCTCGGTCTGGGTCGGACGGCGCTGATGCCCTCAGCGGGTGGCGGACAGGATGGTGTGATGACAAGGCCACCCTGACCGGGCACACCTCGCGGACCCCGGGCCGCAAGCCGATCCGCTTCTCGCGGTACTCCGCGGCGCTCGCCGCAGCCCGAATCGCAGGAGCGCCAAACCTGCCCCTTCATTTTGCTGTTCAACCTAGGCGGCGCCCCAAGGACGTTTCCAGGAAGCGGGCACGTTGTGTTCGCGGCAGTTTCATCGCCGGCAATCGTTGTCGCATTCATCGTCTGCGGGTTCGCCTTTCGACGGATGCCCGGGTGGCGCAAGCTGGCCATCTTCTCGTTCGCCATCAGCGTGGGATTCGTCGTCGTCGCACCGGCGGCGATCATCGCCACGGCGACGAAAAGCGATCTGGCGGGATTGGCCGAGCGAGTGCCCATCGGCTTGTCCGTGCTGTGGCTCCTCGTCGTCGGGCCGGCGCGGCTGGGGAGCCTGAAGGCGGCCTGATCTGCCGCCCGCCCCGAGGCGTCAGTACTCTCCAGGCGTGGCCTGGTGCCGGGCGACATAGGCGGCCGCCTCAGCCCGGCGCGCGACCTCCAACTTCGACAGGATGGTAGAGACGTAGTTCTTGACCGTCTTCTCCGCCAGATGGATCTGCTCCCCGATCTGACGGTTCGTCCTCCCCTCGGCCAGCAGGTTCAGGATGCGCTCCTCCTGGGCCGTAAGGCGGGCCAGCTTCTCGTCCTTTAGGAGATGCTGGCTCTTCATCAGCCGGTCGAGCACCCCCTGGGTCATAGCCGGGTCCAGCAGGCTCTGGCCTTGGCCAATGGTCAGCACGGCATGGACCAGATCCCCGCCCCGGATCTGCTTCAGCACATAGCCGCTGGCGCCGGCCATGATCGAGGCGAAGAGGGCTTCCTCGTCGGCGAACGAGGTCAGCATCAGGACCCGCGTGGCGGGCTGTTTGGTGCGGATCTCGCGGGTGGCGGTGATGCCGCTGCCGTCCGCCAGGCGGACGTCCATCACCACCACGTCGGGGCGGAGCCACTTGGCCTGGTTGATGGCGGTCTTGACCCCGTCCGCCTCGCCCACGACGCGGATGCCCGGATCCGACTCCAGCAGCGCTCTGATTCCCTGTCGTACGACCTCGTGGTCGTCGACGATGAGGACGCGAATCTGCGCCACAGCTTCTAGATCGGCGGCCTCGTCTCCAGGCCCGCCCCGCTTCGCACCGGATGTCATCAGGCCTAGATTGACACAACCGCGCGGACAGTCGTTCCCTTGCCAGGGGTGCTGGTGATTATCAGCTTGCCCCCGATCGCCGCCGCTCGTCGGCGCAGGTTCCGGAGCCCGCGGTGCTCCTCACCCACGCGCGTGGTGGCGTCGAAACCGTTGCCGTTGTCGATGATCTCCAGGACCGCCGATCTGCCCTTGCGGCTGAGCTTGATCGAGCAGTGCGTTGCCTCAGCGTGGCGGCGAACGTTGGACAGCGCCTCACGGGCCAGCTGGACCACGTCGGCGGCGCGGCCGGCGAGCTCGGCGGCGACAGCTTCGTCGACCTTGAAGTCGACCGCCACCCCGGCGGCCTGCTCGAACTCCCTTGCCACGTCTCTCAGAGTCTGGAACAATTGGCGATCCGCCAACGCCCCTGGCTGGAGCCGGAAGATGTAGTTGCGGAGGTCGCGGATGGAGCCGTCCAGCTGCGAGACGACCTCCTCGATGCGCTCCTGTGCGGCCGGTTCGGAGACCACGAGTGCTGTGGCCTGGAGGTTCAGCCCCATGGCGAACAGCCCCTGGATGACCCCGTCATGGAGCTCGGTCGCGATCCGCTCGCGCTCGTCCATCACCGCCAGCCGGCGAAGCTCGCGCTGGAGCCGGCTGTACTCCATCGCCAGGGAGACCTGGGCCGCGAAGGATTCGACCAGCCCGATCTCCTCATCCGTCAATTCAAGGCTTCCTGCAAGTCGGGCGACGGCCAGCGTTCCATAGGGAGTTCCCCGCAGCATGACGGGAGCGAAGGTCGCAGGCCCCATGTGCCCCGAGGCCACCATTGGCTGGAAGGACCGGGTGTCTACCGAGGCGTCCGCTACGGTGACGGGACGGCCGCTCCGCATCACATCACCGGAGATCGAACCAGCCAGGGGGACCAGCATCCCCAGCAGCTCCTCGGCGTGGGCGCCCTCGGCGACGCGGATCACGAGTTCGTCGTCGCCACCAGTAAGGGTCGCCACCGTGGTCAGGTCGGCGTTGACCAGCTCGCCGGAGCGCTGGGCGATCAGCCTCAGCAGTGCTTCTGGATCACTTTCGCCTTCGAGGATGGCCTCAGTGATCTCCTTGAGCGAGCCAAGCCAGCGTTCGCGCTGACGGGACTCCTCGTAAAGGCGGGAGTTCTCAATGGCGACGCCCGCTTGGGTAGCCAGGATGACAAGCGCCTCCTCGTCCTCGTGGCTGAACTCCTCGGCGCCCTGCTTCTCGGTCAGGTAGATGTTTCCGAACACGCGACCGCGGGCCAAGACCGGCGTTCCCAGGAAGGAGCGCATCGGCGGGTGGTTGGGCGGGAAGCCGACGGACTGAGAGTGGTCGCGGAGGTCCGGCAGGCGGAGTGAGTGAGGTTCGCGGATCAGCAGGCCCAAAATGCCGTGGCCCACCGGGATGTGGCCGATCGCCTCGCGCTCTTCCGCAGTGAGACCCTGCGTGATGAACTCGGTTATCTGGCCACCCGGCCCTAACACTCCCAGCGCCCCGTACCGCGCTCCGGTCAGCTGGGCGGCCAGGTCGACGATGCGCTGCAGCACCAACGGCAGAGAGAGCTCCCCGGAGATCTCGAGCCCGGTCTGAAGGAGGGCTGCCTGACGCTGCTCCCGCGTCCGCTCAGGTGGGGTAGGCTTGGCTGTTTCTGTCACGGCACAGCTATTGTGCCGCGACACCGGGGGTCCGGGTGAACGTCGGGCCTAGATGTCCTCGCCCTGGTGGCGGGCGAAGTAGGCCGCGGCTTCGGCGCGGCGCTGGACCTCGAGCTTTCCGAGGATGTTCGACAGGTAGTTCTTCACCGTCTTCTCCGCCAGCCCGAGCGCCTCCGAGATCTGGCGGTTGGTCCGGCCCTCGGCGATCAGCCCGAGAACTCGTTCCTCCTGGCCCGTGAGGGTGGCGAGCCGCGCGTCGTGGAGGAGGTGCTTGCCACGCTCAAGGCGTGAGACGACCGCCCGGGTCTCGCCTTCGCTGATCAGGGTCTCGCCGGCGGCGACCGCGCGGATGGCGCTGATCAGTCCGTCAAGCCGGATCTGCTTGAGGACGAAGCCCGAGGCTCCTGCCATGACTGAGGCGTAGAGCGCCTCGTCGTCGGCGAAGGACGTCAACATCAGAACCTTGACATTCGGGTCGTCGGCCCGGATGTTCCTGGTCGCCTCGATGCCGCTGCTTCCGCCCAAACGGACGTCCATGATCACGACCTCCGGCCGGCAGTCGCGGGCGACACGCACCGCCTCGCTGGCGCTGGCCGCCTCACCGACGATGGTCATGTCGCCCTCGCGGCTGAGTGTCGCCCGCAGCCCGTCCCGGACGACCTGGTAGTCGTCGACCAACATCACCCGCACTGGCGTCGCCGCTGTCGGCAAGGCCGCGCTCATGAGCCTGCTCCTGAATTGGAGGGCGAGGAGGTTGCGTGGGCCAGCCCCGCCAGTGATGTCGCCACGCGGTCGCGGAAGTCGCTGAGCGTCGCCCAAGCGATCCGGTGCAGCAGTGCCTCGTCAAGGATCTCCCCAAGCCTCCCGAAGGGCGGCTGGTACTCGACCAGTAGCGCCAGGAGCGTCTGCCGCGGGCCGAGCCTGGCGACCTCAAGTGCGCCGGCGAGCTGGGGAAAGAGCGCGCTCGGACCGGTCGCGGACCACGCCACCGGGATGCTCGTCTTCGTGGGCTGGCGGTTGGGCTTACCAAGGGACAGGCGGACCGTCTTGGTCAGGCCCGCGGCCCCGATGTGCACGTCGATATGGCCGAGGCCCACGTGAGGCTCTGAAGCCTGTTCGCCGTCGGCGTCAGTGAGCCAGGTCGGTGGGGGCCCCAGCAGGGCCGCCTCGACAGCCTCGAAGGGCTCCTCGATTTCCGCGAAGGACCGGGTGAACACCCCTGCAGACTGGCGTCGTGGCGGCGACGCCAACAGTGCCATTGGTCCCTCGAATGCGGGGACCTCGGTCCGTGCGTCCCAGAGCCCCAGGGCCGGATGGCACTTGCCGCTACACCCTCTGGGTTGTCATCGTCGTGAGGTGGACTTGGAGCTCGCGCGCCGGGTACGTTCAAATTTGCTACCTCTGGCCGCCGCCGCCGGCATTGGGGCAGGAATCGTGTTGTGGCTTCTGGGGAGCCGCGGCCCGGCAGGCTGGCTCTGGGCGGGGACGACACTTGTTGTTCTTGGCCCACTGGCGCTGTCAGTAGCCCGAGGCCTTCTCAAGGGCCGCCTTGGGGTGGACGTGATCGCTTTACTGGCGATGGCGGGCTCACTTTTGCTCGGTGAGTACCTCGCCGGGGCCGTCGTGGCTCTGATGTTGTCAGGTGGCCAGGCGCTCGAGCAGTACGCGGGCTCGCGAGCGAGGCGGGAACTATCGGCGCTGCTCGAGCGGTCGCCGCGGGTGGCGCATCGTCTGATCGGCGGCGGGATCGAAACGGTGCCGATCGAGCAGGTCAAGGTGGGGGACGTACTCGGCGTGAGGCCGGGCGAGGTCGTCCCTGTCGACGGCTTGGTGTTGAGCCGGGTCGGCGCCGTCGACGAGTCGGCTCTGACCGGGGAGGCCGGCGCGATCGAGCGCGTCGCGGGGGACCGGCTACAGAGCGGCTCGGTCAACGCCGGCGCGCCGTTGGAGATGCGCGCGACCAATACCGCGACGCAGAGCACCTACGCCGGGATCCTACGGTTGGTCCGCCAGGCCCAAGAGGCAAAGGCGCCTTTCGTGCGCCTGGCGGACCGCTATGCCCTCGCGTTTCTCCCGCTGACCGTCGTTCTCGCGGGTCTGGCGTGGGCGCTCTCGGGGCAGCCCGTGCGGGCGCTCGCCGTGCTCGTGGTGGCAACGCCCTGCCCGCTGATACTCGCCGCCCCGGTGGCGATTGTCGCGGGGATATCTCGCGCGGCTCGGCGCGGCATCATCGTCAAGGGTGGCGGAGCGCTCGAGGCCCTCGCCCAGGCCCAGGTGCTCCTGCTCGACAAGACTGGGACGCTGACCATAGGTCAGCCCCGGCTCGCCGACGTGGTCGGCCTCGGCAGCTTAGAGCCTGACGACATCCTGTGCCTTGCGGCGTCTCTGGAGCAGCTGTCCAGCCATCCTTATGCGGCGCCAATCGTGAATGCGGCTCGCGAGCAGGGAATGCGTCTGAGCTTTCCGACAGATGTTGAGGAGGCGCCCGGGGCTGGGGTCAAAGGGATGGTTGACGGCCACTCGGTGCGCCTGGGGAAGCGCCGGTGGGTGAGCGCAGGAAACCAGGTCCCGGAAGAGGCGGGCCGGCTGGCTCGTCGCACCGAGATCGAGGGCACGTCGTCTGTCTTCGTGGCCATCGATGGCGTGGTCGCGGGGGCACTGCTACTCGAGGACTCGATTCGCCCCGACACGCCCAGGGCCATCCGCACGCTCCGCCAGCTGGGCATCCGGTCAGTGGTCATGATCACTGGTGACCACCCCGCGGTTGCGGCCAGCGTTGGCGAAGCAATCGGCGCGGACCGGGTGCTGGCAGAGCGGTCGCCGGCGGAGAAGGTCGAAGCGGTGCGTCTGGAGCGGGGCACAGGCCCCACGGTGATGGTCGGCGATGGCATCAACGACGCCGCTGCGCTGGCCGCGGCCGATGTTGGCGTGGCCATGGGAGCTCGTGGTGCCAGCGCCGCCTCGGAGTCGGCCGACGTAGTGCTGCTGGTTGATCGCCTCGATCGTGTCGCGGAGGCGATGGCGATCGCCAAGGGAGCCCGCAGGATCGCTCTCCAGAGCGTGCTGGCGGGCATGGGTCTGTCGCTTCTGGCCATGGTCATCGCCGCCGGAGGGGGGATCGCGCCGGTGGGCGGGGCGGTGCTCCAGGAGGGGATCGACCTGGCCGTGATCCTCAACGCCCTCAGGGCACTGCGCATCGGATCCCGGGGCGCCTCCGCGGTTCGCAGCCTGGAGGTGGGCAAGCGATTCCGCGCCGACCATCGGCGCCTCCTCCCTGGGGTGGGGCGCCTCCGAGCCGTGGCGGACCAGCTGGATCGGCTCAATCGCACCCAGGCGCTGGTAGAGCTCCAGCAGGTATCGGCCTATTTGAACGATGACCTGCTGCCTCACGAGGAAGCCGAGGGCGCCACCCTCTACCCGGTCGTCGCCGAGCTGCTGGGCGGCGACGATCCCACAGGCCCGATGGCCCGAGCCCATATGGAGATCGCCCACCTGGCGCGACGCTACAGCGCCCTCGTTTCGGAGCTGCCGGCGGATGGACCGGCATCGGAGGACATCCTGGAGTTACGCCGTCTGTTGTACAGCCTCCACGCCATCCTCCAGCTCCATTTCTCCCAGGAGGATGAAGCCTACATATCCCTCTTCGACGAGCCGGTCGAGCTCGCACCGTTGGCGTTGTCGGGGCAGGAGACAAGCAGCCAGGCGCGCACAAACAAGCAGGACGCGCGGTCTTCGCCCCGTTCGTCGATAGGCTGACCGCTTGGTGAGGGCACTCGCCGCCCGTCGATCGCAGCCGGAACCCGAAAGCGTCGAGCTGCACGAGCGCGGGCTGAGCGGCGAGGAGGTGCAAGCACGGGTCGCGGCCGGACAGACCAACGCCGATTCTCACCAGAGCAGCCGGCGCGTCCGCGACATCGTCCGCGAGAACATCGTCACGCCCTTCAACGCGGTGCTCGGTGCGCTCTTCGTGGTGATGCTGGTGATCGGCCCGGTCCAGGACACCCTGTTTGGGCTGGTGTTGGTGTTCAATGCCGCCATCGGCATCGCCCAGGAGCTGCGCGCCAAACTCACTCTCGACCGGCTGCTGCTGGTGACGGCGCCGACCGCGCGGGTGGTGCGCGCGGGAGAGGTCACCGAGGTCCCAGCCACCGAAGTCGTGTTGGATGACCTGGTGTGCCTGCGCCGCGGCGACCAGGTGGTCGCGGACGGCAAGACCCTCAATTCGCGCGGCCTCGAGCTGGACGAGTCGCTGCTCACCGGCGAGTCGAAGCCCGCCGCGAAGCAGCCGGGCGACAGGGTCCTGTCCGGGACCTACGTGACCGGAGGCTCGGGCAGCATGCGCGCGCTCAAGGTCGGCGCCGAGGCCTACGCCAACCAGCTCACCAGCGAGGCGCGCCGGTTCCAGCTGGCGCGCTCCGAACTGCGCACGGGGATCAACCGCTTGATCGCCACCATCGCCTGGTCCATGCCGGTGGCCGCAGTGGTACTCCTGGTCGGCCATCTGCAGGCCGACGAGGTGGTCCCGGGACGCCTGCGGACATCCGTCGCAGGGCTGGTGACGCTGGTGCCAGAGGGGCTGGTGCTGCTGACCTCGATTGCCTTCGCTGTGGCGGCGCTGCGCCTGGCCCGCCTCGGGGTGGTCACCGAGGAGCTCGATGCCATCGAGGGACTGAGCCGCGTCGACGTGCTCTGCATCGACAAGACCGGCACCATCACCGACGGCCGCGCCGAGTTCCAGGCGATCGAGCCGCTGTCCGCCCGCGACGGCCTCGAACCGGTGCTCGCGGCGATGGCCGCGGTCGAGCCCGACGATGACGGCATCCCGGCGGTGATCGCGCTCGCGATGCCCGCGCCGCCGACCTGGGCAGCGGTGTCACACGTTCCCTTCGCCTCTGAGCGCGGGTGGAGCGGCGTCCATTTCGAGGAGCACGGCACCTGGGTCCTTGGTGGCATGGAGACGATCGCGGGCGACGCGCCGGGGTGGTGCGCGGCACGGGCGCGGGCGGAGGCGGCCGAGGACGGC
>OCZT010000923.1_pt1 | contig 29908 bp, 41 predicted proteins | sample 1539031 | NCBI WGS metagenome assembly OCZT01 (sample SAMEA3539308, study PRJEB22396) | soil metagenome | biome: tundra; feature: field; material: soil | place: USA | collected 2010-05 | depth 0.15 m | reverse complement strand
CATTTATGTAATAATGAAATTATACAATCGTCTTCCTAATGGAAAACCACGAATACGTTTATTGTTTTTTGGTGCTTTATTTTGAAAAAATTGTGAGAAATTTATTTGTAGGTTTCTCGCCCGTAATGGAGGCGGTGCTTCTACAACGGTATATTGAATAGATTTGGCAACATACAGAGCAGGCAAAGGGTTCAAAACATCGTATTGAACAAACTTCGCAACATTTATTGCAATTGGAGGACTCAGAACATCGTATTGAGCAAACTTGGCAATTGATGTATTCGGTTTCGTCCATGTTGTTACTTTATTTTTTCTCCAAGATGTTAGAGTCTTGGCTGTTTGGTCATCATCAATGGTTGAGTCTTGATAGGCGTTGTTGTTTTGGATAAGCAATCTTTGTAATGATGGCGTAGGGTCGGATTGTTGCGCTGAACCATTTGTAAAAACCGCAATCGTTGTAGCCGAACCACCACCACCTAATGTCCAGTTTGGATTGACTGCGCCTTTTGTTGTCTGAATCAAATAAGCTAATGCACCACCAAAATTAACACCAGCGGAAAAGTTGTTCTGGTCTGTTATCGTAAATCCAGTGTCGATTGATGTCGAGCCTGCTACTCCGAAATTTATGCCAGATACAACCAATGAAAAGTTGTTTGTTGGTGAAACGGAACCAGTGGAAATCGGGTCAGCTATTCCCTGATTTCCGTTTTGGACATCAAATCCTAATACATTGCTAAATGCTGCTACTTCTAATGCACTCGTAGTGCCAGTTGTTGAAAATGTGTGACTTGCGCCAACCGAAGGATTCAAACAATAGAAAAGTTGGTTGTATTGGGTAGCAGAATATGTTTGAGGAGTAAGCGCAGTCCATGTATTTCCCAAACTATCAGTTGGAGTCGGAGTTGAACTTGATAAAAATGCCGCATTCAATACAATCAAAGATGCGCCAAGAGTGTTTATACCAGAAGTCGTTCCGCCTGTGGCACCTGATATTTGAGTGTGTGAAACAAGAGTTATTGGTGCTAATGCTACCAAAACATTCATTGCCATCCAAATATTGTAACCACTACCTGATGTGCTCGCCGTCGCAGGTAATGAGGTTTCTGGTGTGTGGAAATAATTTGATATTGCGGCAGTGTTGTTATAAAAAGTAGTGCCTGACAAAACAGTATTGTACATCGCCAACCAATAAGTCGTACCAGAAATAATGGATATATTGGACGTTACATTTAAGGTTTGAAGTCCCCCTATGCTTAAAGATGTTGGGGAAGTTGATGCTAAAAGCGTGTGTGGCGATCCACTCAAATCCGAATAGATACCAAGTGTTAAATTTCCGCTATATGATGAAACTGTGTTGATTTGTAATGAAACAAGAGGGCCTGATACACTAGGCACAATTTTGACGAAATCTACATAGTTCCCCCAAAAACCAGTAGTTGCGCCGCTTAATGTTCCTGTTTGAATATTTGTCATAACCTAAACTCCTTAAGTTATGGATTCGAAACCAAAATTGAATGCTGTGCTCGATGCTACCAAATCTGTTGTTGCCCATGCGGCTGATGTGTTCGGGTTAGTATCCCAATTATATGTTAACAATCCCCATCCAGTCCCAGGCGACAGACTTGACGATGTATAATCGGTTGAGCCTGTTCTTACCATGAATTGTATATGTTGCGGGCCAGTTGGGCCAACTGTACACATGCCATGCTGAACAACCGACACGACACTAAAGTTTCCCGTTGGAATTGCTGGTGTGATTTTGTATTCTTGTATTTGAGCGGCAGTACTTGAATAATCAGGCGAGGCATAGTTAGCTAAATTCAAGCTATTATTAGGAACCGCAACAGTCATTTGCATCCAAGCCCAAGGTGTCTGCATCGAGACGCTTGCCGTGGAAGGAAAGGATGATGCATATGCTTGAGATGCTCCCCAATTTGCAGGGGTCGAAGCATTTTGAAGAAGAACATAACTTGCGCTTGATCTAAAAGCTATCCAATATGCCGTGCCAGCAACCAGAGTTGGCCCACCTGATACTGTATAATTTTGCAATCCAGATGTCGGGTTTGTGATTGTAATTCCAGTAGCAAGCAATGTTGTTGGGCCAGCACCATCTGTATATAGAGCCATTGCTGTCGTTCCGGTAAGACCTACACTGAAATTAACTTGTAATGAAATAAGCGGTCCTGATAATGTAGGTATAACTTTTGTGTACCATATATCCGAGCCTTGTGAAAATGTTGAATTGGTTCCGCCTGAATTGAAAACAACATTTGATAACCCTTCGGCGGTAAATGTATCGGTATTTCCTGGTGCGCTTGCAACTTGCGTAACAAGACTCATATTCCTTGTATCTTGAGTCGCAACAATGATTTCGGACCATGCCGTCTGGACGTTGTTGCCGCCGGTGTTTGTACTACCAGCCACACCAAAATCAACAAAAGAGAGCGATGTTTGACTATCTGTTGTCACATCTCCCGAATATGTTGCGATGACTACGTTATTGTAATACACAGTGAATTGACCGGACACGGCATAGTTGATGTAAACGTCGATTTTATCCGGTGATCCCGGGTTGTTAATTCCGTACGTGGCGGTCGATGTCACGAGAGTCGTTGCGGTTCCAGCCGCATTAACTTTTTGAAGATTGATGGTTGTCGGAAAGTTTGATCCTGTGCATTGGATACGAAGTCGCAGAATGCCAGTGGAATCAAACCACCGAATAATGGATGGAGTGTTGCCGCCACTGCCGGAATAATTTGCCCAACACCGTGCCGATGTCCAAAAATTGCTTGATGAAAATGCCGGTTGAGTTCTGGCAAATATAGGTGTGGATATTCCGCTAGAGTTAAATCCAATGGCATATCTCGCATAGCCAGAGCGAAAATGACCAGCGGTAGTATCGATTCCATATTGTCCGTTGTCGGTTACAGTAGAATTAATACTGGTGCCAATAAACGCAAAACTAATATCTTCTTGACCACAAAATAGAATCGGTGATGTCATTATGTGAATATCCAGTTAGAACAAACATATTTATTATAAATCATGTTATGCTCTCATATCCCATATTTAATTGACCACCAATCGTAGCGACTTGAAAATCTAGTCCGATAAACATCTGATCGGAGCCGCCTGTGCTACCTCCGCCGCCGCCAAGCGCAGGAACGGAATAAACACAATTAACGCTGCTCGCATTATTCAGTGTTATTGTGACGGTGGCATTGTTTACTGTTTGACCTGATGGAACATTAGCAACAAGTTTATAAGCTGCACCATTTGTAAGTGCTGCTAGAGGTGTACAAGAGGCATAATTGAACTGACCAGATGTAAGTCCAGCCATGCTAAATGTATTCGTGGCGAGCAATACAGTATTTGCCGCATTGACTAATCTAACTACAAAGTTGCCAGTATTGCCAGAAACTTTCCAAATGCCAAGAGATGATACCAATGTTCCTGTCGTGCCTGTAAAAGTAAAAGCAACGCCCCAATCATTATAGCTGTCCGTTCTGGTAGAACTTGGAGTATAACTCGCAACGAGATTGAATCCTGGAAAAAACCCCAATAAATCACTTGTCTGCCATGCTGCTAATGTATTTGGGTTAACATCCCAACTATTGGTTAATAACCCATAAGAAGCAGATGAAGTGGCTATACTACTTGAATTGAAATCTGCTCCACCAGTTCTTACCATAAATTGTATGTGCGATGGGCCTGTTCCAAAAGTCATACACATGACGTGTTGGACAACCGATACAACACTGCTTCCAGCTATGGTGGTTGGCATTGACGGCGCAACTTTGTATTCTTGTATTTGGCTTGCAGATAAGGAATAGTCAGGCGATACATAACTTATCGCATTTCCACTGACATTTGATGCTGCACCAGAAGTAAATGTATCAGTATTTCCAACCGCTGTTGGCGTTTGTGTGATTAGACTCATACTTCTTGTATCTCGTGTCGAAACTATCATTTCGCTCCAGTAGGTGTTGTCTTGCTCAAATGCCGCCCAATTTGAATTGACATAGTTTCCAAAAATAACTCCGGTCAATGCTGTTACGCTATTGGTTGTTATATTACCAGAATACGAAAAAACTGAAACTCCATCTATATAAAACACAATCTGTCCAGAAGATGAATAGTTCACAAATATATCCATTCTGTGTAATGTGTTTGTTGAAAATCCCGATGAAGAAGTTCCTAATGATACCACTGTGCTTGAGGCATCCATTGTCTCAAATGTGAGAATTGAGTTGTTGGAACCGCCAAGCGTTCTCGCTCGTAATCTGACAATATTATTGGTATCAACCAAGCGAAACAAAATAGCGCCTGTTGTAGGGCCACCCAATCCGCCGTTGTGAGTGTAAGTATAAAGTCTACCGGTTACCCAAAATGAAGAAGTTGACGCAAACATTGGTGTTTGAATAAATGATGCATTGCTGGTATTGGCATTGTTGTTGTCGTCATTGACGCTTATAGCGTAACGACTATATCCAGCACGAAAATATCCAGATGTAGTGTTGACAGCATTGACACCATTCCATGTAAAGCTAATATCTTCTTGACCAGCGAATAAAATCTGAGAAACCATTATATGAATACTCTTTTGTTATATTTATTTATAACATTGATTAACAGAATCATTTCTGTTATAATGTAACTTATGAAATTGTGGTAATGTAGAACATAGAGATATCAATGCAGCTTGTAATATACGAGATTAGGGTATTCAAGAAGTAGTTGGTAGGAAACCGAGTGCGGAACGTGCTCGTGTGGATGTGGTATTTGATATTTTAGCAAGTGATTGTTTGATATCAAATTCGCAGTTGAAGCAAGAAGCCCACAGGTCTTTATCAGGCGGGTAGTTCATAACAGAGCATTACGATTTGTTATCGCTTCATAATCGAATCGGTATTACAAATATTTTCTAATCTTCACATAAATACCAAAGTTTGTAGATATATACTACAAACTTTGGAAGTCATGGCAATTCTTCTACGACCACCGACCCGCTCACAACAAGCGATGCTGGAGCACTATCAATTGATACTACAATAGCCCCAGAAAGACCGCATACTGGCGGTCTTGAAGGGATTGGAGGAACCCATAAGAAACCATTGATGACATTCCACTGATCCGACCACAAATCTACCGCTGTTCCTGATATTGCTTGTGTTGTATCGTTTATTCTACCTGTTATTGTTGCTGCTACGTCCCCAGATACAAACGGTTTCAATGTTCCAGCACTTCCACCAGAACCGGCTGTTACGGTAGTTGGAAGATAACGAATACGGACACGCAAGTTTCCAACTGATGTTGCTGTAACCTGTCCAAGGTTAACAGAAAGCACAGCAAAGATTTTTGATGCACCAGCATAAACACACAATGCATCTTGTACGGCACTCATTGTTACGTTTTGAAATGACATTGAATACAATCTTCCAGAAATCGCCATTATAATAATCCTCGTGTTATTCTATTTATTATTATTTAGTCTCTAAAAAATTAAACGCACTCTTCGAATGAAATTGAAGCTGTCACATTCATCGCAGAACCCGGAGCAGTATCTAATGTTATCATTATAGCTTCGCTTGTATTACACATTGGCGGTTCCATCATACATGGCGGAATCCAAATAAATCCATTTGTGATATTCCAAACATCGCACCATAAATTGACGGCGGTTCCGCTTGATACTGGCTTGGTTGTATCGTTTATTCTCCCCGTAGCTGTTACGGCAGCATCACCAGAGTCCCAATTGTTTATGGTTCCAGCACTTCCACCAGAACCGGCTGTAACCGTTACTGGCAAATATACGATTCTAATAGCCAACAGTTGTAATGATGAGAATGTCGTTTGACCCAAATTTATAGAACGCAAAGAAACAAGTTTTGCTCCACCGTAAATCGTAAATAATGCTTGTGTTGCTGAAACACTAACATTCGAAATGGACATTGTGTACAATCTACCGCTTTGCATGAACTATCCTCATTTTTATATCTTATCATATTTATCATTGACTTGTGGAAATGTATTTCCTAATATGAAAAAAATATAAGGAACTAAAATGTCTTACGAAGATGTTCGCCTTTATGTGATAGTTCGTTCAGATTTGGCCTCGATGACGGCTGGAAAGGCTGCGGCACAAGCGACTCATTCTGCCAATCAATGTGTTTGGGAGATAGCGAACTCTCCAACTCAAACAAATTATCATACTAGAACTTTGTTGTTAAAAGCATGGGAAGGCAATCGTGGGTTCGGAACTTGCATAGTTCTTGCAGCATCTATAGCAGAACTTTCCAAGATAATAAACCAATGTTCTCAACATGGTATCCATTCTGGTATAACACATGATCCATCATATCCATTGAAAGATGGCGATTTTACGCATCTTATCCCTTTAGATACATGTGGTTATGTGTTTGGAACCAAGGAAGAAGTAGAACCATTTCTCAATCGTTTACCTTTATTGTAAGAACTAAATGTTAGAAATTTCCAGTGAGAAAGTTAAATTGTTTAATGAAAAACTTCTAACATCTGTATGGCCATATTTAGTTCTTCATAAAGATGTTAAAGGTTGGAGAGAAGGCAATTATGATTATCTAACGAGATTTTGTGTAAGAAAATTTCCACGACCGGCAGGAACATCAAACTCATCGCGCTGGTTATGGATTATTTTATCCAACGGTTGGGGATTTAAATATTCTCAACATGCCAAAGAATTTTATATGGAGTTTCATTCCGAGTTATAGAACTATATTTTTGGATTTCAATTGACATAATATCTTTTTTTAGATAGATTGCTCTCTTGAAACAAAAGAGAGTAACCAAATGTCATTTCAAAATCAGATATCAGCCAATGGATTCAATCCACTTCATGAAAATGTATTCGTTACAGATTTAGATTCAGGTCTTCATATTACAAAAGGTGGAATCATCACACAAGACGACGATATGCAATTTCAAGGAATCAGGCCCCGTTGGGGCCGTGTTTGGGCTGTTGGGCCAGAAGTAAAAGACCTTGTTCCTGGCGAATGGATTTATATTGAACACGCCAGATGGACAAATGCCATCAATATCAAGTTGCCAAGCGGCACTGTAAAGGTATGGAGAGTCGAATATCCGAAGGCTGTTCTCTTGGCTTCAAAAGAAGACCCTCGGGTAGAGCTTTGGAATTCTAATGTAGTTAAAATAAAGAGATAATATTATGTATAAAATTGAAGAAATTGAAGAAATTGAAGAAACGCCAACTTTTGCTTTTGCAAAAGTAGGAAATAACAGTTATGTTATAACTGAAATTAATGTAAAATGGAATGGCGGCAAAATGTATGATCCTTTATCTGCTGATTCTATCAGGAAATTTTATAGAAGATTGGGTGCCAACACAACATGGGTTGATGATCAAATCAAACTGGCCGACGATAAGTTTAATATACAATCATAAGAGGCAAATCAGTGTCCATAGAACTTTGGATTGAAAAATATCGTCCCAAAACAATGGACGAATTTGTTTGGCGAGATTCTTCCATGCGTACAAAAGTGGAAGAATGGATCAAAGAAGGCGTTCTTCCGCATATTCTTTTATCTGGAAGTCCAGGCACCGGTAAAACATCATTGGCCTATTTGTTAATGTCGCAATTGAATATTCCAAACGATGATATACTTTTCATCCACGCATCCAGAGAGCGTGGAGTTGATGATTTACAGGATAAAGTTATAAATTTCATATCAGCATGGGCATTCAATCCAAGCGGCGTGAAATACATTTTATTCGATGAAGCTGACAAGTTGTCTGCTACGGCACAAGGAATGTTGCGTACAGAATCTGAAACTTATTCTAAATCGTGTCGTTTCATTATGACTTGTAATTATCCAAACAAGATTATTCCAGCACTACATAGCAGATTACAAGAGTTCAAGTTTTCGGTATTGGAAAAAGACGCATTCGTTACAAGAGCATTTGAAATTCTCATCAAAGAAGATATTGAATTCAATGATGCTGATTTGATGTTATATGTTGATAAAACATATCCAGACCTTCGAAAGTGTCTTGGTATGCTTGATCAAAATACCATCGCCAATAAACTAAATCCTCCGAAAGATGATGAAGAAGCAACGAAGGATTATCTTATCGATGCCATCTCCTTGTTTCGTAAAGGAAAGTTTATTGAAGCGAGAAAGCTAATCATTTCACAAGCCGATCCTGATGAATATGAACAAATGTATCGTTTCTTTTATCAAAATCTTGATTTGTTTGGCAAAAGTCAAGATGATCAAGACAAGGCCCTTATCATAATAAGGAATGGTATTGTTAACGATGGGCGAGTTGCTGATAGGGAGTTGTCGCTTGCAGCTTGCATGGCAGAGTTGACTCAAATTGGAAAACCAGATGGAATATGAAAACACAAAAATGGCCGAACAGATGTTAGAATTTCTTCTTGAAATGAGAAGAAACGGTCTTCGTGATAATGAAAGCGATTTGATTTATCAATGCGAAAAACTTATCAGAGCTTTGAAAAGAGAAATGAACAATGGTTGAACTTGCTATTGGAACACGAATAACTTGTCAGAATAACAATCATTTCATTTGTGAAGTGATTGATACGATAAGACAAGGTGATCGGATACCAAAAAAGTTAGGAAACTGGCAAATGCCAGAACCAGAGAGATATTCGCAACCAGTTTGTTATGTTTGTGGCTCTAAATTTTATACTTGCTGGCCAGTGTTACTTCATGTTGAAAATGAGGGATGGGTAAGCAATAGCGGAACGATAAAATATGCTTTGCAAGGCGTTGAAAAAGGCATTATTCTTGCTAGTTTCAACGCCGGATAAATTTTAATTTTAATAAGAGAGAACAAAAATGACTGTACCAACAAAAAATCCAACCAAATTCGACAACCTTCGTTTTCGCCCATTTCTTGTAATCGAGATGCGGTATAGTCCAGCTAAAAATAAAGAGCATGGACCTGGACGAACCCGCACCGAACAAAAAGGTTGGTGGAATATTAAAGAGAATGTGAAAACAGACGAAGTTCCGTTGATTGTTAATCATATCAGTTCTAATATTTTACAAAGAGCAACGGTTATCATTGATCTTGTGAACGATGTTGTTGTAAAAAATACTACTAATGTTCCTGCGAATGCTTTTGATGTAAGAACGATAACTTACAAAAAGAAAGAGATGGATTCGAGATTGAAACGTAAGAAGAATGAATATCAGCCTTCTAAGGAACACGACGAAGAAGTATTGAAACATTTTAAGAGCAAATATGCGGATATGCTTAGATGACAAAGGTTGTTTATAACAACTGTTTTGGTGGATTTGGTTTAAGTCATGAGGCTTGTATGCTTTATGCTGAATTAAAAGGCATAACAGTTTATCCAGAAACAAGAACATTTGGAAATACTTATTGGTTGAATCCGCCAGAAACACGAGACGAAGAGAAATATGAAGTTTTGGATTTCAGTGAAGTTGATAGAACCGATCCTATATTAGTTCAAGTTGTTGAACAGCTTGGAAAAGCAGCTAATGGTGATTATTCTGAATTGATAATCAAAAAACTCAAAGAAGGAACATATTATCGTATTGATGAATACGACGGAAATGAATCAGTTCGTACTATCGATGATTATGACTGGAAAAAAGCATGACTTTTTTCATTGATGATGAACCACGATATGAAATCGGAAGTCTTCATCTTTTAGAAGGCGGCGGTTGTTTATTACTCGTGGAAATAATATCTTCTAATGCAATGCAATTGCATGCGTATATGTATGCATTGCCGTTTGTGTTGGCGATACAAAACAAGCTACAATTTATTTGGAATTGCGAGTTGGCTATTGCTTATGATTACAAAATAAAAAACAATAATATTGTTTTAAAAGGAGATTTTTTCGATAGCACAGCCATTGTAAAATTATCTATTCCTTATTCTACCGAACCAGATATTAATGTGAAGATTGATAATGCTATCAAATATATTAATTCCACCTTCAATCCTTAAATCATTCGATAAAAATCAAGAATCTGCCGTTAGTGTTTGTAAACGAGCGAAATATTTTGGATTCAAAAAAATAGGTTATGGTGCTTATACCGAAACTTATGCGAATCCAAATTATTCGTTTGTTATAAAGATAAACCTGACTTCTGATCCGGCAGCTTTCAAGTTTTATTCTATGATTATGAATATAAAATCGAAATATTTTCCAAAAGTTTTGAAATTGAAAAGCTATGTCGATCTTGGAGGCAATTTTTTGTTTATTGCTTTCATAGAAAAACTTTACCCTCTCAATTGGGATACCTGGAAGAAAGCCAACAAAGACGGTCGTGGTTTTACAAATTGGCTTGCTATTCAAGATTCTTATATAAACATAAGAAATATTACATATAAAAAACTCGGAAAAATATGGGAAAGCAACAATACAGCAGAAGTAAAAATATTCTCGTCCATTGTTTCTGCCACATCTGGTTTTTCTGAATTGGACTTACATGAGGATAATCTAATGATGCGTCTGCCGGAAGGCGATATTATTTTGAACGATCCTATAGCGCCATTTTGCTAATATGGAAGAGTTTTATCATTTTGGTATTGAATGTATTGCGCAAGCTATAATGGCTGGCGTGCATTCGAACGAAGATTTGAAATTGTTGGTTCAATTGGTAGGATTGGGTCAAAAATCAGAATCTGATATAGAGATAAAAGTTGATGAAGTGATTGCGGCCAATATGGATAAAGCAAAAGAATATCAATCTGGAAAAACCAGATTGTTGGGTTTCTTTGTTGGACAGGTAATGAAATTGACTGGCGGCACAGCCAGTCCTGTGGTAGTAAATGAAATGATGAAGAAAAAATTGGAAGCAATATGACACAAATTTTATTAGATTTGGACGAAACTATTTTGGAATTTTCCGATCCTTTTCAAAAATGGCTAGGAGATGCACATGGTTTATTTTCTGCTTACCGTTTGAAAGACCATCATAATATTCCCAAACTATTCAACATTGACATCACACTAACGATGGCTCTTGTAGCAGAATTTCATCGTTCTCCTCAGATGGAATACCTTGAACCATTACCATGTGCCGTAAGCGTCCTACCAGCCCTCTACAGAGCGGGTTATAGGTTTATAGCTATCACGGCATGTCTAAATGAAATAAAGACTGTAGAGCGTCGTAAGGCCAATCTACGGGCAGCATTTGGTTTTGATTTCGATGAGGTTCATTGTATCGGTTTGGTTCCATCAAAGAAAGAAGCATTGGAACTGTACGATTCGAGTATATGGGTAGATGATTTGTATCATCATGCTGCTCAAGGTGCTGAACTTGGCCACAAATCGTTTCTTATTGACAGACCATATAACAGACATACCAATCATCCTGACGTATCACGAGTTGCCGATTGGCACGAAATAGCGGAGAAATTATTATGAAAGATATAGTTTATTACCTTTTTGTTGTATTGTGTGGTTTGTTGGTATCAGCATTGATACTGTGGTTTTTTGGTATACCCATTAATGGTTTTTTTATTGGTTATTTTTGTTATTTTGGTGGAGTTATGATTGGACGGATTCAAGGCCCTACTGTAAAATGTCCATTCTAAAGGATAAATAATACTTCTTTACTAACAAAAGTCTAAAGCAACACAAGTTCAATTGTGTTGCTTTAGACTTTTTTATATTATGAAACATGTTTTATATTTATGCTAAATGTTAGGTTTTTTATATATTACTAAATCTTATTAGCACTTGGTACTAAATATCAGTGAGCGCTCAATATCCAAATAACGATTAAATGGAGAAATACCTAGTGCCACGTCGTATAAGAAATGTCGCCAAAAGGGCGAATCAAAGAAATCCAAGAGAAGATAGAAATATAGAAACCCAATTGCCTGAGTTTATAACCAGAGAGTCCAGACGACGAGAACGACAACCAGAAGAGTTATCTATGCGTTATAAACGTGTAGAAATACTTCCAAGAAATATTGCTCAAGAAACATATATCGAAGCTCTTGAAGACGATTCTAAAACAATCGTATTGGGTGTTGGTTGCGCTGGCACCGGGAAAACGTATTTGGCCACTCTTTATGCTATAAAAGGATTACAAGAAGGACGATATAAAAAAATAATCATTACAAGACCAGCAGTAAGTGTTGATGAACAACATGGTTTTTTGCCCGGCGATTTATTAGCAAAATTGGCTCCTTGGTGCGTTCCCGTATTAGATATTCTTAAAGAGCATTATTCCGTCCCGGTAGTCAAAAAACTATTGGAAAATGAATCCATTGAGTTGGCTGCGCTATCTTTTATGAGGGGTAGAAATTTGAAAAATGCTGTCATTTTGTGTGATGAGATGCAAAATGCTTTGCCTTCACAAATAAAAATGCTTACAACTCGTATAGCAGAAGGTTCCAAAATGATAATCTGTGGCGATCTTGAACAATTTGATAGAGGTTTCGAAGCAAATGGATTTAAAGATTTTATCACAAGATTAGAAAAACGAGGAAGCGATCAAATGGAAATTTGTCGTTTTGAACGATGTGATATAGAAAGACATCCAGTTGTTGATGATATTCTTCGTTTATATCAAGATTGATTGAATGAGAGCATTATGAATTGTTTTTCATTCTTGTTCCTCTAAGCAAATATAAATCATCAACGGTTATTTTGCTTCTCCAACCAATACTTAAATTCTCTTCACTGCTAATCAATTCTTGATTGTCAAAACAAGATGCTACATCTACAGAAAGATTTAATAGAAATGAATCAACAACTGATACTTTATGATTCCAATGAAATTCATTTCCGTAATTTTGTTTGTTAATATATGTTCTAATAAGCAAAGATAGTCTTCTGACATTTTTGGAATAAGATATAAAATCTTTATATTGTTCAATAGGTATACGAATCGGTCGGCGTTTTTCCATATGGTTTTGAATTATTTGTTTATAATGATACTTGCTTAATTGGAATATTTTTTGAATTTCGGCACCAGTGGCCCCTTTATGATAAAAATTGCTTATTTCTTCTACAAGAATATCTGATGGATTGAATTTTTGTCCTTGTCTATGAAAATCTATTGGGATATTATTTTCTTTAACGTATCTATCTAACCAATGCCATGGTATTTTAGTTTCTTTTTGAATAGCATTTAGCGATCCTTTATGTTTTTTAAGTAAAGCCAAAATATCTATACTTGTCCAATCAAAAGTATAAAACATAAATGATTTAGAAGTATTAATGCCTTTTCTTTTTAAAAAATCTGATATTGCAGTATAACTTCTTTTAAAATGAGTAGCAGTATCAGCCACGTTCTTGCAGTTATTATAATAATCAATAATATCTCTACGATCATTTCCAATTGGTGGTCGTATGTTTGTTAGTTTTCGTTCTCTGATTATTTTAAAAACTGTTCCTGTATGAATATTGAGTTTTTTGGCTATTTTTTCCGGTTTTATTTTTCTGTATAGATACAAATCAGCAACGATATCTTTTGTTGCATTATCTATTTTTGTTGGATACGGTTTAAAACTTTCGCGTCGAAATACAGGTAAATTTTCTTCTTTTATGGTTCTAAGAATAGATTCCTTTGATATACCAAGACGTTTTGCTATATCAGCCGTTCGTTCATTTGTGTTCCATGCTTCTATTATTTCTTCTTTATATTGGTTTCTTTCGTTTGGTCTAGCCATAAAATATAGTTCCCTTATATTATGTGTTTCATGTAATATTTATATCATATTACAGAAACATTATGGTAGTATATAATATATAAAGGATTTCGTAATGATAAATCTAAAACCAACAGATTTTAGCACTCAAACATTATTCAACCATCTAATAACAGAATATATCGAGGATAAAAATCTTGAACTAGCAATAGCTTTACATCGTTGTCTAAAATGGGAGTTGGTTGCCGTAGAACAAGATGAAGAAATAAAAAAAGCCGCTGTAAGGCATCCAGATGGCGGTGTATATGATGCCAGAGGTCATATCTCTGATGAAGAATTTCTTTTTGGATATGATAACGGTGTCATCATTTCGTTCAAATTTGAAACAGACCTTAGTTTCAAAACACGCCACATAGTTGAACGTGATATTTTTGAAGCTGGCAAACTAGCCATGTCTATGTGGCCTACACTTCCATGGTATAAAGATGCTTATATCGTTCATATTATGAATTTCATGAAAGACCTTCAAAAGGTAAGTAAACACCATGGATTTTGGATTGAAGATAGCGTCAATACCATAACTCCAGATGGGAACTGTTATGAGCTTTACATAACAGGAAATGGAGAGTATAGAGTGAAACTATCCAAGGAGTAAAAACGATGATGAATATATTACTTACAGTATATATAATAGGATTAGTGGTGTCTCCTATTTTAATTTTTACAGTTTTTAGAAACCGAATCAAATCAGGCGTATTTGAAAATAACTATCAAACCGTCAACAGCACGTTATGGTTTATGTTTGCTTGGCCTATTCTTTTGCCAGCATTCGTATACAAATGGATAAAAAAAGATATATTCAAAAAGTAATAAATATTAGGTCCAAGAGGGAACCGAAATGTTTATTATAGAAGATTGGCCCAATACAACGATGTATTTTGATCTGAGCAAACCAGATAAACTACATAGAATATATTCAAAAGATAACTTTATTAATGCCAATACTATCGATATGATAGATAAAAAAACATTGTTTGTTGTAACCGATTTTGATGGGATAGATTTGAGCGGACACGGTAGCGTCAATCTGCTCTATATTTGCGGAACAGTAGACGGAATGTCTCATTCCAACAACAAACTGAGAATAGAATGGCGTATTACCAATCCGTATTGGAAATACGGAACATATTTGACAAACGATACGATTCATCAATATCGTTTGTCACCATCTGGCACAGGATTTGTTGATCCATATACCAGCACCATATTGAATTACAACCTTATCGGTTTTGTGTTATTACATAAAAACATTTCATAATCTAATCTTTTGTTGTTTTACAAACGATGTTTTGATGCCAGCTATTTCTCTCATGCGACGCAAACTTTCTTGGAATTTCATTTCTTCTTGATTTGGATCATTTATTCTTGAATTGTATTTGGAACCTTGTAATGCTGCCAAAAACTCATCTTCAAGAGCCGAAGAAGTATTGGCTGTTTTCAACCATAAATCATTGCCGTTTTTATCTTCAAGATTGTCGTTGTAGTGTCCTCTGCGCTCGCTTCGGTTATCGTAATTGACGTTTTCCCAATCGTAACCGTTTCCATTACCATCATTCAGTTCATGAGGACTGTGTTCTTCATCATCATCATCAGCCGATGCATAATATACAAGGTCTTGTTCGCTCAAATACAAATATACAGTATCTTCATTCGTAACAAACTTTTTGAAATTTTCTAAATTGTCTGTTGGAATGTTATCATAAACATGAAAAGAAGCATAACCCCAACCAGATTCTGCATACATGAACAATCTTTCCCATGCTTCATCTCTTATGCGTTGTCCGCTCAATAACGCATGTTGAAACATTTGAAAATATTCGTCGTCTGTTTGTATAAGTCTTTGAGTTGCTTTTGCAACTATTTCATCTGAAGATGCCCATGATGGATGTGGCAAACCAGAACGAGTAATGATTTTTCTTTGCCAGTCTTCTGGTAGTTGTAATACTGTATCAGAAAACAGTTTATTCATATCAGCATCGGCATCTTGTTGTTTATCTTCTTCACCAAGAGCTATTTTTAAGATTTTTTCAACTGTATCATCGTATACACCACCGCTAATGAACTGTTCAAAATCGCTCCATTCGTTTACAATAAATCTTTCATTTTCTTTCTCATAACGAAGATTTCTTGTTGGTAGATTGCGAGCTTCTAAACCTCTTTCTATTCTACTTTCAACACGAGAAGTCATTCCTTCCTTACTATACATGTAATCAACGCCGCCTAAATCTGGCTTCAGTTCTATCAACTCGTCACGTGTATTATCATCCAAATCAGACATGTTGAAATTATGTTCTGGCATGTATCCGCCACCTTTGATTCCTTCTATTCTGTAGCTTTTCAATAACGCAACGATATATGGATGGTATTTTTCTATTGGTTTATCGTTGTTGCGACCTTTCATTTCACCTAGTTCGTTATTGTCATCTAAAATGAAAGTCAATACTGGATACCAATAAGTATGTCCAAGGCTAGTTTCTGTTCCACCAGTAGTATTAACAAGCTTTCTCAAACTCAATACGGTTCCGTCATTAGCAGCAGAATTGCCGCAATGACCCATGGCTCTTGCTTCTTGATCACATGAGGATTTTTCTAAATCAAACCAAGCATAACCATCACCAAAATCTATTATTTTTTCTGGTTCATTGCCTTCTTCATATTTTATTTGATTTCGTTCACTGGATGAATCTTGCCATTCTTTTTCTAATTCTTTGAAACCAGACAACAATTGAACAGGACTTTGTGTTGACCATTGGGTGTTTTGAATTTGAGGAACTGGCAAACTAAGAAAGTGTTCAAGTTGTGTTTGTAGATTTTTAATTGGAATAGATTCGTGTGCGAAAAAATTTGTTGAAAGACGTTTGTTTATTTTATCCATCTCTGTCTGTCGTGCAACATCGATTTCTGTTTTTGCTTTTAATCTATCTTTATGAGGAATCGATCCGGTTGGTTTAAGACCGGCAAGCTCTACTTTTATCCATCTAAGAAACCATACTATACGGTCGGTTTTCTTTAGGTTTTTATTTGCCCATGAAATATATTCTTTAATTTTTGAAGCGACTTTTGGGTCTGACATGTAATCTTTGAACATGTCATTATATACATTAGACCCTTTGCCACCTTCTAAAATATTATTTTCTACCAGTTTCAAATATTCACGAAACATCAAATATATCCTTGTTTTTTCCAGAGATTCCATTTGTTCATCAAACGCTCCGCTTCACTTTTGGCACGCTGTTTTACTTGCGGAGGATCATATGTGTTGATTGGCATATATTGATTGATATTTGGAGAGTAAGCATACACTTCAGCAGATTTATACTCTCTTGCTGTCTCTAAATCTTTTGATACGCCACCGTAAGCAGGATCGATACGATTAGATTGCGATGAAGAACCATTTTTTCCAAATTTATTGTCAACTCTTTCGCCACTTTTAGCGTAATCATTGTGTGTCTTTGGTGGCTGTGGCAATGAAGTTGTTGGTTCTTTTCTGCCAAAAATGCGTTTATTGATATCTATGTCTGGTTTTTTAGAGAACGGCCATTCTTTGAGGGATTGTTCAACTAAATCTATATATTTGCGAATGTCTGTCATGATAAATAATATTTATGCGATATAATGAAATCATAGACGAATACCAAATGGTGCCAACACCATCGTTTGTTATGCCAGATTTTTCAACCGGCAAATATTTAGGTAAAATACAATCAAGAACTCCAATTACATTAGAAGTTTGGAAAATGAGTGATGATTATAATTTGTCATATGCCGCAATTGACCCAAAAATCGGCCCAACCAAACCTGTTGCATATTTGGGTTTTTTAATAATGACAGGTGTTATAATGGCAAAAAACGCCTTAACAGAACCATCTTACCAAAAACAAGGTATCTTATCGGAGTTATTTTTGTTTGTTAATAAAACAGAACAATATAAAATACTTAGTGATGTTGAACTTTCTTCAGGTGGAGAAGCATTGTGGCTTTCTCTGATTAAATCGGGAAGATTTAGCACTAAAATACTTTATGTTCCAACAGGCGAACTTTTTGATTTGAACAATATTGGTAAAGCAACAACATCTGATGGAGAAGTAGTTATATCGCCAAAAAACGACGATAAACTTAGTTTTATATACAATTTAACATCAAAAACCGGTCAGAAATTTTTCTATCTGTTAGAACAAAGAGTTTTTGAAAATATATTTGAAGAAAACGGTGATGTTAAAAGACATAAAGCAGGAATTGCTATTGGACATCCTTTATATGAACATTGCCGCAAAGATGGAATTTTACAACCTTATAATTATTTTGAAGATGGTTCTCCTTGAAACTCGTGCCACACTTGTTCTGGACTAAAAACAACCCAAGATATGGAGCCAGCATCTTCAAATTTGTTCTTATATTTTAGTCCATCACAACCCAACTCTGTTAGTTTTTGTATGATGTATTTTGCGTAATCCTTTGGTGACCCGCCTTCTGGATCATCGGGAAACATCCTCTGTCTTTCGCCCATTTTTCTCAAAACCTCAAAATAGCTATTTTTGCCTGAATCAGTAAAGACATATGGTTTTTTTATTGAGAGAAATACCGGATAAACTCTGGCATTTGGACGCATAGTTAACGTGGCTTCCGGTCCTTGCCAGCTTCCGGCAGCACCATGTTTGCCAAATAATCGTTGATCAGCCGCCTCGGCTGTTCCAAAATGTGTAAAGGTTTGAAGTGGTAGTTGGAAATCTCCGTGTGTGCCATGGAACATTCTGAGCGGTTGACCTTGTTTGTCAACCACTTTAGAGCCTTTGAACCATTGCTGGAATTCAGGACTTGAAGGAATGCTTTCACAAATAATATCAAGATAACGCATGTATTATTTATGTTATATTTTACTTTGGACTTGGTAAACGTTTTTGAACAAACCAAAAATGCTGACGCAGAACCGGATCATACTTTTTGAATCTCAACTTAGTAGAGTTTTTTGTTCCTTTTGTTGGAACAAACCTCATATATTTTGTGCCTGTTTCAGGATGCTGTTCGTTTACAAGCATATTCCACATCTATAATTGATTCTTCGTGTGAGAAATATGAGATTTAAGACGACCTCTAATCCAATTTGGAGGTTGTTCCTTTAATCGAGTTTCTTCTATACCATTATTCCACCATACTTGTCCTATTCTCGATGATACCATATTATTAATAGACTCCGCAGAATGTTTTCTACCTTTATTAACAAGGCTTAATTTTATTTTAGTTTCTTCTTTTACAGGAGGTTTCTTTTTACCTAATCTGTTTATACTCATTAATCTTTTAGTTTCTTCGGTGTGCTTTCTTCCTCTATTTTTATCAGCAATTTTTTCAACTATTTCCCGAGGAATGATTCTCCCTTTGTTAGCCTCTCTTATTTTTTGTTTATGTTGTTCAGAAAATATTCTGCCTTTTCCCCCTTACTAATGTTTTCTTTATGAATATCCGATAACTTTCGACCTTTAAGGGACAATCTCATTTTATTTTTAGTTTCTTCAGACACCGGTTTTCTATTAGAATTGGATGCCCCATCACCACCATCTGTCATATTTCGAAGAATACCGGTTCCTAAATCGATTCTGCCATACCACCTAATATATCGTCGTTCTAATGCCAACGCACCCAAATCAGTAAGATTAGATTCTAATATGATTATTAGATTTTTATCTCTTGGTGGTTTAACAGTATGATCTGAAGAATATAGCCGCTTTCCTGATTGATCCTTTTCCTATATAATAAGGAGTAAGATTGCTTTGACGAATATACGAATACACATAATATTTTAGGTTATTATCTTGCATTAGCCCTACAACAATAGAGCAAATATATAGATATTATGACTCTAATGATATATCTATTTATCATTTCGAAAATGGTAGCGATAAGAGGAATCGAACCTCTATTTCAAGAATATGAGTCTTGCACTTTACCGTTAAGTTATATCGCCTTGGCACCGCAACTTGGATTTTAACCAAGAACCTAATCGCTCAGAACGATTTGCTCTGATGCGGTATGGAAGCTCGTGGGGGAATTGCGCCCACCGTCTATGCTTTCAAAGAGCATGGTCTTCCTAGTAAACGAACGAGCCATAATAAATCTAAATCCTTGGGGTGGCTAATGGGATTTGAACCCATGCTATCTACTGTCACAAAGTAGCGTTTTTGACCGGGCTAAACTATAGCCACCATCTAGGATTTTATTCTACATCATTGGTTGGCACGGTTAGATTTGAACTAACGGCTTTCTCGCTCATCGGGCGAGTCCCTTGGACCACTCGGGCACATGCCATTGTATGATGTATAGGAAGTTTTGACGCTTATGAATAGCGTCGGCAGGCGATATCATTAGGCTGGATGTCGCATTCGAACAGGAACCAAGCTTCTAATCGCCTTTGTTTGTCGAATGAACATGATGCTCCACGCCGTAATCAGCGTGATAGCAATTAGATCAAAAAGGTTGACCAATGTGTTCATGACGATGTATTTATACCAAAGTCTGTTTCTTATGTCAATAAGTTTTTCAGCATTCTGGAAAATAGTTTGGAGTGTCATATTCTGGCGGGTTTGGCATAAACATCCAAAATTCCGGCTCTATCGTCCATTCTTCAAATCTATCTTCTTGCTGATCATATCGAGACCAGATAACCGTTTCGCCGAAATTGGTAAACATTCCAACCATGGCGCATGCCCATCCGCCAGAACAAAAAATAACACCGACTTGACCACCAACTTCACATGGTAGTTTTTCTTTGGTTTTATACCAATCAGAGATGACCGTCTCATTTTTTGTAATCATGATTTTTCTCCTATCTGGAGAACATATCTCATTTTTCTATTATGTCAAGATAGAATTTTCTTGACTCTTATATAAATATTCCCTACGATATTTACACGATGCGAGTATGATGAAATTGGTAGACTTGCTCCACTCAAAATGGAGTGGCGAAAGCCGTGTGGGTTCAAATCCCTCTACTCGCACCAATGCGAGCGTGTTGGAATAGGCAGACAATCCAGATTTAGACTCTGGTGGGAGAAATCCCGTGAAGGTTCAAATCCTTTCGCTCGCACCACAACCATAAAAAATCCCACCAAAAGCGGGATTTTTAATTTATTTTATCTTGTCTTGAAATTGTCGGTTGCTTTCCAAGGACCGTTGCGTCGTCTTTTAACAGGACCAACAAATCCTATTTTATTGACAGACGTATCTATTTCTTCTTTGTTGATAAAAGCAAACAATTCAGCAAGAGTATAACCGTCGTCTTTCTCTGGCGGCGTTTCTATTCCAGCAACTTCGGCTGCTTTTACAGTTTCATTATAAGTCAATGCTCTGAAGTTCAAACAATCAAAACATCTACCTGGACGCAACAATGCTTGGTCGATTCTTTCTTTTTGAGTGATATTCGCAGTGAATATCATTTTTTTATTACCAATGCTTGCCAGACCATCTCCAACATTCAAGAATTTAGACATTACTTTGTTGCCATCTGATTCTCTGCTTGTAAGAAGCAAATCAGCATCTTCAACGATCAACAATTGTTTGTCATCATTGATAAGAAAATCAACGAAGAATGAATCTGATTTTAGTAGTTCTTCTTCGTAAGTAAATGTCGTGTTCAGAGAACTATGCCAAATAAGACTGCGTATCAATGATGTTTTTGCAGTCCCAGGAGGCCCTAGCAAAACCAAAATAGAAGATTCGCTTGCGAGATATTTGTCAAAATACTCATATACGCCGCCATCTATCCACGGGTAGAATTCATTATAAATCTTTTTGGCTTTGGCGATTTGAATATTTTGTGATTGGCGGCAACCATCGGAAAGAAAGTCCCATGTAATAGTGGGGATTTTACTTTCAACTACATTATTTCTCAAATATTCTATGAGTTTTTCTAATGTTTTGCTTTCACCATAACAATCAATAGTTATACTTCTGTTATATTTTGTCCACATATCAATATGAGAATAGTTTCTATCATCGTTTTTATCTTCTAACGCAATAAATATTGTATCATCGTTGATAACAGCCGTATGTGGATCAAAGCTGTTTATTGTTGGTTTTACATCACAAAACGCCAATGCTTCTTTGATAAGAAGTATCAAAGTTTCAAACGTTTCGTTTACAGTATATTTTAGTTTTGTAGAGTAGCAGTCTCCGACAAATCTTTTACGAAAGTCTATTAGAGCAGAAGCAGAATGTTGTTTCGCTAGACATTCGTAATAAGAAAGATCGAAGTTTAGAACTTTTGTAGAATGGTCGGAGGAAAAATCAGACATTTTGTTCATGGGAAAAATTTCATCTTTCAATTTGCCTTTACTATGTAGCGAAAATCAGACTACAAGTCAATCTAAAAAAAGAGATTCTAGTTCTGAGATTGGTGACTCTCTAACGAAATCGAACCTAATATAGAAATAGATTACTTCCAACATTTTATAAGGAAATGGTAGGCGAGGAAAATTTTGAAATTTCGGCCTCTGCTTTGTAGGAGCAGCGCTCTTCCTCTGAGCTACTCGCCCATTTCGAGATATTTATACAACTCCCATTATATCATGTCAAGCTTTTTTCCAACTCTTTGGCAAGAACAATAACTCATTCTTCATACCACCACGCAAATGTTTTTGGAAAAAGCACACACAACAATATTAAAATCAAAGAAGCTCCTCCAATAAAACCAAAAAAGAATTTTGCTTCTTCAGTGATAAATCCATCATGCCAGAAGTTCATTTACGCCTCCATTGATGCTTTTATAGCCATTACCGCTTTCAAAGGGTCTTCCGATTTGGTTATCTCTCTGCCGATAACCAAAGCATCAGCACCATCATCCATGGCTTGTTTTGGTGTGGTTATATTCTTTTGGTCATGAGAATCAGAACCTTCCATTCTGATACCAGGAACCATAAGGAACATATCTGGATAACATTTTTTTGCAAAACCGATTCTGGATGGTGGGCAAATAATACCATCAAAACCTGCAATATGAGATTGGTTAATTCTGTTTGCGAACTGTTCATCTAGTGTTATTGGATTATCACCACCAATGCTAGTGAGAACCGTTACTCCTAGCAATTTAGGGCGTTTTAATCCAATAGCATATGCTTGATCAGCAGCAGCGACGGCTGCTTCTAATATTTCTGCACCGTCACAATGGATAGTAAGGAAATCTGGTTCTATTTCCATTGCGGATTTCACAGCACCAGCAACGGTGTTTGGAATATCATGAAATTTCAAATCGAGAAATAATTTTCGTTCTCTTGACGCACCTTTATTACGAATGGTTCGACAACTTTCCAAACCATTGGCGATGAAAAATTCTAATCCTATTTTGATATCAACGGTATCACGAAGTTTATACAATAAATCTTCTGCAATAGAGTATGATGGCGTATCGAGAGCTACAAAAATCGGTATCATTTTTGTGTTCCTTTTAGGATTATTTCGCATCTGAAAATGGTTTCATATGCGGGATATTCCGTTTATTATAGATTTCTTTTCTCATGCAAATCTTTCAATAAATCATCTTTGGTCATTTTATAATTGCTCAATCCCCATTTTGATTTCAAATCATATAAGGCTGTTTTCATAGCGAGTCCTGGCACCATTCCTAGTTCTAATAAATCATCGCCATTAACAGGAAATTTTGGAACAGACCATTCCAATAGTTCATCTGCGTCTTCGCTGTCGTTTTGGACACGCAATGTTTCCGCTACCATATATTTTTTGTCTTTATCAACAGCAATTTTAAATTTAGCTTGCTTCAAAGTTAGATTTGGGTGTTCAACAATATAGATTGCTTGTTTCTTTTCTTCTTTTGACCATTTCCATTTATCAGCCAAACTTTCTACAGATTCTTTATCGCCAAGATATGCTGCCATAAGACTGGCAGGTTCTTTGGTGTTTCCGTGTGCGGTAATGAGATTATGAATATTGTCTTTGACTGGAAGATCAATATATTGAGCTATATTGAAAGATATAAGGTCAGCCAAAATATAATAACCAACTTTACCGCTTACAATTTTAGACATTTCACTCCAAACACGCTCTCGTGAAATATTCAGCAATCCAGGCGCACATAGTTGCGCCGATTCAACAGAAACTTTATCATAAAGTTGGTCGCCGTTTTTCCCCGCAATTCTGGCATGAAATCTAAAAAATCGAAGAATACGCAAATAATCTTCTTTCATTCTTTCAACAGGATCGCCAATAAATCGTATTCTTTTATTTTCTAAATCTTTTTCTCCACCAAACGGATCAATGATTGTTCCGTCGAAAGTCATAGCCATTGAATTTATAGTAAGGTCTCTTCTACTTAAATCCTCAATCCAATTTCGTGTCCATGCTACATCAGCATGGCGTCCATCATGATTGGTTTCGGTTCGCAAAGTGGTTATTTCATATGTCTCTTTGCCAATAACAACAGTCCAAGTGCCATGTGCCAATCCTGTAGCAACATGATGAATGTTATCTTCTTTATAAATTGCTTCTTGTTCGTCTGGAGTTGCATCAGTACAAAAATCTATATCCTTTGGATTTTTACCCAATAAAAAATCCCGAACCGCTCCTCCCACAAGACGAATATCAAATCCTCTTTTTACAAAAGATTCTCGCAATTTTACTAATTCTGATGTTATCATGGGAAACTCCGGCGGCTCTCATATATTATACAAGAGCCGCTGTAGTGTCAAGAGCGCATTAGTAATCTCTTTCAAGAACGCATTACAAAATTATCACCTTGAACTTTGGCTATTTCATAAGTAGAATGTCCTCCACCTTTTTCATTGATAATGATTTTACTAGCGGTGAACAGATCGTTCCGAAGAAGTTTTGTAGCTCTGCTTCTTGCGGAACCTTTTTTACGGTCAATCCCCAAAGCATCACAAATCTCAACAGTCTTCATCGGAAAAGTTGATTGACGAAGAACACCGAGGATGCTTTCTTCAGTTAGCAGAATTCTTATTGGTGTTGTTCCTTTGTGATAAACTGGTATACTAGAACGGCGAAACGCTTTCGCGGAAATAACATATCTGTTATCGTTTTCACGAATAATATTACGGGTTTTTATCAAATCTTGAATAAACTGAGAAATCTTACGTCTAATGGGAGTTTTTTTCCTGCCTATATTGAGCATATCGCCAATTTGAATAGAAGCTATTGGACCATGCTCTTTTATCATATTATAGATGGATTCCTTATTGAAAGGCTCTCCATCACTTTCTGGTGATGGCGGAATATGACCATCAATGCCGCGTGCTTTTTTGGCGGCACGCACGTAATCACGCTGCGCTTCACGCACAACATCGCTTTCCGATTCAACTACATTCAAAGTTGGTTTTCGGCTACCAATCGATGTATCAACGCCAACACAAATATCATTGACAAGCAGCAATCCAATTACTTGGATTGTTGGATTCATGGCAACGCAGTCGCCAATTTGCTGAGCGATTTCTGGAGAAACCCGAATCACCTTCGCAGAAAGCATTTTGGTTTCCATTAGGCTTTTCCTTTTACCATATAACGGAATTCATCATAGGATTTGATCACTTCTTCTCGGATCAAACGACCCATCGTCTGTCTCACGGCAACACGTTTGTTATTCGTTGTCAGTTGTTGATCGGTTGCCCAACTATCCACAACATCCATGACCGTGAACGCCTTGCGACCAAACGCAGATGCAACAGCTTTGATTGTATCATAATATTGAAGACGTAACGGGGTGTCTTCATATGAATTGCTTTTGGATTTCAGACAGAGATTGGTATTGCTTTTGGCAATCAACTCTCCTTCTTCGATCAGGTTTGTCACCAAATCGCAAATCAATTTATAGCGATAAATGGTGCTGACGTGCCCAAAAACAGGTAATTGGAGCAAATCTTCCCTAGTAAGAAACATAGCATCGCTATAGTTTCTTTTGATTTCCCGTAGAAAAATCTGAGTTGGTTTGTCTAGTTTTGGTGCTTCTTGAACGGGAATTGAAACAGGCTGACGCACACGGCGCCGAGCCTTTCTTGTTATAACCTTGCGGCGACTTACAGCCATAGAACTTACCTCCGTTATGAGAGGTTTCCTATATCCTAAATTATAAGATTGTCAAGAATCAATTTGAAATTTTTATATTGTGCCATAATCTGGTATCTTTACTTCGTGATGCCCGTTTTCTACATAACCCAAATACGTGGTTTCTATTTTATATTTTTTAACTATTTGTAAAACACCATCCATATTTTTTGGTGAAACAATCAAAACCATACCAATACCACAGTTGTATGTTCTATACATTTCTTCTATGCTTACATCGCCTTCTGTTTGTATCCATTGGAATACTTCTGGCAATGCTGGTTTGTAAAAAAATCGTGCTCCTATATTTTTTGGCAATATTCTTGGGATATTATCAAGCAATCCACCGCCTGTAATATGAGCAACACCATTGATCAATTTTTTCTTATGCATTTCAAGAACAGGTTTTACATATATTCTGGTTGGAGTAAGAAGTTCTTCACCGATAGTTCTACCAAGACCGAATTGTGCTTTGGTTAGGTGATGATCCCATGCGTGTTTTTTCATTATATGATTTACAAGAGAAAATCCGTTAGAATGAATACCAGAGCTTGCCAATCCAACTAACAAATCATGATGTTTTATGGTTTTTTTCGGTAATAGATTCGTTCTTTCAACTGCCCCAAGACAGAAACCAGCAAGATCATAATGACCAACCTCATACATTCCTGGCATTTCAGCAGTTTCGCCACCGGCTAATACACAATTAGCCTGTTTGCAGCCCTCTGCGATGCCCTCTATGATATTTCTGGCTATTTCAGTATCCAACTTACCAGCGGCGAAATAATCTAAGAAGGATAGTGGTTCAGCGCCTTGTACGATGATGTCGTTTACGCACATAGCAACAAGATCAATACCAATAGTATTGTGTATTCCTGTTGCGATGGCTATTTTTAGTTTAGTTCCAACACCATCGGTGCTGGTAACTATAATAGGGTCTTTGAACCCTGCTTTTTTAATATCGAATAACGCACCAAAGCCACCAATACCGCCGATTGCTCCTCGACGGTTGGTAGCTTTGGTTATTGGTTTGATGATGCTAATAAGTGTTTCAGCAGCATCTATATCAACACCTGATTCTTTATAATCCATTTGATTCTTTATAATCCATTTATGGATTATATCAAATGAATGTTAGTGTGTCTACATTAATTCCAACCGTTCCTAGATAATCTGGAGCATTGCCTAACGAATTTGCTGAATTGGTAAGAGCCAAAAATGAATCAGTTCTATTGAATGAATAGACTGGCAATGTCGTATTTTCATCATCAATAGCAAATATTTGATATGGAACATAAAATGCAGCCGCATCAATATCGTTGCCTTTATAACCAACAAGAACAGGAGTAGTATCGCAAGCATATTGATCAACATATACTCTCATATGGTTATTCAATGTTCCAATAAACGCTGTTCCTTTTTGTTCGCAGAATGATATACCTTCAGTTGTTCTTGCGAAAGCTGAAGTTGTAGCAGATTGAAGAATGGTCAATGCTGTTGGGGAAACAACACACCAATTTCCTGCGCCTCTTCTTGTTCTAGCGGCAATCAAGTTAGCTTGGCGGTTAATCAAAATAGAAAGAAGAGCGTGAACATCACCAACGAAAGTAGGATTTGAAATATCAATGTGTATGCCATCAGAATATATTGTTCCTGTAGCTGTTTCCATATCATATATAGATGTTGGTGTTGGTGTACCAGCTATTTCTCTCAATTGAGTCAAATGATCATTATCGATTTCGGCTATCATTTCTTGTGAAAACGCAGCAATCATTTTTTCTTTCGAATATTTTTCTTGTTGGTTCCATTTTAGTGGAATATTTTTTGTTGTGCATTCAACAACTTCTTTCAAAATTTGAATTGAAAGTCTGTTTCCTTTTGAAGCTTCCAATATTTGATACGGAGACAATGCATGTTGTATTTGATATGGAGACGATGCTTGTTGTAATTTAACACCGACTGCTGCGATTTTTTTATCAGATGCTTCTGCATCGTGTATCAAAGGAAGACCGCTTTTATCAAGTTTTTTATTGATTTCTTCAACAGTTCCTTCAACAATAACTTCATCTGCGTATCTTACACGCAATGTATGAATTTGACCTATTCCGCCATACTCGTTATATTTTAGAGGCTGTACACCAATAATATCATTAGCGATAAGATGAGGGAATGTATTTTTGATTACAGGATAGATAATACTATCATACATGTAATCGTATTTTTTATTCATTCCACTTTTGGCATTTTCAAGCAACAAATCTAATGCTTTTCTTTTATTAGAATTGAAGCTTCCGTCTTTATTGTGGTCTAAATGGTCTATAATACCAGATATTTCTTTTTCATTATCAATTTCAAACAATTTGACTTTCTCCATTTTTAGTCCTCTCTGTATAGGACTAATATTTATATAATATACTGATATTATCTTATAATAGCAACCATTTTAGCTATCTGTTGTTCAAATGTTTCACAATCTTTGTGGTCGCCAACATCGTTTCTGCCTCTCAAACGAATGACTTTATATCCAGCTTGTTCTGCCAACATAGTTTCTTTTTGATCTTTTTGTTTTTGTTTCTCTAACATCTCATTACGTTCTTCTTCTGATTTTCCTGTTATATTGAACCATGAATATAACCAATGATGTGCCCCGTCAAATTCTATGATTGTATTATATAACGGAACATAAAAATCAAACGGATGTCGCAATCCTTGTATAGAATATTGTCTTTTATATTCAATGTTATGGTCTTCTAACCATAGAGCAACAGTCCGTTCCCCTTTGGTGTTGTTGAATTTTGTAGGATTTTCTGACATATATTTTACACGAGCTATTGAATAGCGTTCTTTTTGTTCGTCTGTTCTTTTTATACCAATAATCTTATTTCTAATAAGTTCATTTAGTCGCAGTCTTTCTTCTGGTGTATAAGTTCTTTCTAATGCTTTGATACGCATTATTTTTTTAGATTCTTCGTTGTGTTTTTTACCACAAAAGAAACCACCTTCTGTTCTTTTGGAATAATAATCTAAAAGACCTTTGCGTGATTTTTCAATATTTTCTTGACTTATTATTTTTCCTCTATGAGCGTCGCCTATTTTGTCTTTTGATTCTTGAGTATGTAATAATCCTGTATGCGATTTGACCATTTTTTGTTTAGTTTCATCAGATGCCGAATAAACGCCAACTTGGCCTTTATTCCAAGCTTCTCTGCCTTGTAAACTTGCTGAAAGGTTTGCTTTATGTTCATCTGTTCGTATTCTACCAGATGCTTGTTCTGAAATAGCATTGGATACTTCGTTTGATACTATCAAAGCATTTGGAAATTGATTTTTATATTCTTGTAAAGTAATAGAATGCGATTTTAGATGCGTTCCTGTTATTTGAGGAAAAGCTTTTTTACATATTTCACATTCGATTGTTTGTCGAAATGGTGGTTTTGTGGTTTCTGGAACGCTGGTGCTTCTGCCTTCTTTGATAGCTCCTTCCAACTCTCCGTTTATAAACATTTTTGTTGCTGTTGAATAAGCAAGTTTTTCTCGTTTAGCCCATGAATATAATGATAACATAATATTTCCTAATAAAAAGTATTATATCAAAATGAACATGATAAGTCAATGTTTATATTTTGATAGCAACAAGACCGAGATAATCGTAATGAACAAAAAAGCCGGAAAATCCGGCTTCTCTGTATCTCTAAAATGTGTAGATATACACTACAGATTTTATAAAAATGCTAAGTTTGTTGTATCAATACCAACAAGACCCAAGTAATCTGCTGCGTTGCCGAGCGAAGAACTTGAATTCGTTAGAGCAACGAAACCGTATCTTGTCATAAAGCTTACGACTGGTTCGAAGGTTTGAGGATCAATAACAACGCCACTGCTTGTCAATGGTACGTATGGGCAGTAGAAAGCTGCTGCGTCAATATCATTGCCTTTATATCCAACCAATACTGGTGTTGCGTCAGCAGCATATTGGTTGACATAAACACGCATCGCATTATTCAGTGTTCCAACAAATTTAGTATTTGTAGGAGCTTCGAATACGCCTTCAGTTGTTCTTGCGAAAGCTGAAGTTGTAGCAGATTGAAGAATGGTCAATGCTGTTGGGGAAACAACACACCA
>OCZT010000922.1_pt1 | contig 29916 bp, 34 predicted proteins | sample 1539031 | NCBI WGS metagenome assembly OCZT01 (sample SAMEA3539308, study PRJEB22396) | soil metagenome | biome: tundra; feature: field; material: soil | place: USA | collected 2010-05 | depth 0.15 m | reverse complement strand
TTCTATAGCTCAATGGATATTTTAAGTACCATCTTACATTTAATAGGATAATTTCCCCTTCATAATGCTTCTATTTAAAGGAATTAGATAGCATATTACTATCTTTGGTTTTCGTTTGATTCTATTGTATCATTAGAAAGGATTTTTTGCAACGGAACCGTATTCCTGTCATCCGATTCACCTTATCTAAATTTACTTGAAATTATATAAAAAAGTTTTAAAAGGCATTTGAATATCATTAATCGAGTTTGTTATGAAACTCAGAGAGTCTATCAGGCATAATATACAGAATTAGCTAAATCTAAAGCACTTGTTAAAAATTTGATCAAAAAATTTGATAACAAATAAAAAATGTAATTAATTGCTGATTTGAATGGTGTTAAAGATTATCACAAGGAATGAACGGGCTCGAAGGGATTTGAACCCCCGACGTCTGGGTTAGAAGCCCAGTGCTATATCCAGGCTAAGCCACGAGCCCAATTTATTATTTCTATTGAGGAATACGAATTATGCGTTTTAAGATAAAAACTTTTTGTATGAATCAGTAGTTCTGATTTTTTGCAATTCCGAATTACTTTTTCTATTTATTTAGTAGTTATACTTAATAATTAGCAGGAAAACTTTATCCATACATCTTAATCACATATCTTGTAATCACTTCTAGAAAATTCAATATTGTAGAGTTCTTGAGCAAAAATGAGTAATATTCTCCCGAAATTATTTGGGGATTTTGCGGAGAAGGATCATATTTTAGAGTTTGTTCCCGTCGAATACGACGAAATTTATAGCGTAATAAAGATATCCTAGAGAGCCATTATTAATCAACTAATTTATTGTTTAAGCTACCTCTGCACTATTAAATTGGAACTATGTTACCCAATCAATTTATCTCTAAAAAGAGATATATTAGGGATGTTTTGTATAAGAGATCGTAAAAAATGTCTTTTAGGCAGCTCTCAAATCAAAATTATTAGCTTATAAATCTATTTTTTCATTAATTCTGCTACTTAATCATTTTTTTGTCAACATAGTCAATATCAGATGGCACAAAATTTTGTGTTATCATGACTACATAAAAATGTGGTTATAAGGAATTCTCGAAAAAGGCCTCCTTGAGATGTACATTATTATAAAAATACATCGAATAATTATAGCTTTTATTTTGGGAAAATGTAGAGAAAATATTGTGTTTACGATTTCCAATAATACATAAACACGGATAAGTATCATAACTACTAATTTTTGTTATTGAGATATCATTGTAAAATAAATGTAGTTTTGTAGTGTCATTATATTTAGAGACTTCGATAAACTTCAATTTTTATTCAAACGTTTATACAATTCATATAAGCAATTTGTTAAAAATGAGATTTTATCGAAATTATCTACAATTACCCCATATACTCACACATACTACCAATCATCTCTCACTTTTTCACTCTTCCAATATCAATCTGTTCGCTTTAAGTTACAATGTATAAATTATACCATTTAATTATTTTAAATTAACTATACCAAAAATAGTTTATGAATAAAAATTACTTTTCCATAAAATGTTTTAAAATCAAAAAATAATTTTATATTAATTATGTTTTTATTATTTGAGGAAAATACTCACAAATTTAACATTAAGATTTTTTTCCCCTAAAAAAGCAATGCATATTAACCTTAAATCAAATTCTAGACTTAAAAGAACCGAGGAGAGCTATTACAAACACCTATAATTCAAATAAAAATTTTTAGATTTGAGGACTTGTCCTTGGATAGTTGAACAAATTTGAAAATGATAATACCCCTATTTCAGTGAAATTATTAAAGAAAATGCTAATAGTTTCCTTCAATATATTCAAAATAACACAACTATAGTATTATAACTTTATTTTATGGAGATATTTGATATGAACTGGCCTGCTAAGAGAACAATTTCAGAACCCACACGCTGGGATCCTTTTGAAGAGATTAGAAAAACGCAGGAACGCCTGAACCTGCTGTTTGAAGACTTCATGCCAATGAAAAAATGGGGAGGGAGGAATGTATTCACTCCTGCCATTGACATCAAGGACGGAGAAAACAAGCTTTTGGTAACTACTGACCTGCCAGGAATAAATAAAGAGGATATTGAACTAAACCTTAAAGAAGACATGCTTGAGATAAGTGCGAAGAGCAGAAAGGAAACAGAAACCGAAGAGGAAGGATATATTCGTAAGGAAAGAGAATATACGCACTTTTACCGAGCCGTTCGCCTGCCTATAAGAGTTAAAGAGGAAGGGAGCACTGCAAAAATTGAAAATGGTGTCTTGACTATAACACTCCCAAAAATGGAGCTTGAAGAGCCATCAAAAAAAATACAAATCGAATGATCTTCGAGAAATGATAGACACTTTTCGGTGCAATAGGAAGTTCATTTCATTCAATACCCTGCAAATTGCTGCGGGATGAAAATTTTCATGAGAACCATTATTAACTAACTGATTTACGTTTTTAGCTACTTATGTAATGTAAATGGAACTGAAACATGCAAATTATTTTATGTATAAAAGAAAGCATCACATGGATTATTTATTCCTGTGATTATAGAATTTTCAAGTGACTTGAGCGTCAAAAATTATGTTTACAACTATAATTTATTTTTAAAAATATAAGTAATTAATGAATTGACTATATAGAATTTTTATAAATCCCTAAATTGTATCATATGATTATAAACAGCATATAAATGATTCTTATAAATCAGGCGTTTACCTGCATTCTCTATATTCTATAATTAGTCTAGAAATATCTTGAATGTTCATTAGAGAACCTTGGAATTACTCAGCTAAACTAAGAAATAAATTTTTATGGCCGGGTTTCAATTAAAGGTAACAACTCAAGCAATAGACACTTATTTGTCAATCCTAATATTCTATCCATTCATTAATACATGGAGGTAAAAGATTGAACGAATCCAATGTGATTGAAATTGATGATACAATCTGGGAACAGATAATTGAACAGTCTTCAAAGCCAGTTATTGTAATGTTTTACAGCCCATTGTGTACTTTTTGTGAGGCAATTGGACCTCATTTTGATAAGTATGCACATGAATTCCATAACTTGGCAATTTTTGCCCGAGTGAATATTATAATAAATACGTGGACTTCAGAAAGGTATAGTGTTCATAGTACACCAACGTTTAAGTCTTTCTGCCATGGAAAATCTGTATGGGAACAGGTAGGTGAAATATATCCTTCCATTTTGAAAACTGCGATTGAGAACATAATAAATTATGGGGAGGATTGTATCAGAAAAAGTACTCCAGTTGGCCAGAGTATTACAGGCTATATATGAATTCTTCACATATGAAGATCTACGTATTAGCGATACTTTTAAACTATCCTAGCCATAAACTTTTTAGATTTTTTTTCCGTAAGCTCTTAATCTTAGAGTGTTCATATTCATCAAAGGCTTTCATGAAGCTATCATAACTCTTAATATCGCGTTCATGAGGATTAAATGTATATGCTTCATTAGAGAAAGATAATAGTTTTAGCGTCATCTGACGTTTATATTGAGACGTCCTCTATACCCAATTTCCATGATATACATTTCCAAGTAGTAACATATCTCTTATAGTAATATCGATAAGTTGTGTTAAAAGGGTTCTCACGATTGATCACAAATTTATTGATTGGATCTTACGAACTTGATGAATAAAAATAAACGTAAGAGGCATTGTAGACAATCGATATTATTAAACATTTACAGACAAATACCGTTAATTGTTCAGTTTTCCTGCTAAGCACCAATTAGTCGGTACTTATTTTTTTCGGCTACTGCAAACTTTAGAATAAATTAAGTCCCATTGTTCCTTTCAAGTTCAAAATCCCCATCTAATTGGTCTACAAGGGAATTTATCAGCTGGAAACCTAGACTTTCAATATCTTCAATCACAAGATTTTCAGGTACACTGACTCCATCATCTGAAACTGTCAAAGTGAAACTAGCACTCTTAAAGCCTTTGTATTTGCTTTCTTCTCTGCTATTTCTGAATTCTCCGTCTTCTGTCCGAAGTAGTTTGATATAAATTTTTCCGTTTGCCCTTTATAAAAATGCGTGTTTAAGGGAATTCGAAATAAGTTCATTAATAATTATTCCTAGTAGAATTGCAGTATCCATATCAAAAAAAAGGTTATTTTCGACATCCATTCTTAGGTTTATATTGGTATTCACAAATCCATAAGTCTTGAATTAATTTTGAGTGAGCTTCTCAATGTATAATGAAAAATCTAGACCGTCGGATTTTTCGCCTTTCTATAATTCTTTATGAATAGGGGCCATAGATATTATACTGTATCCTGACTTTCCCTTAAAGCATCTAAGACTTCTGAACTCATCACTTTCCATCTTGCTTTTGAATTTATCAGCTTGAAGAGCAAGAAGTGAGGATATTATCTGTAAGTTATTCTTAATCCTGTGATGAATTTCCTTTTTACGAGTAATTTCAATATTTGCTAGTACTTCATCTATTTTTTTGCGCTCAAGAGAATATTGGATAGAACATTTCAATAATCTGCCATCCATTTGCCCTCTGATTAAATAGTCCTGAGCACCTTTATTCACAGCATTAATCCCAACTTTTTCATCATTTGATCCTGTAAATATTATTCTCGGAATTCGTGAATTCCTTGCATAAATCTCAAAAAAGTGTCTATCCCATCGATATCCTGCAAGCTCAGATCTGGCAATATTACCTCAAATGAATGCTCTTTAAGAAGACTCAAACCTTCGTTAAGGGTTTCAACATTTTTGAGTCCATATGGGAAGTCGGCTAATCCATCCAGCATCTCTTCAATCAGACATGCCTAAAATACATGTGATAAAAAAAGCGTACTTAAAGGATCGAAGAAAAAGATACAAGAGTTCTGTTTTTTCTATTGTAAGGTTTTGATTTCTAAGTGAATTCTATTTTTATTTCATATGGACCTAAGCTTAAGTGGTAATAAAATATAGCCATCAATTCGAGCAGTTTATCAGGAGTTTATCTATTATGCCTTGAAAAAAAATGGCTATATTGTTGTTTCATTTCATATTCACTAGCTTCAGGCTCAGTGACTGATCTTGTTAGATCTATCAGTGATGGCCGTGTCCATTGTGTCCTCCATGACCATCATGTCCTCCATGACCACCATGGCCACCATGGCCACCGTGGCCACCATGGCCACCGTGGCGGTGCCAGTGATGATAGCTATCCCAGTATCCACCCCCAGCGTATCCGCCTACTGCAACTGGTTCTACATATACAGGTTCCACTGCGACTGGTGCTACTGCGATCGGTTCCACATAACCACCATAATAATCATCCACCCAGTGTCCATGGTGATAATGGCCGTGGTGATGTTCATGCCCGTGTCCATGTCCGCCATGTCCACCGTGTCCGCCATGTCCGTGATCAAGAACAGCAACAGCTGATACTCCTGTCAAGGATACTACGAAAAGGACTGCCAGCAAAATGACCAGTACCTTTTTTATTCTATTAGATATTTGTTTTCCCATAAACATGCACTTCCAATTTATTTTTATAAAAATATGATACTGTAGATTTTATTCTTTTATTTATGTACTAATGTACATACCTAGAGGTAATTATTTATCACCCTCGTTATTTCAAATTAATGATACGAAAAATAGTTTCTAAACGAAAAATAATGCCACGTAAAATATTTCGCAGTCATAAAACAATTAGATATTAATAATGATTTTTTTATTTTTTCCCACTAATGCATATATATTAAAAACATATTCATGCATTGGATGGCAGAGAGTATAGATCAAAGTCATTGACCCTGCAATTTTACTCAAGGCTGACTATGAATCATAGGAAAAGTTATTCGAACTTAACTTATCAGTTCTCTCAGTGCTAGGTGACTACCTGAGAACATAAAATAAGGATCATCAAATCAGAAAGATACTTCTTTTTTAAAATTCTTTGAGCACAAAAAATATATATTGTACACCTACAAATCGGATTTATTTAATCGAAACTGTACGAAGCATCTGTTGCCAGATTTATTTCATTTGATAAACTACTTTTATTGTGCCAAGCTTCATTAGTTGTGGATTAATTCAAATTGCTTTGTCATATGCTTTTATTGCGTTATCGTTCGTCTGACAATATGTTTAGGTTCGGATGGCTGCACTTAATTTGATTTAGTTGTTTTTTTCATTTTCGAATTTTAGGTGATTTTGTAGGGAGTTTTTGATCAAGAGTAACTCCGTAATATCTTGTCCTTGCAGCTCCCCAAATGCAACCATTTTTCCCGAAAATTTTCAGTTCAATATCCTGGATATACTTGCAAATTGTATTCCCTGCCCTAGCGCCCTTGCAAACTATACAAGACTTTTCACAAAAAATAAGTAGGTTAGCTTTCTCGTCAGTCATTTTCACACTCATTCTCCATAGATTATTTTGATTTGGATGCTCCCTGGCTACCTTTATAGATAAAGTGCTCTTGATATAGCTATAATCTTAGCTTCAATCATAGCGTTTTCTTCCTGTGCACGGGACGGTAGCACAATAGAAGCACTCGCTAACCTTAATCCCTATAAGGGTATTTTACGGGAAGTCAGCCTTTGCTACTGCACACCTACCTTCATTTTATCGAACGTCTCTCCTGAACCGATAATTCCTACTTTGTCCTTTATCTAGAGGCAGCAGCCGGTCTCTATCCCCCACAAATGGACTGCAAATTTTAATTTTTTCCAAGATTTTTCAGGTATTTGACCATGAAATTGTCTTCAAGCCAAATTGATTCATTATACACAAGCTGGCAAAACCAATAGGTACTACACTATAAATTTCATCCTTTGAAGCGATAGCCACAGGAAAGATCTTTACCTTTGAAAAGACAGTTTTCATATCTTAACTCAATTTTACTATAGCGGTCAACAACAAATGATTGCATTATAAAGTTATATATTTAAGCATCAAAATACGTATCCATTTTTTTATTTGTGTATTTTAATCAATTTCAGGGCAAAAAAATCACTACCGGATTCATTTCAAAAAAAGGAAGGAGAATGGCAAACGTTTAAAATATTAGAGAGGTTGCCAGAAATCCTAACTGAAATCGATTCAAAAAACGAAAACGTTCAGGTCGGCTTTTCTTTATGATGTGAGACTATAATTTTCATCTTTTAGGAATAATACTCAACTCATAAAAACACTTCATTTAACTGCTATGGGGAATACCAAATAATTATTGATGGTGACTCTAAGAAATATTCCTCTATAATTTTTAGAATTAGCACTACCTATATTTGCAAATACGAAATATATTTCACTCATACATATCCGAGTAATAAACATTTTTTAATAACTGATTATACTTGTGTTCCTTGGTTCTTCAGGACTTAGAGCCTATCCAAAAAATCAATCGTGGCTATTGCAAAAGTTACAAAGGTCTACAATACTAGTATCCTTTAAAATTGAATGCATTCCCAAAAGTGAAAGCTACATAGAGTCACAACATTTTCCTATAGGCCTTCACAGCCTTACTTTTGTACTTAATAAATTATCATGACGTTAAAAGAAAAATTATTATCTATGATCCTTTATGAAAGGAAATAGACAGGCCTAGAGAAAATATCAAAAATCTAATTTAATCGATGGGTTCAAAGATGCTGAATGCGGAGAATAATAGAATGGAACTACTAATTGATCCCGAATTTAAAAATTTAATACCACCGATGAAACCAGAAGAATTTCAGGGCTTAATCGAAAGTATTACAAAATATGGGTATGATGATTTATATCCCATTGTTGTTTGGAATAATACTATTATTGACGGTCATAATAGATATTTAATTTGCAAAGAGTTGAATATTAATTACTATGTGTCTGAAAAAGAGTTTGATGATCGTATTAAAGTGATAAATTGGATTATTAATAATCAACTAAATCGAAGAAGTATGACGAATGAACAGAGGAACTATCTGATTGGAAAGAGGTATAAGGAAGAAAAAAAAGACGAATATAGACCAAAAATAAAAGAAGATGTAGTTTCTTTGATCACTATGAAACCTTTTGATGGTATACTGGAACAAAAAATAGCAAAGAAATACCAAGTAAGTCCTAATGCTGTACGAAAAGCAGAGAAATTTGCTGATGCCATAGATGAAGTTGCGAATAATGCGAATATAAATCCTTACAAAATTCTTGGTAGAGAAATTAAAGGTACTAGAAAAGATATACTCGAATTATCACAAAAGCCCGCGGAACTACAAAAGGAAATAATTGAAAAGATTGAGAAAAAAGAGGTTCCGAATATTAAAACTGCGCTGAAAGAAATTGAAGATGAAGTAATTTTTGATGAAATTGAAGGGTATTCTGAAATAAATCTCAAAGAGAATGAATATAGTAGCCCCTATGATTTAGCTGAAAAAATCTTCGGACTAATAAATAACTATAAAAAAGATTATGATGACATCGACCTGGACTTTATTAAAAATACACTGGAAATAGTAAATAAACATTTAAATGAAAGAGTTGTCATGCGCAACCGGAATGTCAAGAATTCGTAGACTATTTATATATAACTTCAATAAGTGCCATTATTGTCTTTTCGGAGATGCTCTTAGGAAGATGAACAATTTACTATGAAGAATCTTAGAAAAATAAGGAGGCTAGATCTACATTTTTTTCACATTTAGAAAGATTCAATAAATGCTTTCCTCAAAGATAGATTATAAGCTTTTTACAGCTATTCTCTCAGTGCTCTAAGGCTTCCACGAATTCAGTGAAAATGATAAATTATGGACTTTCATAAAGCTTGTACTTTACAATAGGTTGAACGCTCATGTTCCTAAACTATTAAAATGAATTCTAATCTTTAAATCAATAGTATTATTTTTTTGGTAATCTGGTCAAATTTAGCAGGAGCATAATTCCTGGCTGAAGATTTAATCTTCGATCTGAATATGAATTTGGATTAAATTATCATGAAAATTACACTTAACTACTAAATGATTAGGGCGATTTGAGATTCACACTCTTTTTTATAAAAAAATAGATGAATTTATAACAAATTTATTAACACTTCCGTCTTATAGATATAACAATTTAAATGTCGTATTTCCATTTTATAGTATAAAGGTGGCTTGAAACATAAATAATTTAGTCAATAACTATTTTTGGGGAACTTTCCAATTTATAAGCAAAATACAGGGTATTCGACGAAACAAAAAGGAAACAAAGAAAACGATATCGTTTCCTAGAGGGATTGATCGAATCTTAACAAAAATAGACATCATATTTTTGTGAAAATTTGAAAATGATCTTTTGTTCGCGGTTCTCAAAAATTCATGGAAAAAATATGAAAGTAAAGAAACGATACAAATTTCAGACAAATTTTGCAAGAACTGCCCTGATATCTTCTGAAACATCATCAATATCTTTATTGCCTTCCAGAGTTACCAAGATACCCTTTTTTAAATAGTAATCTATAAGAGGCTGAGTCTGCATTTTATAAACTTTCAAGCGATTTTGAACTGACTCTTCTTTGTCGTCAGACCTCTGGTAAATTTCATCTCCGCAGATATCACATATACCTTCTTTTTTCGGTTGGTTAAAAATTCTGTGATAACTTGCTCCACAGTTTCTGCAAATCAGCCTACCGCTGATTCTTTCGACCAGCTTCTTGTCAGGCACTTCAAGATTAAGAACAATATCTAAAGGCTTGTCTATTTCATCCAAAATGGCTTCAAGAGCATCTGCTTGAGAGACAGTCCTTGGATAACCATCAAGGATAAAACCTCTTTTGCAGTCAGGTTCTTTCAAGCGATTCTTAATGATCCCTATAAGTACTTCATCAGGAACAAGCTCCCCTTTGTCCATATACGCCTTAGCTACAAAACCCAATTCAGTGCCTTTCCCGACATTTGCCCGCAGGATATCCCCTGTGGAGATCTGCGGGATTCCATAGAAATCAACCAATTTTTTGGCCTGCGTGCCTTTTCCAGCACCGGGAGGCCCAAATAGTATTATATTCATTCGAAAATCCCGTTCTTATATCCTTGTAAATTGTTGCAGTTATATTTAGATTGGATTACTTCCCGAAATCAAAAATGACCTTACTCCTCCCCGAAGAAGGAGCGAATCATCGGATGCATTTCCATAATCTGCTCAGAGGCTATATCCTCATAAAGACGATACACGATACTCACAGTTAACAACAACCCTGTACCACCAGCACTTCCAAGGGTACCAAGAAGGCTTGCAATAAGGGTAAGGATACCTATGAAAGCCCCACCGATCACTGTAACCTTCGGAATGTAGCGCTCCATGACTTTTTCAATGCTACTAATATTCCGCCTGAAACCAGGAATCTGCATGCCTGAATCGAAAATCTTCTGAGCTGTGGGCTTCGCACCCATGCCTGTAGTCTCTATCCAGAAGAGGGCAAAAATAATTCCGCCTACTATAAGCAAGGATGCATCTGTAAAGACGTGAATTACTATCTGCCAGATAGCAGGAGTGGTTGTAGCACCTACACTCGCAAAAGAATCCTTCACAAGAGATGGAATCCAATTATGTGGACCGTTTATTGGGGAAAGATAATACATGATTCCGTTAATAGGTTGTGATCCCCTAAACTCCCCAAGTAATGTAATCCCCCGGTTGGCAAGGATAATTCCAATCATCTGAATGTTAGCCTGAAGAGCCCTAACAAGAATCATTGGCAGAACAGATGAGTATATTAACTTCACCGGGAAACGACCCCTTGCCCCTCTTACACCACTGTGAGCGAGAGGTATTTCTATTCTCGTACTTTCCACAAGCACTACAAGCAGGAAAATAAGAACTGTGCTCAGGAGTGCAAGAATTCCTCCCTGGATAAGCAGATAACCAAGGCCACTACCTGAAAAAAGATAATCTGCCCCAGTATTTTGGGCTATCCAGATCCATTTCGGAATTAATCCTATTGGAAGTCCTGACTGATCAGGCTGCCAGTTAACTATCCCTGTAACGATCTGCTGTGAAATCCCCGCAACTATGAAGAGTCCGACCCCTGACCCAATACCCCATTTGGAAACTACTTCGTCCATTAAAAGAACAAGTGTACCTCCGATGAAAATTTGAACAAGGAGTATTAGAGTGATCACTCCCAAGCCTACACCGAGAGCAGAAGCAAGTACTGGATCCGGTTGAAGATAACCACCAAGTAACTGCGGCAGAGCTTCCAGTATGATCATGACTAAGACAAGAAATTTCTGAGCTCCCTGGAAGAATGCCTGATCCTTTGGGTCCGACAGGTCCATTTTGATAATATCTGCTCCAACAAGAAGTTGCAGGACAATCGACGCAGTGACAATCGGCCCAATTCCCAGGAGAATCAAAGACCCTGAAGCTCCTGCTATAACGGCACGGTAAGTTTCAAAAAGGTCAACAGAATTCTTGGACATCCCGAAGAGCGGCACATTTGCCAAAGCAAAGTATAGCACCAAAACTCCCAGAGTCCACCAGAGTTTAGTCTTAAAGTGTACATGTTTTTCCGGACTTGCTACTGCTGGTAACTTGTTAAAAAACGGTTCTAATGTATCCCTGAGAGTCATCGATTACACCATTCAAACCATATATTAAGATTATACTGCTTGAAGTATTGAACTATATTCAGTAATAAGATACTTATATAGAGCATATGTAATATAAAAAAATTATCAAAGAGCGAAAATAAGTAATGCCAGAATGACACTACTTATTCAGCATCAATACACCCACCACTTGCGTTTTCAATCTTTTTACGAGCAGATGCTGAAAATTCTTTTGAGGTAACTACCAGGTTCTTCGTAACGCGCCCACTTCCGAGAACCTTCTCGATTCCCAGATTTTCAAGGCTAATGTGGTATACACCATCCTGGATTTCTGCAAGCCCCTCTTCAACGAGATAAGGAGCAAGTTCATCAAGCTCTCCTACATTTACTATAGAAACATCTGTGGACACTTCAGCAGGGCGCTTGAAACCATGCTTGCCATAGCTATAGCCCCTTATCATCGCTCTCACGAAATGATGTTTACATCCACCTGCTTTTCCGCGGCCCCCTCTATTTCCGGCTCCACGCCTGTTTTTATGAGTCCCGCCTCCACATGTCCTGGATCCTCTGAACTTCTTTGTATCCATTTCAATCACCTTATCTCATCTTATGCAGGAGTACGTTGATATCTGTATTATGGTTTCCAAGCACTCCACCCTGTTGAAAAGTCCTTTTAATCCCTGCATGTCCTTTTCGTGGAGGATGGAGCCTAAAAATGGGCTTCAATTGTGGGATGTCCTTAATGGAAGCTTCTCCCTCTATTACAGCTTCAGCAAAAGCCTTTATTGAATCGTAAGTAGTATTTTCCTGGATGTATTTAGCGGTCAAGCGAGTATCACCTTCGAGTCTTCCACGGTTTTCGAGGATCTCTGCAAGAATTTTTGCGTCAACCTTCCCATATGCAACGTAGTCCTTCACTTTCAGGATCATACCTTTGAAATGAGGATTCTCTGGAACGAGCACACAATGATTAACCTTCTGCAAACGAAGCATCTTCATGGTATCTTCAATGGTGTACCTGACATTAACCCGACCTCTCAGCCTAACAACTGCATACATTTCAGGCTTCCTCCTTGCGACAGTATATCGGCAGCCTCATGACGTTGACATGATTCAGAGCATCAAACGTTGCCTTTGCAAAGTTAAGAGTTGATCGAGTTGTTCCAAAAGTATTGGTCCATACATCTTTAATTCCAGCTTTTTCCAACACCTTGGTTGCAGTGTTTCCTGCCGCAATCCCAAGCCCTCTCGGAGCTGGAATAAGAATTACACTCACACTACCCGCCTTTCCTTTAACTTCATAAGGTACGGTATGCGGTAGACCGCAGGCGCATTCCCATGAACCGCAGCCTCTGCGGATATAGGTGATCTCTAGCTTCGCAGCGTCAATAGCTTTTCGAATTGCAGGCCCTACCTGCACATCCTTTGCCTGTCCTAGTCCTACATAACCATTTCTGTCCCCTACAATAACGGTCGCTCTGAATTTGACACGGCGTCCGGAGTCAGTCATCCTCTGAACCATGTTAATATCGAGCACCTCGTCTTCCAGATCAGGAAGCAGCATATCAATTATTTGAGGTTCCCTGATTGGCAGGCCTGACTTAATTGCTTCTTGCATGGAAGTAACTTGCCCTTCAAAGACAAGTTTTCCAAGCCTGGTTTTTGGAACCCAATTTTGATCGAATGCCATTAAATCACCTTAACTAAACTCAGCAAAGATTTTCTCTTTGGTAGCTTCAAACTGCTCTGGCAGGTCTGAGCTCCCTTCTCTATATTCAGCAATATGCTTTCCCCGGATTCTCTCGTCCGAAGGGAATACTTCCGAGCTGCAGGGAATATCAAAACCTGAGTCTACAATTCCTTTAAGAGCAGCGTAAACTCTTGAACCTACAGAGGAAGCCTGAAGCCCTATGTCCAAAATGCCTCTATCATACCCTTTTTTCAAACATTTCAGTCCGAACAATAATCCTGTAAGGTACGCAGCTGGTGTATTCCCGGTAGCTTCTGTATAACCATACTTTTCAAGCTCATTTGAAACTGCTGAAGAATAAGTTGTATCCCCTTCTGGGGTCGGAGCTATTAATTGAATCTGAACATTTTTTGCACTCTTCCTGACAACCACACGATCCTGTCTTGAGAGCAATAACTTGAGACGAAGGTGATAATTAGTTCGTCCTTCCCTTCTTCTTCTAAAAGGAACCTTATATCTTGGTCCTGTTGCCATCTTCAGCTCCTCCAGGTTATTCCTTTTTTAACATTTTTTCGGACCCAAGGTGGGAATTAAGGTGAGAAACGCTTCTGTATTCTCCACCTTTTGCCTTTCTGTAGAGTCTGCAATACACAGACTTATCAAGCATCCCTTCTGCGCGCAGTTCCTTGAGTCTTTTTCTGAGAGCCCGGATCTTTTTGATCCACTGCTCTTTCTTCGGAGTACGAGCTCCCTTCTTACCTTTTCTAGAACCATGGCCCTTGCAGTGCCCATAATTACGTTTAGCAGCGAGAGCTCGGGCCCTGCCTCTGCTGACACCCCTTACAGGCTTGATCTTAATAGTGCCTTTCTCAATGAGCCCACGGATGTCTTCTCTCGTGATTGCGGAAGTGATTTCTTCCAAGGCTTCGGGATTGAGCCATACCCTATCAAGTCCGCATTCAAAAACTTTGGAAGCCAGCCTTCTCTGGTTAAACAAGTCTGACATTTTTAGTCACCTTTTCCAGGGTTCAGCACTCTAATTCCTAATTCTTTCGCTTTTGCGAGAATAACTGATTTCTTTCTTGCGCCTACTGCAGCTGCTACTCTGATAGCCTCATAAGATGGATCAACAAGCTCAAGTTCCGAAGTGTTGGAAATAAGCACATCAAAATAACCTGATGGATGCAGACCTTTTACTTCAACAGGACTTCCGTATCCTACCTGGGCAAGAGCTCCTTTTGACACATATTTTCTGCGCTGTTTGCCCTGAGAACCCCTCGGACGCCTCCAGTTAGTATCAAGTCTCTTGAACTTATGACTACACGTTCTTTTGAATTGGGGCTTCTTGCCTTTTTGGACCTTTCTCACATTAAATAATCGCTTTGATTCAGGATCCATGTCAAGGGTAGAAACTGAAGTACCTTTTACCTCACTAAATTCTTTTGCCATCATGCCACCTCAGGCCTTTTGAACAATGTAAATTCCATCCTGGAAAACCCTCGGATCAAACCTTCTGATCTTTGTTTTCTGTTCAATGTTTGCAGCAGTCTGTCCTACGTCTTCCTTGTTAATTCCGGAAATAACTACCTCATTTCCACTTACCTTAACATCCGTATCGCCAAGAATTCTTGCAACTCTTGGTTTTTTTTCACCAAGGAAGTTTCCAATTACGAGAGTTTTACCCTCAACTTTGACCTGCATTGGGAAGTGAGCATACACAATTGTCATCTTGCACTCAAATCCCTCACTTACACCTTTGACTAAATTTATGATATGGGAGGCAAAAGTTCCAACCATCGCTTTCTGTTCGATCCTTACGGATCCGGCATCAATCAGTACTTCCCGTTCCCTGACTTCGATCTTAATTCCAGGAAACCAAAATTTTCTTTCAACAGTTCCCTTCGGGCCTCTTGCTGTAAAAACATCCTGTGAGAGAGAAGTGGAAACTCCTTCAGGTATTTTAATTATTCTTGCAATCTCCTTAACCATTCTTTATTCTCTCCTCAATATACATAAGCAAGAAGCTGTCCACCGATTTTTTTCTCACGGGCATCGTATTGTGACATAACCCCGTTTGAAGTTGTTACGATAAGAGCACCAAAGTTCTTTGCCGGCAGAAACTGTTTTTCCCAGCGTTCAAAGCTGTTGGTTCCAACGGAATACCGCGGTTTGATCGCACCGCATTTGTTGATTCTTCCAACAAGAACAATGCTGTAAATCCCAGCTTTTCCATCATCAATAAACTCAAATTCGCCAATGTAACCAAGATCTTGCATAACCTTCAATACATTACCAATGTTCTTTGAAGCAGGCCTGATAACACAGGAACTCTTCCCAATGATCTCAGCATTCTTAATTGTTGAAAGAGCGTTTGCAAGAGGATCAAGTAATACCATTTCAATCACCTTATGAATATTTTTTAAATCCCATCTCGTGGGCAATCTCCCTGAAACAGTGCCTGCAAAGGTAAATATCGTATTTGCGAACAAGGCCCTGCTTTCTCCCACACCGTTTGCATACATTTACTCCTCTTCCAGACTTATTTATCTTCTCTGCCATTTAAATGACCTCCACGCCATAGCTCTCGTTAAGAAAGGCAATTGCATCCTCAACCGTGACTCTATGGTTAGCAGGAATTTTCCTTGTTGCGATTCTTCTCTTACAGATTCTCTCTCCAGGACGCTTGATCACAACTGTTACGTCCATTCCGAAAACCCCTATATTTGGGTCATATCTCATGCCTGGGAAGTCTGTGTGCTCTTCAATTCCGAAAGAGACATTTCCGAGGGAATCGAACTGGGACTTGACTAGAGATTTTTCAACGATACCTAGTGCGATTTCAAGGAACTCCTGAGCTTTCTGACCTCTCAAAGTTACCTTGCAACCTATGGGTTCTTTCTTCTTGATCGCAAAAGCTGGCAAAGTTCTCTTGGCAAAGCACCTTACGACCGCCTGACTTGTGATAGTCCGAAGGATTTCTTCGGCGTTCACGAGATGTTGGCCGCTTTCTCCAACACCCATGTGGACAATAACTTTGTCAATGACTGGAGTACGCATGGTGTTACTCATTTATATCACCACCCAGCCTAATCTCAGGCTTGTCCTCACCGATCACAATTACATATTCTTCGATCGTTTCGAAATCTATTTCACCGGAAATAGTAACCGTGTTGTGCCTGGAACTCTTAACTTCCTTGATTTCCTTGATCTTTCCGATTTCTCCTGAGTGTTGCCCACCTACCACCATTGCAAGATTACCAATTTTGAATTGGAGATGTTTTACCACCTTTTTATCAGGAACCGAAAGAATCAGGGAATCTTTAGTCCCATACTCGTTAGAGCCAAGAATATTAGTTCCGTCACTCAGATTAAGCTGTACCTTACCTCCTTTAATTGTAGTCTTATTATCGATCCTGCATAGCTTGTTAACGTTTGTCTCGTTCAATTTGTGGAGTGTCAGACGTCCCTTATCATCCTGAAGCATCCTATATGATTCATTTATGAGTGGGAGAGTAATTACATCAAAGAGCCCGACTGGAAACCTAAGGTCTTTCCTGGAAATTCCATCCACAAGAACCTTACCTTCCGAGAGGATCCTTTTACCTTCCCTGCTGTTATCCACAAGATTGAGAACATTACGAATTATGATTCCGAGCGGAAGACTACGTGCCTTGCTGTGCGGCCCCGAACTAGTGGTAGAAACCCACTTATACCCTTTTCTTCCAATCTTCCAACTTCTTGGAACTGACAATCTTTTCTGGTGTGTCACAAAATCACCTGTCCCACTTCTTAATGCTTGATGCTCTGCGCCCGTCCTTCATTTCCAGTTTTGTGATTCTAACGTTGGAAGGGTAGATAGGTCTTGGGACTTCAGTGCCATCCACTTTGGTGGAAATTACCCTGTCCACACAAATGGTGCCGTCCTTAAGGGAAACAACCTGAACCTTTCCTTCAGTGTTCTTGAAGTTTCCACGCATGACCTTTACAGTGTCTCCTTTAATGACTGCAGCGCTTCTTGTACCATACTCCTTAGAAAGTTCTTCACTTAACCTCGCACCCATTAATCTCTGCCTGACGTGGAGAGGCGCGTTGTATCTTGCCTTTCTCTGTTTTCTGGGCTGTTTAGATACCATGGTCGCTACCTCATACAATAATAGATGCTGTGGTCCCTATCTTAGGGTACCTCTCAGCTACTTCCCTTGCAACTGGACCTTTTATATCCGTACCTTTGGGAATTCCGTCTTCATCCGTTATCACCATGCCGTTATCCTCAAAAGACACATGAAGCCCGTCAGGACGACGGAATTCTTGTTTTTGACGAACCACCACTGCGAGAAGAACCTGTTTCCTCATTTCGGGTGTGCCTTTCTTTACTGAGACGACGCACATGTCTCCAATTCCTGCGCAGGGCATCCTGTTCTTTACTCCTCTATACTTCTTGACAGAAATAATCTCAACGACCTTGGCTCCTGTATTATCAACACAGGGAATTTTGGCGCCTGCGTTCAAAGCCCTTGGGATATTGGAACGTATACCTTTCACTTAGGCACCTCCGCTTTGACTACTACGTAGGACTTGGTCTTGCTCAGACGTCTGCATTCCACGATCGTTACAATATCACCTACTTTTGCTGTAATGCATGGTGGATTGTGTGCGTGAACCTTCGATCGTCTTTTCTCGTATCTCTGATATTTTGGCACCATTTTCATGTATTGCCTTTCAATAACTACCGTATTGTCCATCTTACTACTGACCACGGTACCTACAAGAATTTGACCTCTTACAGAGAGTGTTCCGTGGAAGGGACATGATAAATCTTCACATTCGTTTGATGGCGCCGGTATATTCAATCCAATATCTCTTGCCATGAGTTTAGCCCCCTTTACGTAATTTTTTGATGTTCTTGATCCGATTTTCGGGTTGTGATAGCAACAGGTTTCCCTGAATTTTGACGAATTCATCGAATCTACGGCCTTTTTCTGAGAGCTCGGCAGGGATTCGAAAGAGAAACTCCGAATCCGCCTTTGGAATTTTCAGTTCCCTGGACTTTGAGTTTTCTATGATCAACATATTCTTTGTTTCATTTATTACTCGTCCATGAATTCCTGTTAGTAATGGATTAGTGGAATGAATCAACTTAATCTCAAGCCCTATCAATTCGTGGTAGATTAGGGTCGAAGGTATAATTTCCACTTTAGATTTCATGTAGCTCATGTTGAATTGTCTTTATCCGAGCAATCGTTCTTCTAATCTCTCCGATTCGGCCTGGATTATCTGGAGACCCTCCCGCAGAAGTAAGGGCACGTTCCCTGACAAGCTCGTTTTTAAGGGTCTCAAATTCGTCAGCCCTTTCATCAATTGTCATGGCCCGGATTTCGTTGATTTTAAGAATTGCCATTTATTCCTTAGCCTCCTTATGAACCCGTGCCATAGGATGCCAATAATCATAACTCTCATGCTTATGCTGCCAGACACCATTGACTTGTCTGCGGACTTCTTCCGAACCCTCTACATAGATAAGTTCAGCTTCTTCAGAGTCTTCGGACGCCTCAACCTGGGGTTCTTCTTCAGCTTCTTCAAGCTCTGCAATTTCAATTTCCTCTACTACTTTTTCGACTGCTTTTTCGGATGCTGCTGCCGGAGCTTTGGGTTTTGCTGCGCGTTCTTTTTTAGGAGCCTCAGCGGGTTTTTCGTCGGGTATTTTGGCTGGCTGCTCAGTAACAATTTCATTTAACTCCTTAATCCTGTATGAGTCAGGCAGAACGACACCTGGCTGAATGATCCGGACTTTGCAGCCAAGAGTCCCGAGCTTTTTGATTGCTACTGCAAACCCTTCGTCTACGACCTCTTCAACAGGGTTCCCGGAGTGCTTTATGTATCCATTAATGAATTTTTCAACTCTGGACCTAGCACCTGTAAGCTTTCCTGAGATTACAACTTCACATCCAAGAGCACCTGCATTCATAACTGCACGGAGAGTGTTATGCCCAGCTTTCCTGAAGTACCAACCTCTCTCGATTGAAGCTGCCAGTCTTGAAGCCATCATCTGGGCATTAAGTTCAGGCCTCTTGACTTCTTGGGCATCAATCTGCGGGTTTTCAAGGTTATATTTGATTGCAACGTCCCTAGTAAGTTTTCGAATAACTTTTCCAGCCTTTCCGATTACCATTCCAGGCTTTTCGGAATAAATGATGATCTGGGTGCCCATCGGGGTCCTGTTAAGCTCCATACCACCGTATCCAGCCCTGTTCAGCTGCTCTGCGAAATACTCACCCATGGAAGCCTTGACATACCCATCATTAACGAACTTTTTTTCTATTGCCATTAGCGCACCTCAGAAAGGATCATCTCGATATTTACGGTTTCGGTATTTTTGGGGGTAGCCCGTCCTCTGGCCCTCGGCATAAATCCATGAATTACCCTTCCTCGCTGAGTTGCAGCATGAAAGATATACATGTTTGCGGGTTCAAGGCCTTTATACTCTGCATTACTTTCTGCATTTTTTAGAACCTTGAGAATTTCCTTTGAAGCATTAACCGGGTACCTGCCAGCAGCCATGGGACCTTTTCGGTGTCCTGTCCCATCGTGATGTCTTTTGAAAGGTACTGCCTGTTTCAAAGCAATTACGGCCTCTAAAAACGTCCTTGCTTCAGCGACCTTCATGCCCTTTATTTTACAACAAACCTCTCGGGACTTTTTAGGTGAAATGTGCAGTTCTGAACCCATCGCTTTAGAGGTTATTCCAGGATCTTCCTTGATTGAATAATCAATTTTTGCCATTCCCTTTCACCTCACTTCAATGGCACAAACTTGCTTGAACGAGTTGCTCCCACACCTGCACTACCATGTGTAACTTTGGATCTTGTGGGCGCAAATTCTCCGAAACGGTGCCCGATCATTTCAGGCTGAAGATCCACACTTACAAATTGTTTTCCATTGTGAATTTCAATTACCTTTCCGATCATTTCCGGAAGAATGATCATATCTCTATGATGAGTCCTGACATTCTTTCCTTCCTTAAATTCGTGCATGACCTTTTTTTGCCCGTCTGTAAATCCACGTTTGATGCTCCTACGTTCTCTCGAAGGCAGAAGTTCTGCAAATTCTTCAAGACTCAATTCCTGAAGTTCTGAAACAATTTTCCCGCGATAGGTGTACTCACCCTTTCTCTTAGGTAACCTTGATGCTGATTTTTTTACCATAACGAATGCCCCTCATCAACGCTTCATTCCTGTCCTTCTTGCTGCAATTAGTCCGACCTTTCTGCCTGGCGGGGCGTTCCTGCTAACAGTCGTTGGTTTTCCAGGATGCTTCCAGGCGCCTCCACCGAATGGGTGGTCACGTGGGTTCATGGCAACACCTGAAACCCTTGGATATTTTGCAGCTCTTGTTTTCAGCTTATGATACTTTTTCCCGGCTTTGAGCCATGGTCTATCCACTCTGCCTCCGCCTGCAACAATACCTACAACTGCCCTGCAGCTTGGGTTAAGCCATTTGATATTACCTGAAGGCATTGCCACTGCAGTCCTGTTGAGCTCATGAGTTACAACAGTCGCGTATACACCTGAGGAGCGAACAAACTTACCCCCATCATTCGGTTTTGATTCGATATTGCAGACAAAAAAACCTTCCGGCACCTTTCCTACAGGAACTATATTTCCTGGCTTGACCTCTGCATTTTCTCCACACTCGATTGTATTCCCGACTGCAATGCCCTCGGAAGCCAGCAAGAAAAGTTCTTCCCCGTTTTCAAAGGCCACTTTTGCAATTGGAGCTGAACGAGCAGGGTCGTGCTCTATACCTATGACTTTTCCCTCCAGAGAAGTGTTTTCATCAACACGAGGATGTCTTAGATCTGCTTTGTACTTGTGAGAAGGTGCTCTGTAGGTTGGAGTACCCCTACCTCTGTTTTGTGATATGATTCTTTTACCCATGCATCGCACCTCACAAGAGTCCTATCCGGGTTACAATCTCGTGCGCTGACTCAGGCTCTTCGAACGCCAATATTGCTTTTTTCGTCCCCTTCATGGTGGTCATTGTCCGTATGGACTTTACCTTGAATCCATACAGCTTTTCAACATCCTCTACGATCTGCTTTTTGTTTGACCTGGTGTTAACGACAAACTGGAGCTTGTTTTCATCAAGCAACATCATCGCTTTTTCAGTAACAAAAGGATAGTCAATGGAACTCATTCGAATATGGCCTCCAGTTTCTCAATTGCAGATTCTGTCCAGATAGTAAGGCGTCCCGCATGAGTGCCAGGTGCAAGAAGTTCGGCATTCAGTGAATTTACTGTTGTGACGTCTACCCCGGATAAATTTCTCGCAGCCTTCAGTATAGGGGAATCTTCCCCTGCAACGATCAGGATGCTCTTTTTATGTTTGTATTTCCGGCCTCTGAGCTTCCCGCGACCAGCTCTGATATGCCTTCCATATTTTGCCCTTATTACGTCTTCGTAGACTCCAACAACTCGCAGGAAGTCTATTACCTGCTTTATTTTATCCAGGTCTTCAAGCGCTTTTTCAGCAACAATAGGGAGCTCAGCTTCAAATACATGGCCTCTCAGGTTTACAAGAGTAGGATCTCGAGTTGCTGCGATTGCAGAGCGGATTGCGTAACGGCGTTCCTTTGTGTTGACCTTTTCTCTCCTGTCGGCTTGAGGTTTTGGCGGATGGGCCCTTCTTCCGCCTTTTGCTTGTGGGACTCTTGCAGCTTTACTGCTGTTTATAAGTCTTGGAATTTGAGCAACGCCTCTTCCAGAACCCCAGGACCTTGCAGAAGTTTCCATTCCTGCATAGAGACGGGGGCCATAGGGTTGAAGTCTATTTGCTTGTGCTGCAAGTACTGCCTTTTTGATCAAGTCAGGGCGATAGTCAGTATCAAACACGGATGGGAGTTTAATTTCCCTGATGACCCTTCCTGTAAGATCTATAGTTTTTGCCTTAGCCATTTTACTTCACCCCTGTTTGGATTCCCTGCTTATATGAACGATATTTGGTTCCCCAAGGTCGACTTTCTTTGCCCTAATCGGATCTCGGAGTCTGATAAGTCTCTTGGAAGGTCCGGGAACACTACCCTTTATCAGCACATAATCTCCTCGGATCAGCCCGTAGTTGAGAAAACCGCCGTCGGGAGTTACTTCTGTGCCATTGGATCCGATCTTAAGTATGCGCTTGTTGAACTCGGTCCTCTGATGGTATCCCGTTTGACCCATCTGTGGGACTCTCCAGGAAACATGAGCTGGATGCCATGGGCCAAGAGTACCTATCTGCCTCAGGCTACCTTGTCTTGAGTGCTTGCCCTTCATCAATTGGATACCCCAACGCTTGACAGGACCCTGAGTGCCCTTTCCGATGGTGATCGCGGCTGTATCAACAAGTATTCCAATTTTGAAAACATCGGTAATTCTTATGAGGGTGCCAAGAATTGACTTCGAGTATTCGAATTTAGTATTGAGATCCCTTGCACTGATTCCGGATTCCATGATATCTGGCGTCTTCTTGGGAATGCCTGTCAGGCTCTTTGGCAGAGTATAGGTAACTACTCTGATATCGCTCACCTGACCTTCTTCAATCATTTTCCCAATAGTTTCGAGGGTTTCAATCAAATTTTCAGCTGCTGGGATATTGATCCTACGCTTAAGTTCAGGATCTAGATCTGCGGCCCACACTTCAGCGATTGCCCTCTCCCCGACACTGTCTTCTGTATAAACCCGAATGGCTGCAATCCTGATTGCAGGAGTTTCGATTACAGTCACAGCTGCAGAGATTTCCATACCCTGTGTAAGGCTGTTCTTTGTATCATCAACCATGATTACGTGGGTCATTCCAACCTTATACCCTGCAAAACTCTGTAACCTTGGTTCACCGATAGCCTCCGGCCAGGCCCTGAACCGTGGAATGTGACCTTTTGCCCTTTTTCGCGGACTGAATGCGAGTGAACCTCGTTTTGGTCGGTGTATGCTTGCCATATTTCTACTCCGTAAATTTTATTTAGATGCCAGCCCCTCCGGTCGACTCAACTAAAGTGACAAAAGAAAAACGCACTGGATTCCCCAAACGCTACCAGGTTAGGAGGGATGTCTTTCAGACCTGCCTGGCCAAAAAGCCTCGAGCAGACCAGAGCTTTACACTTCCGGTACCCTAATTCCTTTCAGGCATCTGCATACGGCCCTTTCCCACAGCCTCTGAAGAGGCATACGCTTAAAGGACCGTTGTTACGATCCCTGGCAGACCCTAATCCAGGTATCCAGCCCTGATTTGAAACATATAGCAATTTATTCGAAACTTCAGCATTCAGTAACCTGATCTCATACTCAGTAACCAGTAATATTACTTGAAACTTCAGTATTGAGCAACTGCAACCGCAACTCATCGAAAACCTAAACAGTTTCGTGCGATTTTAGGCGCATATAGCGCCAAAAGCGGGCGTTTCAAAGCATTGGCCCTTTGACACTCATGTTGATCCAACTTTTCTCACTGGATTTATCTTCAAATATAGAAAATTTCACATAATCAACGGCAAAAATCCAATTTCCCAGAAGCTTCCAGGAACTTAGCATTGAGCAACCCATTGATTTGCTTAGTAACTTCAAGCACAAAAATGCTTAAAATCTAAATCTTTGATATACGTTGCCTGTAAATAGTATATCTAATATATAAATCCTTTGTGGAAGAATATAACAAAAAGAAGAAACGAATCAATGAAAAGTGAGAAAAAAATGAATAAATTAAACAATTGCACCCTGGACAAGATATTGTGGACACATTGTAAATGTTAATCCAAAGAGGATTTCAATAATAACCTAAATTTAGTCATCTTCTGATGAAATGATATAAAAAAAACTAGTGAAAATAGAAGGGGATGTAAATTAGCTCTAATAAACGTCAACACACGAAAAATGTTTATACAACGATCTACGATTGAAAACAATATAAAGTGGTGAAATGTGGAGATAAAAGTTATATCGAAACTGTTGATAGTGGTACAACTTTGATGTCATTACAAAAAATGTAGAAGATTACAGAAAAAATATAAAAATTTATATGATCAAAATCATATTATTAATTTGGGGGTAGTTATTATACTTTTCACACCAGAGTGGTAGCGCTAACATACCCATTGCTTGCAGCAAGATTCAACACCAAAACTTTATTCAATGCAATTTTTGCAATAATTTTGCAATCTATATTGATTTGTTTTTATCTGTGTATGAATGCCTTCACATCTCGCGCACTTTCAATGACAGCAAAAAGGTGATGCATCAACAAATCATAAACAGGAATCAAAATGTTATTTGTTGATTCAAATGCAACAGCGTCACTTTTTATATATGAATAAACTTTTAAAATCTAAAATTTTGTCCTCATATCTACGGAAACTCTGTTGTTTCATTCACCATATTTTATACTCAAGATACAGCAATAAAAAACGCTTATGAACGTCAAAACTACAAAAGTTATTCACTATTTCTGACAATTTATACCACCAAATTTGTTTGGCCAGTGAAATTACTCAAAGGCAATTTGGTATCCGCGATCAAAGTTACATTTGAATCTTCGATGGTAATTCATTGATTAGTTTTGGAACGGTTTTTAAAAACCAAATCAATGGAAACCTTACTGCTCAAACTAATGATGAAATCAATAGTCAGAAAGAAGTAAATTTAAAAGTACTTTTAGATCATTCGTGCCTGTTAAATGCTCTTTTTTAAGAAAAAAGAGTATTTGGTAATTCGAATGATTTTCCATTATGTTTATTGCAATTTATTCAGATAACACGGTGAATTAGTATATGAAGATGAAAGAAGCATGAAATATATAAACGTATATCTGGAAGATAAGCAGGAATTATAGATTCAAAGTGAACATTAAAGGATCTAACGACATTGAAGAGAATTTCGATAAATCTTAATATTTTGTTATCCGCATATAAATATCATATAAAAGACTAGTGGAGATTATAGATTTATCTAAATTATTTGAAGTGTCATTAAAACATCAAACGGATCCAAGAATGAATGACCATGAGGTATGAAAAATGCAATCAAAGTTAGGGTGTCGCACCCAAAGCAAGCGACGTGGTATGTAACTGTTCAGGATGCAGAATAATTTTTCAGAGTCAAATATTTTCATTTGAATATATGATTCTTTTGTCTGGGTTCTCAGATATTTACACAGTTTATAATAAAATGTTAAGTTTGGACATAGTTTACAATTCCAATGTAAACTCCACTACTTCACAGTTTTTTATACAGAAACTGTTTTTAATTTAAAGTATTCTCTGAAAAGTGATATATATTTTCATAGTTTTAATCTGTTATAATATTTTTATAATTAGCTTCAATCCTAAGAAAATACAATTGTTCAGCAAATAAAATAGATATATATGACCACTATCATTACCTATTGCGCCAAACTCAAAACAGTATCATTTGGCAATTTCAAAGCATATCTACTTCAACTAATTGATAATATAACTATCTCAAAGAATCATTATTATGCTTTATACAAGAAAAATAGATAAGTTTGATACATTATCAACATAATTAAATACAGAACGTGGCGTGCTGAGTTATAGTGCAAGGATATCTTGAAATATAAATATATTAGCCTATAATTAACATTTTGCAAATGTGCACGTTTAAATAATTTGTTTGTAAATTTGCTCACAATTATTCATTGAAAATTTGATTCATCTTTAAGCTACCGCTATATTAAAAAAATGGATGGAATTTTTGCATATATCTAGAGGAAGTGAACTAAGAACGTTTAATAAGGGAAGTTTCCAGCCTCGCAGCGAACCGAGAGGAATCTGTCTAAATAAAGTCAAAGTACACGGAAAAACACCAAATAGCTAAAATAAGCACTAAAAAAATGAAAGAATAGTTCAATACAAATCTTCATTTGTAAAGTGGAAATTCAAAGACATTAAGATTATTTTGCGAATTGGAGAAGAAAGTGGATCAGGTACTCTAAGAATTTATTAATTCAGTCCAATGAAGCTATAAACCTAAAAATATAAATCTGAAACATATTGGCAAATCGCTTAAATGGTTAACAATTCGTAACAAAGCAGTATTCACACAGCTAAAACTGAGAAACGAATCGCATGAGACAAAAAAATCTAAATGAGATATCAAAATCGTAATATTCAACGATCTAAATCATAATATTTATGACAATTTGCTTGCGCTCTATTATTACCTTCAAATAAATAGGTCCTACCAGCAAAAAAATATATGATAGATACTTATAATGTTAAGTGATTTTTATTTCCATAATCCGATTCATAATTATGCTTAATGCATTATCATCTGTTATAATTTATAGGACTTACGCGGTTGAAATAGGAAATCAGTAGCATTAAAAATCAGATTGTCTAAAATATAAGTTCAAATCGAAACTTATAATATACTAAATTTTGTATCTCAAATGCGTAAGCCTATTTCGTAGCCAATTTAGATCAATCTAGCTGGGCTAAATAGATTAAATCATGTTTCGGCTAGTTCGCAATAAGCTAACGAGATCATTGCCGAAACAATCGCTTACTTTTACCATCCATTTTCGGCTATTATAGCCTGCACAAGGTATGTGTAGTCAGGAGCACAGAAGCATCCATAAGGTCCACAGGCGCAAGACCCAGGTGCTGTGCCGTAGGGTGCAGGTGGGTAAAATCCGAATGGACCTCCCCAGCCGCCATCAAAGCCGCCCCAGCCGCCGTGACCGCCGCCGGGAGCAACAGCTGCAACTGCTGACAAAGATGTTACAAATAGTACTGCCAGTAGAATGGCAATTGTCTTTTTCATTCTATCAAATTTTTGTTTCCCCATATTTGTATACACTCCGAACTTTTGTTCCGTTTTGTACAATTTTTATATACTATTGAGTTCCAATTTACTTCCACCAGCAAGTTCACTGAGTAAGTAGCAATCTGTCAATATATCCCTCGGTTTCGTTTTTTTGAGAGAATTTTATTTGTTAAGTTGCATGCTGTATCATTTGCCGGTTTATTAGTTTTTAAATTGTACCATCAGAGTATTATTATTCAGAGAATATAATGTATAGCGAAATATAAGTAAGAAACTAATATTTACTAGAAACAAATTTTGACTGAAAAATGAGATTATATGGTTTAGGTTAATTTGAATTTACCTTGAAGTCATATGTTTCATAGATTTTTGACATTTTTATGAGAACATATCTAAAATATAATACTCTAATTCAATATGAGAAATTTACAATTATATATCGCTTTTAATGTTATATATTGTGCAAATAAACGAATAAATTATACAATAATATAAATTCGGAAAATTTGGATTTTATCGCATCCTAAATATCTCCATTGAAGTGATACAATAATTATTTTCTTAATTATTAGACTGTGGTCCCGTTTAGATGCGCTCAGGAAAACAAGAAATTTTCTGAAAGAAATTCGATCAATATGTTGTTTCTTAAGCTTGAAATCTAAAGACTGTGCCATTGATGTAATAAGTGTTTAAAACATGAAGATAACATAGCTTCAAGTCTGTCGCAATAATTTGTTTTGCCAAAAAATATGGACTCAAAAATGATAAGACAAGATTTCCAATCCTTGAGGAATCAATTCCAACAAGTTTGTCTCCAACTTAATGAAGACGTTTGTATTCTTCCTTGAGAGTAAAACCAGTAAAATAGTAGTTTTAATTTAGAAATTAAAAAATTCCAAAGATGTGTAAGCGAAGATTCTGAATAGAATCTTCTTACTGACCGCACAATAGATTCAAACCAATAATTCCGTCAAAAAATCGCACGTGTACAACTTTATGTAATGATTTAGAGATTCTCGATAAACTCCTAAATTATGTCATATAATTATAAATTGAATATAAATTACACTTAAAAAAAATCAAGGATTTATCTGGATCCTCTTTAGTTTTTAATTTGAAATTACTGTTTCACATCGCAATTGATCTATGGTCAATTATTAATATAACACTATTTATTAGATATAAGATAGTAAATTATTAATCATGAGCTTTGATATATTCACTATGTATGATATTGCTAAGGCAACAGTCAGTTCCTGCAAAAAAAAATACTAGACAAAAACATCAAACATTATGGTTGGCTAAAAATGGTTTGAGTCCAGCTATAGTTGCATAAGTTTTTTTAGTCTATCGGCTAGAGATTTATCGTTAAATAAAATATGCCGACAAAAAAAATCTTTACCCAATATTGAATGTAAACATGGTTAAAGGATAAAGCCTCTTTTAATAGCATAACAACTTTCTGAGTTAAGAACGTACTTTCAGAACCAAGGCCAACAGGTGAGAATAGAGAATAATTATCTAGCTTGACAAACCAGAGACACACTTCGATTCGTCAAAGAGAAATTAAGAATCTCTTTTTCAAAATTAAGACTTAGATTACTTAGTAAAGATTTAGGGGTTCGGGACATAATATATTAAACCTAGATCGAAAGGGAGAAATTGGGCATCTACAATGAATTTATAGCTGAATTTTAAAAAAGATTCATGAACCCTGATCATCTGTTCGTTATTTGTGACAAAAGTAGTTTTTTGTGGGTTAAAATAAATCAGAATGTTTGGCAATTAAAGGTTAAAAAACTATTAAATTCACTAGTGATTCAAAAGCCAAAATCTATATTTAAGTGATATTTTGCTGAAGAAGAGTTATACGGATACGATTTAGAAATTACACAAAATATAGACTCTATCCCAAAACAGAACTGCTTTTAAAATAAGCTATAGGAGAAAAAGATATTTCTTCTACTGGAAAAACTTCCATGGCATAAATCAAAAAAGGCAGAAGAATTTTATCAAAACAGCAAGCATTGATTACAAATATTATAGGAAATTTTTATAAGCTTCTGAGTTACATGAGTCATATATGTACCTATATATATAAGAATATGATAAAATTAAACGGTTTATAGAAACACTCTTAAAATAGTTAATGATGTCATTGGCCAAAATAAATTTTTGATTATACTTCATACAAAAAAGACATATGATATCTCATTTTGTGGACACAATGTTTGCATGAAATATTTTCATTTTATGAAACAATGATAATTTCAAATTTAAATAAGTTAGTTAATAACAGTTATTTAGGAAGTTGTTATCCCCACAGAAAGTAGCTGGATACACGATTGAGAAATCGTATCTAGAAAGTATTCAATTCACCCTTAATCACCATTTCTGTAATCTTTGTCACATTGGAAAACCAGTCATCAATTACAACTTCAGTTTCCGCTTTAACCTTTTCAAAGGAGGTACCTTCTTTGGGAATAATCTGAGCGCTTGCCACAAGTGGCTTGTCAATGGGTTTTCCGATCTGGGAAAGCAGTCTAACATAAATTTCCTCTACATCTGAAACTTTCTTCACAATATCACGTGAGATCTGAGTCGCTAGAAGGTTGTAAATTTTTCCTATATGGTTGATTGGATTCTTTCCGCTCGTAGCTTCCATACTCATAGGCCGGTTTGGTGTTATCAAGCCATTACAGCGGTTTCCACGCCCAACGGAACCGTCATCTCCCATTTCAGCTGAAGTTCCGGTTACTGTGAGGAAAACACTACCTGTTTCCAGGTTATCCCCTGCGTTAATGAAGACTCTCACGTCTCGTTCAGTGTAACGAGTTGCAAGTTCCC
>OCZT010000921.1_pt1 | contig 29934 bp, 22 predicted proteins | sample 1539031 | NCBI WGS metagenome assembly OCZT01 (sample SAMEA3539308, study PRJEB22396) | soil metagenome | biome: tundra; feature: field; material: soil | place: USA | collected 2010-05 | depth 0.15 m | reverse complement strand
CCAACCTGTCCCATGTCACCGAAATGCGAATGGCTGTGTTGTTCGTCGGCGCGGCCAGGAAGTGAGATCAGAGAGAGGGTAACGGCGAGAGTGAGCCAATAGCGGATACGCATGTTGCACCTCCAACGTTCTGTGCGCATTGGCACAGCAAATTCAACGCTGCAGCCAGCGTGGTGATTATAGGCGCGCACTCGCGCACTAAGACCTGAGACCTAAGACCTGAGACCTGAGACTAAGACATGAGACCTGAGCTAGTTCAACTGCTCGCCCAGAGGCCGGTGTCGCGGACGCCCCGGATGAGCACTGATGCTACGGAATTTGTGGTAAAGTCCGTGCAAGTCTTCGCTCAAGAGGCGCACTACCTGCATGCAGTAATCGCCGTGCTGACGCAGAAACTCCAGAAACTCTTCGCGCGGAATAAAAGCCGCCGTCGTTTGGTCGCCCGCCTCGGCGGTGATCCGATACTTTTCCCCAGTCATGCTCTCGCTCAGCCCAAGCACGGTTCCAGAACCGACGACCCCCAGAAGCTGCTTTTGGCTGTGACCGGTCGGCAGCAGGACGCGAACCTCCCCGCTCTCCACCAGGTAAACGCCCGCTGCCGCGGAACCGTGCTGGAACAGCGTCGCGCCTTTGGGGAACAGCCGAGCCGATTTAATTCCGTGGAGGGCCTTTAACAGATCGGGACTCAACTTACCTGGCGTAGGCTGCAACGTCACACCCCTCTTGTTTCAGCCTAGCCTGCATACACTCCGAAGCACGGGCTGTGATATGGAACACGGCTCCAGGTGAAGACCACGAGGAGCCGTTGCTCTTAAGTCTACACCTCCCGAGGGCGGACGGCGGATCAAGTTTCGATTTATCAATTAGGCAGTGCTTTGCATTTGAGCTCTTCGCAAGGAAAAAGGAATACCGAAGACCCGCGCCAGACGAAGACCCGCGCCAGACCTCAGAAGCGTAACTGGAAGCTCGCCGAATCGCAGCTATTGCCGCGCCAGAACTTCATCGATTGCGGCCTTGCCGCCCTTGTCGACGCTGACGACTTTGTGCACCGGCTTGAAACCAGTCATCGTGACATCCACGATGTAGTTCCCCGGTGCAAGCATGACATCTACCGGCGACGCCCTATCGAGAACCTGCTGGTTGATGGCGACCTGTGCGCCTTTCGGCAGGGTATGAACGCTGATCGAACCCATGCCAGCCGTGCTCTCTCCGCCGTGTCCAAAGAGCTTGTTCAACTTGCCGACGGTCCGCATGTCCGCAGTGTTGCCCAGCGCCCGGAGCACCGGCGAGTACTGGAAATTCTGCGCGGGACCGAGATCGGCGGTAACGGTCTCGTCGAGGTATCCTTGCTTGCGCAACAGAATTGTGTGGTTTCCTTTTTCCACGGCGAACTGCACCGGGGTTACCCGCCCGGTGGGCCTGCCGTCTATGATGACATCGGCGCCCGGCGGCGCGCTGTTCACCACCACCAGTGCATTCACCGGCGACAAATGAAGCAGCAGAGACGATTTGCTGCCGGCAGCAACTTCGACCGACCGCATCTCGGACGAATAGCCCGACTTGCTTACATAGATGATGTGCTTACCGGGACTTAGGCCCAGCAAATTGAACGGCGTGATCCACGACGGATCGCTGTTTCCATCGACCTGAAACTGTGCGCCCTGCGGACTGGAGTCAATCAGTTCCTGGCCCGAAATCACGACCGGCGCCGGGGCTGGGGCTGGAGCGGGCGCCCGTCGACTGCTGTTCGACCTGCGCGGTTCGATCTGGCGTACCGTCAGGCTCGGTTCAGCCTCCGCAACCGGCGGAGCTGGTTTCTCGATTCGTGGCGCCACCGGCTTCTGGGCAACCGGTTGGGCTGAGCTTACCGCTTTCGCCGGGCGCGGAGCAGCCGTGGAACCATCGTCTTCCGAGTGAACATGGAAAAAGACCGCGATCGCAACCACCAGGATCAGTGCAACCGCGACCAGGATCGAATACAGCATCAACTGCGGTGGAATGGTCGAGATTTCCTTGAATGCCATTTCCACGACTTCCCGCGGCTGGATTCTTGGCTTCTCTTCTTTCCGCGGATCTTTCTGTGGAAAGACCTGCTCCTCAGGGCGCGACGCCTCATCCGGCTCGGGAGCTGGCGGTGCGAAAACCGGTTCCTTAAGAGGAGGCATCTCTGCCAGGTCAGAAAAGCTTTTGCCGGATGAGCCCGCCATCGGTTCGGCCATCATTGGATCAAAAGCCATGCGAGGCGAATGCCGCTCGGATTTCCGCTCCACCACCGCCGCCGATAAAACCGGGCCGCGCCCGACCTGGGATTCAGGAGCACTTACTTCAAAGTCGCTGATAAATCCCGCGCCAGAGTTCGGAGCAGAGTTCGAATCAGAGTTGGTCCTGGGTAAGCGCGAGGCACTCCCTCCAGTCGCCGCGGCCGCAGCGGCTCTGGTTTCGGCTGCCAGCGGATGGGCCGGCGAAAACACCGGCGGGTCGATTTTCGGAGAAACAGGTTTGGACGCGACCGATGGCGCAACCGATGGAACGGAAGGCTCGGGCTTGGCGGTGCTCGAGGCGGCCGGAACAAACTTGCTGGCCGCAGCCGCACGATCTGCGCGACTGACGTAAACATTCGGCGACGGCGTCGTCTTCTTGGTATCCGTGGCGGCTTTCTTGCCGTTGCCGTTTTCCTTGCACTTCTCCAGGTCGTCCACCAGTTCGCGCGCGCTCTGATAACGCTCCCCGGGATCTTTCGCCAGCGCCTTCATAATCAGCGCGCTCACCGCCGGTTGAATCTTGGAATTCACCGCAGCCGGACTGGCGGGCATCTCGTTTTCGATCCGGCTTACAAGCGTAACCGGATCTGCGGCATCGAAGGCCTGCCGCCCCACCACCATCTCGTAAAGGATCGTGCCTAAGGTAAACAGGTTCGAACGCAGGTCGATCGCTTCTCCGCGGATCTGCTCGGGAGAACAGTAGGGCATAAGCTGCCCCAAGCCTTTTCCCGATTCCGCCTCAATAAGGCTCATCGTGGAGATGCCAAAGCCCAGGATCTTCACCATCCCGTCCCACTGCACCATGATCTTGCCGGGTTCCAGCGAATAGTGAGTCACACCCTTCGAGGCAGCGTGCTCCAGGCCAGCGCAAACCTGCCGCGTAATGTCGAGCAGGTCCCAGATGGAGAAGCCTTCTTTGCGCGCCAACATGGTGGCAATGCTGTTGCCCTGTATGTACTCCATGGCCGCGCAGTACTGGCCGTCGATCTCGCCGGCGCCGTACAGAAGCACAATGTTCTGGCCGACGAGGTCGCGCGTGCTCTCGCCTTCGGCGATCAGCGTCTCCACAAACGCGTCGGCACGGTCGCCGAGTGGCGCCAGACTCTGCGTCTTGAGCGCCACGATCTGGTTGGTTTCCGTGTCCATCGCCTTATAAATCAAGGCGGTCTCGGACTTCGAAAGCTCACTCTGGATTTCGAACCGGCCAAACATCATCGTCATTACAATCGCCTCGCGGTGACAAGCCGCACTACACCCTGATGTGCATTTGGCTAAGAACAGGGGGAGGATCACACCTAGAATACCGCTGTCAACTTCCCAACAGAGAGTTACGAAAGTACCTCCACCTGTGTCCAGCAAAATCTGTAACCTTCAGATACGAATGATCGGAAGAATCGGACGAAGCCTCAGGTTCCAGTCGGATTTGGGACATTTTGGGACACGTCTAAATTTCGTTTTGGAAAATGAAGGAAGTCCACGACCGCTAACGCTATCGCAGGCGGATAAGCACTAAGAGCCCAGTCAATAAGTGGCGAGCATATTACGTCAGCTGGACGGTAGGGTTTAATGGGAAGGTCCGATTCCTAAGGTGTTAAAGAATTCTTCGCACATAGGAAGTTGGAGATCATTTCGCGTCCTAGTAGTCAGTGCAATGCTGAAATAGCCCTCATCCGTATCCAATACGACAAACCGCTGTGGAGATGGTTTGTTCCTCTCTTTCTCATACATTTCGAAACTCAAGAAGTTGAGTTTGCCGGGATCGAGTTTAGCTGGTTGCCATTTTTCGAATTGGGCATCGGGGAACTGGGAACAGCGTATTCTGTCGGTCAGCCCTGACGAAATTCTTGAGATTTTCGAGTTCGGGTTTATTTGGGTCCTTCTTCTGGAAAGCGATGGTGATTACCTTGTCTGCATTCTCCAACGTCATTCCCGATGGCACGAGAACATCGTACAAGCCGAGCTTCTTCGCGGCCTTCTCATCCTTGACCCAGCCTTGTGGTATGACGAAAGACAACTTCTTTCGGCTCTGTTGTCCTTTCTTATAGCTGGGCCTGATAATGACGCTGTTTTCCTGCACCGCTGAGGTGAAGGACAGACCCGGGCCAATGGCAAGGACACTCACAACGAGGAGCATTAGGAGCTTCTGGGTCATCTCGGCATCCTGTCCTTCTTCCACGAGAGATCTGACAGCAAAGTCTATCGACGCGCCTAAGCATCGGCAAGCGATAATTGGCGAAATCAGAGCGTTGGCCCTTAGAACCCGCAGTCGTGAGTGAGGAAGCAGCTGGAAGTGGCGCTCATGGCATCGCAGACTGCTGAGCAGCCGCGTCAGAATTGTTCTCCCTGCAATGAGAGTTGGCGTGACTTCGGTAATTAGGCGCAGCCTCGGTTTCGTGATGAACTTTTCGGATAGTGAATCTTGCAATATCTAGCGGCGTGGGAAACGCCACAAGTCATGGTAGGAACTTCTAATGGGGATCAAATGAAAACTCTACTTTTTGCCTTGGTGCTGGTTATCCTATCGGCGATGGCGCAAGCACAGTGTCTAGCAAGAAAGTGTCGGCATTTGTTCGCGACGGCAAAAGTGTGATGTCGCTGTGATTAGCGAGTTGCGTCCAACGCCGACAAAACTGAAACATAGCCACTGGTTGGAAGGGTGCCGCACCGGAGGATAGCATCGTTGGCGCAAAATCACTTTTAGACCAGCAATTCTGAAATCGCCTGTCTTAGTCAATTGACAGTTCCCGGCAATCGAGTCTGCGCCGAGGCAAGAGTGTGTTGCCCATTCATCACCAGCAGGCGATCAGTACGTTGCATCCTCTTCCAGTCATATTCATATGCAGTTCCACAACTGAGACAGATTTGATAGTGCTGGCCATTGCCACTCATTCGTGGCCAAGTAAACCGATGGGAACAAAATTCTGCGAGGAGTCGCTGCAAGAATTTCATATCTATTCCTTCGCTTTCGGCACGGGCCAGAACTCGGTGGCGTGATCGTTCTGAAGAGGCGAGTGAATCGATTTGACTACGTCGTGGGCACACTTTCAAATTACGGGAGTGCATTCCGGGTACAAGTTACCGCGTGGCTGGCGGGCTGTTGCGGCTTCCAGAAAAGTCGGTTTACTCGTGCCGACTCGGTGTCCCGCTTCAGCCGTTGTAGGTCAGTGCGAACCCCAGAGGCATGCTGGTAGCGCATGTTCCGATCCTTCTTCAAACATTTGTCGATGATTCGTTCCAGTTCGGATGGAAGATCGGGATTCAATCGGGCTGGCCAGAATCCAAATCAGGACACTACTCAGTCCGGGGCATGGACTTGACGTGGAAGTTCTCGTAGCATTGCCCGCATGAAAAAAGTGAAATCTGGCAATCGCGGTTCTGCGGCGCAAGGAAAGGACGCTCCGAAAAATATTGATGAATACCTTGCTGGTGTCCCGGAACCCGCCCGCAGCACCTTGAACAAGATTCGCGCAGCGATTCGGTCCGCTGTGCCACAGGAGGCTACCGAGACCATCAGCTATCGGATTCCTGCGTTCAAGTACAAAGGAGTGCTGGTGTGGTTCGCCGCGTTTTCGGACCACTGTAGTTTGTTCCCCACTGCGTCGGTTGTCGCAGCGTTCAAGAACGAACTTAAGGGCTTCTCCACATCCAAAGGGACCATCCAGTTCCCCACGGATAAGCCACTGCCGACTGCACTTGTTAAGAAACTGGTGAAGGCGCGAGTCGCGCAGAACGAAAGCAAGAAACGGCGCTGACTGGGTTGCCTTCGACAACTACGCGGTTGTTGGAGAAATGGTTCTGCCTGCGAGCAGCCGTCGCCAAGCAGGACAACAAGGCGCATAAAAAGAGAATCGGAACCCTGATTTCTGCAATCTCATAGAATCATAGAACAGGTGCATTCGACCGACAGGAGGGTTTCGTCGTGGCCACCACCTCACTCACGAATTTCGACTTTTCCGGCCCGCCTGTACCTGAAACCGCCGCCGCTCTCCGGGTAGTGGAATTGGTGCGCCTGCAGAAATTCGCGCAACGGATCACCTCCACTCTCGACCTTGAAGAGCTCGTTCCGCGGATCGTCGATGAGGTTGCGGAATCGCTCGGCTGTGTCGAAATCAACCTTTATCTCCTCGATCCTGAACAGAATGAGTTCATACTGGCCGGCGCTCGCGGCTGCACCGTTTACCACAAGGGCCATCGCCTCAAGAAAGGCGCCGGAATGGTGGGACACGTCGCGGCCACTGGCAAAATACACTATGCTCCCGACGTCGCTCGCGACCCCTACTATGTGGCCTGCGAGCCGGACACGCGCTCCGAGGTCGCCATCCCGCTACAACGTGAGGGCGATCTGGTAGGAGTTTTCACCGCCTCTCATCGCGAGCTAAACGCTTTCTGCCCAGACCAACTAAGGCTGCTGCAGGGATTGTGCGGTCACGTCGCGGTCGCGGTACACAACGCCCGGCGCTTCAACGATGAGCGCCAACAACGCGAGCGCATGAGCCGCGAGGCCGAAGAAGCTCGCTCGATTCAGCAGGCTCTGTTGCCTCGCAGCTCTCCGTTAATTCCAGGGTTCTCGGTGTCGGGGCTTTCGATTCCGGCGGGCTCCGTCGGCGGCGACTGGTATGACTTCATTCCGCTGCGTGGCGGACGCTGGGGCCTAGTTCTGGCCGATGTTTCGGGCAAGGGCACAGCGGCCGCGCTTCTCATGTCCGCGACTCGCGGCATGTTGCGTTCGCTGGCGCAAACCGGGTCTGGACCCGCCGAGGTGCTGACGCGTCTCAACAACATGATGATCGAAGATTTTCCCAGCGGCCGCTTCGTCACCATGGTGTATGCCGAACTCGATCCGTCCAGCCGCGTTTTGCGGATCGCGAACGCCGGCCATTTGGCGCCGCTGTTGGTCGAGCCTTCAGGCCACCGCTGGATCAATCACGAGCACGGCTTGCCGCTGGGAATTTCAGCCAGCAAGTTCTCAGAGACGGAAGTGACGCTCGGCGAGCATTCGCGCATCGCGTTCTATTCTGACGGAATCACCGAAGCTGACATCGATTCCGGGGAAGAATACGGCCCGGAGAGGCTTCTCGCCCAAATGCAATCACCCGACGTTACGCTGGATGGTCTGCTGGCGGATGTCATGAAATTTGCGAATGGTAAGGGGCTGCGCGACGATGCCACCGTGATTTTGGCGCGGGCGCGCGGAACCGAACCAGGCGCCAGCAACAACGCCTGATCAACCCGCTGTTCCTGCAACAACCCGATCCTGGACTGCGATATCTCACGATCTTGCCCGCCGCTTTGCGGGGAGGACCTTGTCTAACGCTTGACGCAGATCGGCAATCAGGTCTTCGCTGTCTTCAATCCCCACCGAGTAACGAATGAGGGCCTCGGGGATGCCGCTCGCCGCGCGTTCCTCCTTGGTGGACTCGACGTGGCTCGTGGTGGAGGGTGGACCCGCGACCGTCTCGACGGCCCCAAGGTTCGCAGCTAGATGTGCGTAACGCAGACGCGGCAGAAAAGATTTCACGGAATCGAAACCGCCGCGGATGGCAAAACTGAGCACGCCTCCAAAACCGCGCATCTGCCGGCGAGCAATTTCGTGATGTTCGTGGGACTCCAATCCGGGGTAGAAGACCCTGATTACCTGAGAGTGTGATTCCAGGAATCGCGCAATCTTAAGCGCGCTCTCGTTCTGCCGCGCGATCCGCAGATGAAGAGTTTTCATTCCGCGCAGTAACAAGTAGGCGCCCATGGGATCGAGGCAGGCGCCCGTGATCTCACGAAAGTGATAAATCCGCCCCACCAGACCGGTGGCGCCGCACACCACACCGCCAAGCGCATCAGCGTGCCCGCCGAGAAACTTGGTTGCGCTGTGAATGACGAGATCGGCGCCGAGTTTCACGGGTTGTTGATTGATGGGCGTAGCAAGTGTGTTGTCTACGATGACCACAGCACCGTGGCGATGGGCCACGGTAGCCAGGCGAGCGAGATCGACAACTTTGACCGTCGGATTCGTCGGACTTTCCAGGTATACGGCCTTGCACCCCTGGCCAATTGCCGCTTCGATTGCTCTGTGATCGTTCGTATCGCAGAGCGACACCTTGATGCCGAATCGAGGCAGGAATTCGATAAACAGCTTGTTCGTCCCTCCATAGGTGTCCTGAATGGAAACAACGCGATCGCCAGGAGACAGGAGGGCAAAAAGCGTGTTGCTGATCGCTCCCATGCCGCTCGAAAAACTGGTGGCGGCTGCGGCTGTCTCCAGATTTCTTACCTTTTCTTCGAGGGCGGCTACGGTTGGATTTGTGTTCCGGCTGTAGATATGGCCAGGCCTCTTCCCTTGCGCCACCGCGAGCCACTCGTTCACATCGTCGTAGCCGAAAGAGACGCTAAGGGCCACTGGGATTTGCGTGGCGCGCTCCCAATACTTGCCCTTCTCGCCAGCCCATACTCCCCGGGTTCCAAGTCCCACGTCATCTTTGTTGTTCTCGCGGCGTCGGTGCACAGAAGAGTGCCTCCTTGTCGTTGGTCAGTCTAGCAGGCTGGGCGGCAGAAGATTCACGTGAGTGTCGAGAGCGGCTTAGGCGTTGTCCGTCTTCGTGCCCAGCTTTCCCAGCCACTTCTTTGGAAGCCAACCTTCACATCACGTTGAGGGGTCTTAGGTCGGCGCTCGCATTCATGATCGCGGGCACGCGCGGCTGCGACATGCGCTACACTGACCTGCAGGTGGGTCGACGGAAGGGTGTGGCAGATGTTGGGGGAGGGTTTGAGGAGCCGGTGCGTGACGCAGATCGGCATTGTCATTGCATTGTTTCTGCTTTCCTGCGCGGTTCTGCTCCAGGCGCAAGAAAGGTCCAAAATCGATTGCACCCCCAGTTTTCCCTTCAAAGACTCCTGGTGGGGCGCTGACGGAGCATACTCCATCCCGTTGCCGGACGGGCGTTCTCTCTGGATCTTTGGGGACACTCTGTATGGCGACCGGAGGGTAGTCGAGGGAAACGAGCCGCGCATGGTACGCAACAGTATCGGCATCTCGACGTGCGACGACCGCGATCGGCAAGTCGACTACGTGATTCGGCGGGGGGACAAGGGACAGCCCCAGGATTTCTTTCAGGCGCAACATAAGGACACCTGGTACTGGGCGCTTGACGGATTCTTCTACAAGAATGACCTGTGGGTGACTCTGCTCTGCATGCGCGACGTACCAAAAACCACATCCGCTGCATTGGGTTTTGAAACCTGCGGGGCCGACCTCGCGAAGATTTCCGGACTCGAGACCGATCCGCAGCAGTGGAATGTAAAGTACTTCCCACTCGTTCGCGACGGCATTCACGCCTATCCTTCCGCCACTGCCGTGGTAGATGGCGAGTACGTTTACATTTTCGCGCTGCTGGAAGCGGATTCACGCCCCATGCTGCTGACTCGCATCCCCTTGGATGGTCTCGACGCACCGGCAGAGCACCTTCAGTACCTGTCTAAGAGCGGCGCCTGGAAGCTGGGCCTGACGCCTGCCGACGCAATGCATGTCATGAAGCACGGAAATACCGAAATGACGGTGCGGTATCACCCCAGCTTGAAAAAATGGGTTGCGATCCTGAACTATCCGAAACTCTTTTCCGACAAAATCGTGTTCCGCACAGCCCCCCAGTTGGCGGGACCATGGAGCGAAGGTAAGACGATCTATCGTATTCCAGAGATGCAAAAGGGCAACGCTGGATATGACAAAGATACCTTTTGCTATGCAGCCAAGGAACACCCAGAGTTTCGCCAGCCTGGTTCCGTTCTTATTACATACGCTTGTAACACGATGAATGTGCAGAAGCTCACGAGTAACCTGGACATCTACTTCCCGAAAGTCGTGCGAATTCCTCTCGCTAAGTAAGGTTCAGTCCCATTCCCACCAGCGTTCGGAGCGCTCTTTATGCGGATGTGGAATGGTGAGACGCAGTGTTATCGTCTCGTGGGGTAGGAGCGTGACGCGCAGGGGATTTATAGCTAGTGGCCTCAGCACGTCGGTCTCAGTCAGGTTCGTCTCTTCCGCGGCTGTAACTTTCAACGGCGTTTTCAACTCGGTGACGCCTTTGTTGCCGGCGACTTCCTGCAGGCGCACGGTGTAATGCTCGGGGTTACCGTCCGCGCTCGGTTTGAACGCCAGCAGCGCGACGTCTTCTGAACTCAAGAAGAAGTACGTGCCCTGCGGTTGCGCAGGCGCCATGCCTCCCGCCAACTCCATGGCAATCAAAGGCACATCAAACGAAGTGCCCTCACGGTACGACTCAACCGGAACTAAGTCGCCGTCAGCTGAACTGAGCGCGAAATGGTACCAGGACTGCGCTGGAAGATTGGGCTCAACCGTGGAAAAGTTGACCATGCCCAGATCGCGCGTATCGCCTTGGTCTTGTTTGCGCATTACCGTGACGCGGACGGCGTTGAGGAACGCGTTGGGTCCTTTTGCGCTCGGCAGTCCGGGCAGGTGGTTAAAGAATGGCTCACGTTCAGATAGGGTAACGTGAAGCGTTCGTCCGTCGGATTGGCCTACGAGCACGAGTGAATGCTGGGGGACGGCCGCATCGGTTCTTGCTCCTGGGAGATAGTCCTCGGGAATGCGGTGATAGCCAGTGCCGTCTTCCACCCACACCTGGGCGGACCCCTGGAAACGGAACGGCAGGTTAAAGGAGTAATATTCGCCGGGTTGGTTGCTGGCTACAAAGGGCATGCGTTCACGATCGAGTAAGTCGGCAAATTCGATGCGCTTCACCGCGCGATAGAGCGTGATCTGGGTTTCTGGCCATAGAGTTCCCGGACGCTGAATGATGATGCGATCGAAGACCGGGCCGGTTTCGACGTGTGCAACGACTTGAGCTAAGCCGACCGGCAGGCTCGACCATGCCGTCCAGCGCAGTAACTGGTTCGCCGCTTTGTCGCCCGTGGAGTCTACGAGTTCCCGCTGCACTTGCTTGTCATAGATACTAACAACGGCCCCGTCGGAAGATCGGACGCGAATACGATAGAACAAGTTTTCGATACTGGTCGATCCGGTGGTCGATGCGTTCGTCTTCGCTGGAGTGGAGTTGCCAGCATTCGCGAACTCGATCGAGTAGCTTTTGTGTCCGAGCGCGGGAATATCAGTGGCGGCAAACTCGATTTCGTCCGCCGACACACGCTGAATCGCGAGTGCGTTACCCGCGACAGCATCGCGCAATACAATATCTTCCTTCGACTTGAGGCGTGCCACATCGGTGCGTTGCCAACTCACCGGATTAAAGGCGACCACCGTTCTCTTTCCAGCAGGTACTTGAGAAAGCAACGTCTGCAGACCGGAATCGATCAGGTTGCGAATGTCCTCCTGGCTGCTGCTCGTGTAGCTTACATACTCGCGATTTTGCTGATCGATTTCAGAGCGGGACATGAGCTTGGGCCAGCCGACTTGGGCTGCGCCCGAATGTTCGTCGTACTTGAACAGCTTTATACGCGTGTCCTCCAGGTTGCCGGTGGGCAAACTGGTGAAGTTGCGGAACGTGAGCAAGCTCCAGAGTAATTCCGCGACCGGCGCGTGATCCTGCAGCCAGCGAGCCTGAGCGCTGATCACCGGCGAATTCAGCTTCACTTCCGACCAGAGGCCGCTCCAGTCACCGGCGTACGACGGATATTTGTCGTTGCCGTATTGCGCCTCCATGTGGTGAAAGAACTCGGCGGGAGTGCAGACGACGATTCGAGGTTGTTTGCCGGCCGCGTTCCATTCGCGGATGGCGGGCAGAAGTTGCGTCGCCTCCTCATTACTGGAGACAAAGTCGTGTAAGTACAGTAAAAGAACCGCATCGTAGGGATAGCCGGCTTTTGCGTACTTGTCGAGTAACTTGTCGACGCCGCGCTGCATAATCTCGAGCTTCGGCAGCCCTTCCCATTCTTTGGGATAAAAATGTTCCTTGGTGTAGGGCTCACGCGCGGCCGGATCGAGATAGTAGTCGGCGAAGGCCTCGGTGTAACCGCCGAAGCGGCTTTGAGTCTGCCAGGTTAGAACGCGGCTGCCGTCGGGCGATTGCCAATAGAAAGGAACCTGTCCGGGACTTAGCGATGTTCCTCCAGAGATGAACAGGTTGGAGCCATTCACAAAATAATGCACGCCGCTGCGTGCCAGAATTTGCGGCAGACGTAGGGTAAAGCCGGGGACGTCATCCATCATGGCGAAGTCGGTCTTGATGCCCAGCCGCTTCTCCAGATCCTTCATGTCATAGGTGATGCGGTTGAGTTGCTCGGCGCCCATGAACTCGGTGTGCATGCTGCCGAAAACGGCGGAAACTTGAATCTGTCCTTTGTTGACGAGGTCGACGAAATCTTTGATCTGCTGCGGGTCTTTATTATTGCCGTCGGTGGTGCGCGCCAGCCATTCGCGAATCTGCCAGACACTTTCGATGGTCCAACGGAAATCGGGGTCGCGCTTAGCGTTGGCAATTACCTCGTCAATGTGCGGCTTTAATCGCGGCAAGACCTCTTCCGGAGGAGCGATGAACCCCAGGTCCCAATGGCTGGAGGGCATGACGTAGATGGTCTGAATGGTGGGGTTTGCGGGCGGCGCTTGGGCAGCCAATCTTGAAGCGAGCGGCAGGAAAAGGAAGCAGAAAGCGAGTAGCGATCGGGGGAACCGCGGAAGTTCGGGCATCATCGGCCTCTGAGCATGATCAGTGACGGCAAAAAACGGGGCTCCCGTACAGGAAGCCCCCTAGGTGGTCCGTGGCATTCTAGAAAATCAGTTTCATGACCAGCTGAATCTGACGCGAGGTTCCGGTGCCCACCAGATTGCCCACGGTACTTGTGCTCTTCCCGAAGTTCGCATCAGTGGTCAAACCATCGGGATTGGAGAAGTTCGGGTGATTCAGCAGATTGAAAGCCTGGGCACCAAGCTGAATTCCGTAACGCTCGGTGATCTGGCTTGTTTTCGAAAGACCAATATCGATCTGTGCGAACCCCGGACCGCGTCCCGCGTTGCGGCCAAGGTCTCCGTACCCAGTTGGCGAAGGAACGAAGGCAGCGGGGTTGAGCTGGTTACCGGGCACGCTGTAATTCGCAGGCCGAATCGATTGTCCGGCAACCAGGTTAGGACGCAGCTGGTCCTCGCCGAGAAAAGGTCCCGCCAGCGCAATCTGGAAGGGCAAACCGCTGCGTGCCTGGATCAGAGTAGTAGCCTGCCAGCCCTTCCCCAATAATTTCGGCAGGAATTCCGCGGTGGGAACGTCATAGACGGCGCCGAGCGTGAAGTTGTTGCGCACGTCGATGTCGCCGCTGGCGTAATCGCCCATGGGATCGTAAGAATTCTGGTAGGCACCAGTCAGAATGTTGATACCGTCGTCGAGTTCATGCGACCAGGTGTAGTTGGCATCGACGTTCAGCCCCTTCCCGATATGCCGCCGCAGGCTGGCCTGCAAGGAGTGGTAGTTGGATTGCACGAAATTCCCCAAACGACGGATGTTTCCGAAGTTGCTGCTGATATCGGTGACGCCGAACGGTGATAGGTTGAGTTCCTGTCCAGCATACGCAGCACCCGCAGGGAGCTTCACGCCGCGGTTACCGACGTACGAAACCTCAAGAACAGTATTGCGGGCGACCTCCTGCTGCACCCCAAAGCTCCAGTGCATGGAGTAGCTATCCCTCATGTTCGGATCGAGGGCATTCACGTTTGGTGCCAAGGGCGGAGTACACGTCGGCAGGGGGTTGGGCACGGGATAACTTAAGAAGGGACTGTTGGGAAAAGGAGGGGTGCATACGGTTTGTAGGGGGACGAAGGGGGGCCCTATCAGGCTGAGGACGTTGACGTTGAAGCCTTGCTGATAGTTCCCCGCCAGGGACAACGCGGCGCCGGTGAGCGCCGGGTTGTAGAAGATCCCGAAGCCGCCGCGGACTACCGTCTTACCCTTCCCGTAAGGATCCCATGAGAAGCCGATACGAGGTGCGAAATTGTTGCGGTCGGGTTTATACAGGCCAGCTCCCAGCTGCCCAAAGGTAAGAGTCTTAATATCAAAATTCTGGATCAGATCGCCGTGAAGCACGGAGTTGTATTCGTAACGCACGCCAAGATTCAAGGTGAAGCGCGGAGCGACTCGAATGTCATCCTGCACAAAGAAACCGTAGTTTGTGTTCTGAACTTCGACCATGGTGTGGCCCAGAGTGCTCAATTGGTCGCCATTGTCGGCGAGATAATCTGTAACGTTATCGAAGGCGAGAAATTCTTGCGGATACAAGGCGTTATGGGTGACCACGAGGCGAATATCCATTCCGGCGCGGATCGAATGGCGTCCCTTGATCCAAGTCAGTGTGTCCAGGAACTGAAGAGAATGTTCGGGCTGGCTCTCAGAAAACAGATCCGGTCCCGGTGCCGCACCGAACGTTTTTGCGGTCGTGCATCCCCAAAAAAATAAAGGGCACTGGAAGATTGGAAAGTTGCCGCCACCACCCAGCGAATCCGTCCATGGACGGTTGAAGGCGACACCAAACTCATTGAGCAGGTGGGGGTTAAAAGTGTGGTCCCACGTCCCTTTCAGCAAGTGGTTGCGGCTGGGAGAGGGAGATACCTGGTCCGAGCCGACGCCATACTGCGTGCTGGTGTATGAGTCGGCAATGTTGTATCGAAACGCCAGTGAGTCTCTTGCTCCAACATGATAATCAACCTTGATGGACCCGGTATCTTCGCGCAAGGTGTGGCGCAAGTTGCCTTCCCAGTATCCCAGATCAGGGCGGGGCACGCCCCCCAAAATTACCGGGTCAGATACGTTCGGAAGAGGCAACGAGTCCACGACTGGCACCATCGCCGGTACGGCCCCAGCGCGAGTGGCCTGCGTAAGGACGGCGACGTTGTCCGCTCCCGTCGGGAAGTTCGAAATCTGACGGACGCCTTCATAGTTCACGAAGAAGAACAATTTGTCCTTGACCAGCGGGCCACCCAGGTTGCCGCCGAACTGATTCAATCGCAGCGGTATATTTTGCGTCGCGAAGTAGTTCAGGGCATCCAACGCATCGTTGCGAAAGAATTCAAACACGCCGCCGTGGAAATTGTTACTCCCCGACTTGGTGATGACGTTGACGATATCACCGTAAGAACGGCCGTACTCGGCAGAGAACGTGCCCGACATGACTTTGAATTCCTCGATGCTGTCGACGCTGGCACGGTTGATGCGAGACTCCTGGCGGCCCAGTTGGGTGCTGGTCGCCTGCGAATCAATTCGGGTCGCGTCCGCGCCATCGAGCAATATGTTGGCGCCGGCAAGGGAAGTCTCATATCCACCCAGGCTGGTCTGCCCGAAGCCGCCCGTGGTCACGGAACCCGGGACTAGCGTCATCAGGGCAGTGAAATCGCGGCCGTTCAAGGGCAGGTTGCCAACCTCATTCGCACTAATGGTCGCGCCGGTTTCACTGGTTTGCGTGTTGACCGTCGTGATGTCGGCGGTGACTGTGACTTGTTCGCTGACCTGGCCGACGTCCAAAATAGTGTCGACGGCTCGCCGGTCGGTTGCGTAGAGAACAATCCCATTGACGACTCGGGTCTTAAAGCCGACATGCTCGGCGGCCATTTTGTATAAACCGGCAGGCAGGCCGGGAACTTCATATTCGCCTGCACTATTGGTCTGCGCCTCATAGACGCGGCCGGTACGCGTGTTCGTGACCGTGACTTTCGCGTCGGGGAGCAGGGCTCCGGACTTGTCCTGGACCACGCCGACTATGCTTCCTGTATCCAATTGAGCCCATGCCGGAAGAGCCAGCGCGCAGAGCAGAAGCGCTAGCACTCCGATTTGCCCCTTATTCGAATTCAACATGATGTTTCCCCTCTCCGTGGATTGCGCCTAAGCTCAGGGCTTGGCGGCGCGAGCCGGTTTCTTTCTCTCGACGGGAGACGTAAGCTCCGGCTGGTGAAAGTTGGTGCGCAGGTTGTCTCGAATCTCCAGGTCCTGGCGCAAGAGAGCTTCGGCATATTCCAGATCTTCAAGAACCGCTTTGCGCGCGCCTGTCGCATCGCGCCGGGCGACCAGGCGGAAGATGCGTTCATGACGGCGAAAATTGCTTTCAAAGTTTTCGATCAGATACAAGGTGCGTCGCCGGCCTTCGGCGAGGGCGCCATACATCATGCGCAGCATGGCTTCCACAGCGACATTCTTGGAAGCCTGCGCGAGTTCCTCGTGTAGAGACATCTCGTAGGCCATGTATTGTTCCGGGCGATCGAAGCTGCTCCTCATGCCACGGATCGCCGCTTCCATGCGGGCAATGTCTTCCTTCGTAGCCCGGCGCGCAGCCAGCGCGGCCACGTTGGGCTCCAGGATCTTGCGCAACTCGTAAAGCTCCAGGTACTTGACCTCCTGGAGCAGCAGCATCCACTGGAAATGCTTGCCAACGGCACGCCCGAGCGATGACTGGATATAGGTTCCGTAGCCCGGCCGGGCCTTGATCAGGCCCAGGAACATCAATCCCTTGAGAGCTTCCCGAAGAGAGCTGCGACTAACGCCCAACATCGCGGCCAGTTTGGGTTCAGAGGGAAGGCGGCTTCCGACGCGGAGTTCGCCGCTGCGAATCAGTCCCTCAATGCGGCGCGAGACAGTCTCCATGACGGTTTCGCGCCGTACGGTTTCGCCGGGTACAGGATGGGCGGTCGCCACTTTGGGCCCAATTTCGTACGGCAAAAGTTTGTCCGACAACCTTGGTTCTTGTCAAGAACAAAAAGCGCTTTAGCCCGAGAACGACTCCGCCCGATCTTTTAGGCAGTGGTCGATTCAGGCCGTATTCATTGTACAAATGTACGATCAACCTCCGCGAGACGAGCTCCTTTTTTCAATTGACACCGCTTGCGGTCGAGTAATATGTTCGCTTGTCGGACAAATTAATGCCGGACAAGTCAATGCGCCCTCTCATCCCCCTGGAGCGGTTCCGGACATTCGCTGAAGGACTCGACCATGCTGAGGGCCTGGCGTTCGATGCTGACGGGACACTTTGGGCGGGCGGAGAACTGGGACAGATTTACCGCATCGGGCCGAAGGGACGCATACGGGAGATTAGTCGCGTTGGGGGCTTCTGCCTGGGTCTGACTTTTTCTCGCGCGCAGGAACTTTATGTCTGCAATTTCAAGTTGCCCGCGCTGGTCCGGTTGAATCGAAAAGGCCGCGTCCTCGATTCCTGGGATCGCTGTGGCAGTCGCAGGTTCAAGACACCGAATTTCTCGGTCTTCGATGCGGAAGGCAATCTCTATTTGTCCGACTCGGGAGACTGGGAAAAAGCGAATGGCTGCGTCTACCGCCTCCGGAAGAACGGCCGAGTCGAGATGTTTGCCGGGCCGTTTGCCTTTGCCAACGGTTTGGCGCTAAGTGCGGATGAGCGGTTTCTGTACGTGGTGCAGAGCACACGAGACAATGTGCTGGAGATCGAGATTCGCGCGGATGGCAGCGCAGGAAAACCCAAGGTTTACGCTTCCGGACTGGCACGGGTTCCTGACGGCATGGCTCTCGATGCCGCGGGGAATCTGTACGTTACTTGTTATGCTTCCGACAACGTGTACAAGGTTTTTCCTCGAGGGAAGGTGCAGCTACTAGCGTATGACCCCACCGGCACGATGATCGCGCGACCAACGAATGTCGCGTTTGGTGGACCGAATTTTGAGCAGATGTTTTTCGCCAACTTTGGCCGGTGGCACGTGTGCCAGGCGCCGGCTGGCGTGAGGGGGCAACTGCTGGCCAATCAGCGATAGATGCTGGGCAGCGTAGGTTCTCTATGAAAATTACCGATGTTCGTTGGACTCCGGCGTTCATTCCTATCGAAAGCCCGCTTCGCTATGCTTTCGGCGCTCACCCCGGTTTCTCACGCATCATCATCGAGGTGCAAACGGACGAAGGGCTCGTGGGCCTGGGTGAATGTTATGGCGGCGCGAGCCGTGAGGGTCAACTGACGGAAATGCGTCCGTTGCTCATCGGCGAGGACCCGATGCAATTAGAACGAATCCGCTGGAAGCTGGCGGCGCCGAGTTCGCTAAAACTGTTCGGCCACGTTCTTGGTTTTGCCGGGCTCGAATTTGCATGCCTTGATCTGCAAGGCCAGATCTTGGGCAAACCTGTCTGCGAAATCATCGGCGGCAAATTCCGCGAAGAAATTGCTTTTTCCGCTTATCTCTTTTACCGCTACGCCAATGACAAGGGGAAGGGCGAGATCGCCAACCAGGATCAGATGGTGGCCTTTGCGAAAGAGGTGGTCAAGAAATATGGCTTCCAGACCCTGAAGTACAAAAACGGTGTGATGCCGCCCGATGAAGAAATCGACACCTTCATTGCTTTGCGCGAAGCCTTTCCCCGGCTGCGAATCCGGCTTGACCCCAACGCTGCCTGGTCGGTAACGACGGCGGTGCGCGTAGCGCGACGATTGCATGAATACGACGTTGAGTATCTGGAAGACCCGGTGTGGGGCATGAGGGCCATGGCGCGCGTCAATGCCAAAGCCCCCTGGATCACGCTGGCGTCGAATATGTCGGTGTTTGCCTTCGAGGATCTCGTACCCAACGCGGTCATGAATATTCTCGACGTCGTGCTGCTTGATCCCCACTGGTACGGAGGGATTGCCCGGGCACGTTTAGCCGGTCAAATTTGCGAAGCCATGGGAGTAGACGTCGGCATGCACAGTGGAGCAGAGTTCGGCATTTCGCAGGCTGCCATGTTGCATCTGGCCGCTTCGCTGCCCAATCTCATTGCGGCGCCGGATTCGCACTACCACCACCTCACCGATGACGTGATTGAAGGAGGTAAGCTCAAGTTCGTTGGCGGGAAGATGCAGGTGCCGAAAAAAGCCGGCCTCGGCGTCAAGCTCGACCGCGACAAACTCTCCAAGTATCACGAACTCTCAAGAAAGCGTGCAATGGGGTCCTGGATCGAAGATCCACATCGTCCCGGGACCATCACATATCAGCCGAAGTGGTGAATGTTTGAAGTGGTGAAGCTCGATGAGACTCCTCGTCGTACGTAAAGCTGTGCGCAAAGCGTGGCTGTACATGGTGCTCGGGATGGCCGGCATCTCTGGCTTTGCGCAGGAGCGGGTGATCTGGAGCATCGGCACCTTCGATCATGCTTCCGGAGAGTTTCGAGCGAAATCCGACGACTACAGCGACCCAAGGTTCGATCCGGTCTATCGTGTCGGCAAAAGCAAAGACGGTGAGGATTGGCAGAGATTTCAGCCAGGCCCGGCGAACGGGATGGCGGGTGGGCGAGAGCATCCGTTCACGATTCTGTTCGACTTGCATGATCCGGCAACCGGTGTCTTTCGTCTGAAAATTGCCATATTGTATGAGACCCCGAGGTTGTCGCACTTGAGAGTAAATCTCAACGGCCACTCAGGAGTTTTCTATTTCCACCCGCAACTTGACTATAGTGCGGGCGACTGGGAAGGCACGTTTGTTCCCCAGACCTCCGCCGACAGCAAAACCATCGACCTGCCCGCGGAGTGGCTTCGCCAGAGCGACAACTGCCTGGTGCTCACCGCGCTCGATGACCCTCCCGCAGTTGAAAACTCTCTGGGGTCGATCGCGCTTGGACACAGCGGGCTGGTCTATGACGCGATTGAACTGACACAGGATGTTGCGGCCACTTACGCGCGTGACAGCGTCGCTATTAGTGCGGAGGTACGCCCAACCATTTTTTATCGGAGTTTGTCCGCCGGACTTGCCGAAGTAGTCGAAGTGGATGCCTCATTTGCTGCGATGCCGGCGGAGTGGTTGGCAACGCTCCAGATCGGCGACAAGGAATATCATCAGCAAGTTAAGACGTCGGAGGCGTTCGGCGAAAGTCAGATCGAGTTCGATATTCCCGAGTGGCTGGGAACGAAGTCGGGCGCACTTCTGGTCAAAACTCCGATTGCACTCCGCACCTTCCCGGTGGAGCTGATACCGGCCAACAAGTGGACGATTTTCATCGTTCCGCAAGAGCATCTTGACATCGGCTTCACCGACTACGCCGCCAAGGTGGCGGAACTGCAATCGCAGGCACTGGATGGCGTTATCGATTTGATGCGAGAAATACCCGAGTTCCGCTGGACACTCGACGGCTACTGGGTCCTAGATCAATACCTGAACGGCCGCTCGCCCGAGCGAGGCAATGAACTGCTGCGCTTGATCAAAAACGGCAAGGTCGCAGTCCCGCCTCAGTTTGCCAACCAGCACACCGGAGTTGCATCGCTTGAGGGGCTCGCTCGCTCGCTCTACGACTCCCACTTCTTTGCCAAGCAGCACGATCTTCCGTTGGGGGCGGCCCATATCACAGATGTGCCTTCCTACTCCTGGTCGTACGCTTCCATTCTGCACGCTGCCGGCGTGAAGTATTTCGCAGCCGGCAGCAATTCGTGGCGCGCACCCGGAGTCCTGCAAGCTCGCTGGAACGAGAAATCTCCTTTTTATTGGGAGGGCCCCGACGGCGGCCGCGTGTTGATGTGGTACTCACGCGCGTACCTGCAACTGGCGACGCTGTTTGCAACGCCACCCAGATTGGCGGCGGTGCGCGACTCTCTGCCCGTTTTCCTGCAGGCGTATTCAGGACCGAACTACAAGGCGAGCGCCGCGATCATCTTCGGCACGCAACTCGAGAACACGGTTCTCAGCAAGGAACAAGCCTACCTTCGCGGGGAGTGGCGGAAGCAATATGCCTGGCCGCGGCTGGAGTATTCAACTTTTGCCGAGGCCATGGGGCAAATCGAAACGCAGTTCGGATCGGACATTCCCGTTTACCGCGGCGATCTTGGACCTTACTGGGAAGATGGCTTTGGCTCCGATGGCAGGCATACGGCGCTGCATCGGCAGAACCAGCAGCGCATCCTGTCGGCGGAAAAACTGGCGACCATCCCTGCGCTGCTGAACCCAGAGCTTCGTCCGGATCACCGCTTGCTGGCGCAAGCCTGGAACAACATGCTGCTATTCGACGAGCACACCTGGACCTATGTAGGAGCAACCACGCAGCCGGAGAATGAGCAAACCGAGAATCAGCTTGCCCTTAAAGGTGCGCGTACGACCGAAGCTGAACGCGAGATTACCGAATCCCTGCAACGCAGCTGGGCACAATTCGAGTCCTTTCTTGGACCGAAAGATCCGTCGCTCGTAGTCTTCAACCCGCTGAACTGGACGCGCAGCGGGCAGGTGAGCTTCGACTTGCAGGACGGCCTCGCCCTGTTTGAGACAACCACCGGCAATCCCGTGCCCTTTGAAACCGTGAGCATCGGGAAAAGCACGCCGCTTCCAGGGTTCGGAGGAGGATACCGGCGTGTGCGTTTCGCAGCCGAGAATGTTCTGGGGATGGGCTACAAACTGTTTGCCTTGCGGTCCGTCCGGAGCTCCGACCAACGTACCGGCGAACGTTCGGATTCCTCAGAAAAAACACTCGCAGGAACCACTTTTGAAAACTCGTACTATCGAATCACCGTCGATCCTTCGTCAGCCGCCGTGAGCAAGATTTGGGACAAAGAACTCAACCGGGACCTGGTGGATGCAGCGAGCGCGTTTCGTTTCGGAGCGTATCTTTATGTAACTGGCGCCGACGATATGCCGAATAACAGTTTGTACCGCTACGGTGGCACCCTAAAACCACCGGCATTGTCGATTACCATCGCCAGCCACGGGCGCCTGTCAGGAGCAAAACAGGCGCCGTTCGGAACGATCATTACCATGGAGGCCTCCGCTCCGAACACACCAACGATTCGGCTGGAAATCACACTCTACAACGCGAAGAAGCAAATTGATTTTGCGTATCGCCTTTCCAAGGAAACGACGATAAAGAAGGAAGCGGTTTACATCGCGTTTCCCTTTGCCGCGAATAGTCCTGAGTTTGGTTACGACACTCAGAACGGTTGGGTGAACCCTGCCAAGGACGAACTGCCGGGTGGAAGCCATGAGTGGTATGCCGTGCAGCACTGGGCCACGATACACGACGCTGGATTCATGGCGGCCGTGATTCCATACGACGTGCCACTGGTAAGTTTTGGCGATATCGTCCGAGGCAACTGGCCAACAGAATTCCGCCCTCACTCGGCCACGATTTTTTCGTGGGTGATGAACAACTATTGGGGCACGAATTTCGCGCCGCAGCAGGGCGGAGAATTTACCTTCCACTACAGCCTGGTAAGCGGACGCGCGCTCGATCCCGCGGATCTTGCACGTTTGGGAAATGAGGCGATGACTCCATTCGAAGTCGATCAAGTGGGTGCTGCGATCTTGCCCAGTAAAGCGCCGGGCAAGTTGCCGAGCGATGAAGCAAGCCTGCTTGAAGTCAACAACTCCTCTGTTGCCGTCACGACCTGGAAACTGGCGGAAGACGGCCAAGGCAGCATCCTGCGCTTGCAGGAAACAGCGGGAAAGCCGCAGTCCGTCGGCATTCGCAGCGCTTATGTCAAGATGGACCAGGTCTGGCGATGTTCCCTGCTCGAGGACAATTTGCAGGAACTGAAGGTTGACCGCCATGGTTTCCAAGTCGAAGTCAAACCGTTCGAGATCGTAACCCTGCGATTGCGAACCAGTCCAGATTTCCCTCAGGGATCAGCCAAGTCACAATGAGGCGCTTCCTATGAGCATCCACTTCAGGGACAAAGTCGTTGCCGTAACTGGCGGAGCCATGGGAATCGGTGAGGCGACCGCGCGCAAGTTTGCGGAACTGGGCGCTGCGGTTGCGATCATGGACGTCAATACAGATGCAGGACGGAAAACAGCGCAGGCGCTCGGCAAGCAAGCGCGAGCTGAATTTTACCCATGCAATGTCGGGTCGCCATCAGAAACAGAGCAAGCCGTCGCCTCCGTTATTCGCGACTTCGGCGGAATCGATGTGCTGGTCAGCAATGCCGGTATCCAGCGCTACGGAGACGTTATTGGAACCACGGAAGAGTTATGGGATGAAGTCATGGCCGTGAACCTCAAAGGCTGCTTTCACAGCGCCAAGCATGTGGTTCCCAGCATGATGAAGCGCGGCGGCGGGGCCATTGTGGTCGTCGGGTCGGTGCAGTGCTTTACTGCTGTCGGCAATTCAGCCGCTTACGTTACCGCCAAGCACGCACTGCTCGGATTGGTGCGGGCCCTGTCTCTCGATTACGCAAGAGAGAACATTCGCGTGAATTGTGTTTGCCCGGGCGCCATCGATACTCCCATGCTGCGCTGGGCCGCCAACCTCGATGCCAATCCGGCGAAGGTCCTAGCCACGTGCGATCGGATGCACGCTCTGGGCCGGATGGGAAAGCCGGAAGAGGTTGCTTCCGCGATCGCCTTTCTTGCCAGTGATTGGGCTTCGTTCATCACAGGAGCGGCTTTGGTAGTGGATGGGGGGATGCTGGTTCCAACGGGCGGTATGGCGTTTCAGGAGGGCGGTACTGGCGCCTCTGCCAAGAGTTAGGAGAGCGTGAGTGCAACTGCGGGACAAAGTGGCAGTCATTACGGGTGCGGGGGCTGGCATTGGACGGGCTTGCTGCCTGCTGTTCGCCGCGGAAGGCGCGAAGGTTGTCGCCGTCGATCTGGAACCGGCAACACTCAGCTCGGTTGTCGAAGATGTGCGGCGCATCGGCGGTCCGATTCTGGCTATCCAGGCAGATGTCTCTCGCGCAGCGGATGTCGAGCGCGTTGTCTCCGCCGCCTCGGAGAGATTTGCTACGATCCATATTCTGTTCAACAACGCCGGCATCGTGCCTCACGGCAAGGTTCATGAGACGACGGAAGGTGATTGGGACCGCACGATGGCCGTAAACGTTAAAAGCATGTACCTCATGTCTCATGCGGTTGTCCCAATATTTCTCAAACACGGCGGCGGAGTGATTCTGAATACTTCGTCGGCAACCGCGCTGCGCAGCGTGGTTGATCGAGCTGCTTACAGTGCCTCGAAGGGTGCAGTCCTTGCGCTAACGAAAAGCATGGCGATTGATTACGTTCGGGATGGGATTCGTGTGAACTGTATTTGTCCTGGGACCATCGATACGCCTTCGCTGCATCAGCGACTGGCGGCATTTGCGGACCCTGAAGAGGCAAGAAAGCAATTTGTCGCACGACAGCCGATGGGGCGTCTTGGTACAGCCGAAGAAGTCGCGAAGGCCGCGTTGTTTCTCGTCTCGGACGACGCCGGGTTCGTAACCGGGAGCACCTTCTCCATCGATGGAGGCTTTACGGTCTAATCGATGAAAGAGCACCGTCCTACCTCCACGAAAACGAAATGGCGCAACCGGCCGGCGTTTCGCCTGAACAATGGCGTCGTGCAATTGACCACGCTTACCGGAGGCGGACACATCGCTGATTTTCGTCTTCTTGATCCGACAGGCAGCAGCGTGAATGCGCTGTGGGAAGCTCCCTGGCCCACGCTGGACCCCGATAAATTCCGGAGAGGCGATCTCCGCAAGCATGTTCGCAAGTACGGCCCGAGGCCGGTGGGCAAGTTTCTCGCTTCGTTCACAGGACATGCGGTTTGTGTGGACTATTTTGGAGGACCGTCCGAAGCCGAGGCTGCACAGGGACTAGCACTGCATGGAGAAGCCGCAAACTCCCGCTGGAAGTTGCTAGGGCTCACGCAGAGCAGCGCGGAAGCTCGGCTTTCGCTGGCTGCGCGCTTGCCTGCCGCCGGTCTGCGATTCCGCCGCGAACTTCGTTTGCACCACAACGAATCCGTTGTGTATTTCGAGGAAAGGGTGGCCAACGAACGTGCGCAGGATCATTTCTTTCACTGGACGGAGCACGTCACCCTCGGTCTGCCCTTGCTGCATCCGGACGAAAGCATTATCGCTTTGCCCGGAACTCGCGCCATTACCTGGCCACATGGTTACGAGGGAGCTAGTCTCGTTCGAGACAATCAAGAGTTCACATGGCCCGAGGCACCCGCAATCGAGGGCGGAATGGTAAATCTCGCGCGTCCGTTTGCACGAGACGGCAAGGGCTTTGTCGTAGGAGTGTTGCTCGACCCACAGCGCAAGCTCGGATTTGTGGCGGCACTGAACTGGCAACTTGGGCTCTTGCTCGGTTACTGTTTCCGCCGCTCAGACTTTCCCTGGGTTGCCATCTGGGAGGAAAACGTTGTTCGCACGGGCTCGCCTTGGAATGGAAAGACGCGCGCTCGCGGTTTGGAGTTTGGTTCGACTCCAATGCCGGTTGGAAAAGAGGAGACGTTCGCGCGTGGATCGTTGTTCGACACTCCCACGTTCCGGCGAATTCCCGCAAGATCGGAGCTGCGAGCTCCGTATATCGCTTTTCTCTCCAAAGTCAATTCCGGATGGCGCTCGATTCGCGACATTCAGCTCAGGCGAAACACGATCATGGTGACGGAAGGGCGAGGAGAGCAATTAGAGTTGCAGGCCACCGGCTTGAAGAAATTGGGCTTGGGCGGGCGATGATTTCCCGTAGAGACGCGGCTTGCCGCGTCTCCTGCCGCAAAGTGAGATGGGGCTAGCCCCGTCTCTACAGATGGAAGATTTGAGCTAAGAACTGGAGAGAACATGGACCAAGCCGGCGTGGGCTTCCTGATTTTGCTGTTGGCGGGTGTGATGAATGCGAGCTTCACCTTGCCCATGAAGTTCACCCGCAACTGGAACTGGGAAAATACGTGGCTGGTTTGGACCTTGTTCGCACTGGTGATCTTTCCGCCGCTGGCGGCCTTCGCCACCATCCCGCATCTTGGGCAACTCTATGGGGAAGTCGCCACAGGACTGGTGGTGACCGTCGCGATTTTCGGGGCAGGATGGGGGATTGCTCAGGTTCTGTTCGGTCTGGCGGTTGATTCTATCGGCATTGCCCTGACATTTTCGATCGTACTGGGAACCTCGGCTGCCGTGGGCAGTATCATTCCGCTGCTTCGCCTGCACCCCGAAAAGCTCTCTTCCATTGGCGGACTCTTCATTATTGCAGGCGTCGCGCTCGTCATCGTCGGAGTCGCGACTTGCGCCGTCGCGGGGCACCGCCGCGAGGCGGCAATGGCGGCGCGCGACGGACGTCAGAAAGCCAATATGAGCCGGGGATTGACTTTTGCGATCCTCTGCGGTTTCGGAGCTGCACTGGTGAACTTCGGGCTCGCTTTCGGTGGGCCGCTGCTGGAAGGAGCGAGTAGGCACGGAGCTGCCGAAGTCTGGGCGGGAAATGCTGTCTGGCTGCCGCTGATGCTCGCCGGCTCGATTCCCAACTTCGCGTACTGTGTTTATCTTCTTAGTAAGAATAAGACGGCTCGTCGTTACAGCCTCCCCGGCACAACGTCGTACTGGCTGCTTGCCGCTATCATGGCATTTCTCTGGTTCGCGAGTACGGCACTCTATGGCATCGCAACTGGCAAGCTCGGTAGTTGGGGAACGATTCTGGGCTGGCCATTGTTCATGTCGCTGATCGTCATCACCGCAAGCATTCTGGGATTTGTCACCGGGGAATGGAAAGGCAGTGGCAGACAGCCTCTGCGCATCCAGTTGGGCGGTGTGGCTGTGCTGGTACTGGCAGTATTCGTTCTGGCTGCGGCGAGCCGCTGGGTCTAGGAGGAAGTTATGAAAGCACTTGCCATCGATCTCGGCGGCACGCACGCCACCTGCGCGGTTCTGGACGATCGTGCAATTCTCGCCGAGGAAGTGGTTGGTACCGACGGCACGCAAGGACTGAAGCAGGTTCTGCCACTGTTTGCGCAGACTTTTCGCAAGCTTCTCCAGAAAGCCACCATCGCCGCAAAGGATTGTGCCGGGCTCGCATTCAGTTTTTGCGGACTGGCGGACACCCGCATTGGCCGGGTAATTTCAACCAACCAGAAATATGATGATGCGGTCGGGATCGATTTCATGGCATGGTCCCGGCAGGAATTCGGCCTCCTCCTGAGAATTGAAAATGACGCTCGCATGGCACTGCTTGGCGAACAATATGCCGGAGCGGCTCGCGGCTTTGACGATGTGGTCATGACCACCCTGGGAACAGGCATTGGTGGGGCGGCGATGATCGGGGGAAAGCTGATTCGAGGTAAACACGCGCAGGCCGGCTGCCTGGGCGGGCACCTCCCCGTGCTTTTCAATGGCCGAACTTGCACCTGTGGAAACATCGGATGTCCCGAGGCCGAGGCCGCAGGGTGGTCTGTTCCACTGGTGGCGCGCGACTGGCCCGGATACGCCGACAGCGCCCTCGGGAAGGATGAACCGGTGAACTTCGAAAAGCTTTTCCGCTTGGCCGCGCAGGGAGACCGAGTGGCGGCTGCGCTGCGCGATCGCTGTTTGCATATTTGGGCCGCCAGCACGACGGGACTGATTCATGCCTATGATCCGGAGATTGTTGTCTACGGCGGCGGCGTGATGAAGAGTGCCGACATCATCATTCCGTTTGTGCAGGCCTATGTAGACAAACACGCCTGGACTCCCTGGGGCAAAGTAAAAGTAAGAGTGGCGGAACTCGGAAACAACGCGGGCTTGTTGGGAGCGATCCCGTTACTCTCTGAATCGATCGGATGACTTTGCGCTCGAATTACGACAAATTCCCGGTTGTTCCCGTCTCGGCGTCGCCGTCCGGTTGCCAGGTTGGGTGGAGCGCGATCATTGTCGCAATCAATGAACGTTTGCGCGGCGTTAGCCCGAACGCGCGCACCGTGTTGGGCGTCGAATACTACCCGGGAGTTTTCGATGGTCCAGTCGAACACGCCCTTGCCGCAGGTCTCTGTCCCAGTTTGGCGGTCAGAACCAGCGACCTATTCAAGAATCCCTATGAAGTCGATGCCATGGTCGCGCAATACCTGGGCGATGATCCTGTTTTTGGCAGGATGAATGGCATTGTCGTTGACGACTTCTTCGATCCGCAAAAACTGGCGGTAGCCCGCGAATCCATTGCCAAGAGCCGGGGACTGGTGTTCGTCGTCGGAACCGGCGCCGCTCTCGTTGTCTCCGAAGCCGATGTGCTGATCTTCGCCGACATGGCACGCTGGGAAATCCAGATGCGGTATCGCCGCGAACAGATCGGCAACCTTGGGGCGGACAACGCTTCCGCAAACGCGGCCGAGAAATACAAGCGCGCGTACTTCGTAGACTGGCGGGCGGCGGATCGTCTCAAGCAGAAAATCTTGCCCGAGATCGATTTTCTGTTGGATACCAACGACCGGAACATGCCGAAGATGATTTCGGGAGATGCGTTGCGCGAAGGATTGCGCATCGCAGCCCACCGGCCTTTTCGGGTTGTTCCGTACTTTGATCCCGGGCCCTGGGGCGGCCACTGGATGGAAAAGGTCTGCGGGCTCTCACCCGAGGGAGTTCCCAACCACGCCTGGTGCTTTGACTGCGTTCCGGAAGAGAACAGCATGCTGCTGGGCTTCGGAAACGTGAAAGTTGAGATCCCCTCGATCAATCTCGTGTTCCAGCATCCTCACGAATTGCTGGGTGAGGCCGTCCACGCGCGCTTCGGTAAAGAGTTCCCCATCCGCTTCGACTTTCTCGACACTATGGGCGGCGGCAACCTTTCGCTTCAGGTTCATCCCCTGACCGAATACATCCAGGACAAGTTCGGCATGAATTACACGCAGGACGAAAGCTACTACCTGCTGGACGCCGGCGACGACGGTTGTGTCTATCTGGGACTGCGTGAAGACATCAACCGCGAAGCCATGTTACGGGATTTGAGGGCGGCACAAAGTGGCGGCTCCCCATTCCCTGCGGAGAGTTACATTAACGTGTGGCCCGCGAAAAAACACGATCATTTCCTGCTCCCGGCCGGTAGCATCCACTGTTCCGGAAAGAACAGCATGGTGCTCGAGATCAGCTCTACCCCGTACATCTTCACTTTCAAGCTGTGGGACTGGGGACGGCTCGGCTTGAACGGTTTGCCCAGGCCGATTCACCTTGATCACGGGGAAGCCAATATCCAGTGGGATCGCACGACAAACTGGGTGCGTCGTAATTTGGTGAATCAGATAACGCCACTCGGTTCGGGCGACGGATGGCGAGAGGAGCGCACCGGGCTTCACGAACGCGAGTTCATCGAGACTAGACGCCATTGGTTTACGGGTGCTGTGCCACACCGTGGAACTGGTGGCGTCAATGTGCTCAACCTGGTCGAAGGACGCGAAGCGGTGGTCGAAAGTCCAACCGGCGCGTTCGAGCCTTTTGTGGTGCACTACGCCGAGACCTTTATCGTTCCGGCCGCCGCCGGGGACTATATCATCCGTCCTTTTGGCGAAGCCGAAGGGAAAGAGTGCGGGACCATTAAGGCCTTCGTAAGAACCAACCCCTAGCACTTTGTAATTCCCGGGAGGGGATTCAGCGCGTGAAAAAAGTTCTTATCCGATGTCTGTTAGTGGTGCTGGCCGCGACGGGTGCGGCGCAGGTGCAGCGCAAGCCTGCTCCCCGCTCCAACAAGATGCCGGAATCCTGCGTGCGAGTGCAGGATGGCGCGTTTCACAGCGCGGCCCTCGATCGCGAAATGAAGTACCGAATTCTCCTTCCTTGCGGCTACCAGACAGCCAGCGGTCGTTTTCCCGTGTTGTACCTTCTCCACGGTCTCTACGGAGACTATCTGAACTGGGATACCCGCACGAACCTGGAACGCTGTGCCCAAAGGTACGAATTGATCGTGGTGATGCCGGATGCCGGTGACTCCTGGTATACGAATTCAGCCTCCGACCCTAAGGACAAGTTCGAAGACTACATTGCCAAAGACCTGGTGGCGGAAATTGACGGCAAATTTCGCACGCTGCGCTCTCGTCATGGGAGAGCGATTGCCGGCCTT
>OCZT010000920.1_pt1 | contig 29940 bp, 30 predicted proteins | sample 1539031 | NCBI WGS metagenome assembly OCZT01 (sample SAMEA3539308, study PRJEB22396) | soil metagenome | biome: tundra; feature: field; material: soil | place: USA | collected 2010-05 | depth 0.15 m | reverse complement strand
CAGAACCGTCTTTCGAGCGAAAGCTCTTCTGCGAGGCCCAGGCCTGGATCAGCGTTCCGTCGACAGTGAAGTGCTCGTCGCTCATAAAGCACTTGGCCTGCTTGTTCACTTCGACGAAGAACCGCTGCGCCACATCACTGGTCAACAGCCGGTCACGATTCTTCGAGAACACCGCATGATTCCACATCGCATCGTCCATGCCTAGGCCGACGAACCAGCGAAACAAAAGGTTGTAATCGATCTGCTCAACCAGCAGCCGCTCCGAGCGCACCGAGTAGAAAACCTGCAATAACAAGGCCCGCAGAATGTACTCAGGCGCAATCGAAGGTCGCCCAGAGTCCGCATACAGCACATCGAATTCCGGGCTCAGCGTCCCAAGAACTATGTCCGTCAACTTACGAACTGCACGCAGCGGATGATCCTGAGGGATCCGCTGCTCCAAGGAAACATAGCTAAACATACCGTCCTGAACCCGCTCATCTCCACGCATGCCTATTAGATGAACAACTTTATGCATGCGATGCAGAACGGTGCCTTTTTCAACAAGTTCCTAGAGAGGTTTACAAGACGGCACACACAGTGCCGGATTCCGCGGAGGACCAGCAATGCGGCAGAACGAGGTTGTGGCTATTATGCGAAGGGAGCAAACATGAGGGTATTAATTACAGGCGGGGCCGGGTATCTTGGCTCTGTGTTGGCTAGGCTTCTAATCAACCAAGGTGACCAAGTACGGGTTATCGATAAGCTGATGTACGGTGGTGCCCCGATTATTCCTCTTATGGCCGAGCCTGGATTTGAATTCGTGCGGGGCGATATCGTTTCTGAAAGGGCCGTTGCGTCAGCAGTTGCCGGCATGGATGCAATAGTGCATCTGGCCGCGATCGTTGGCGATCCAGCCTGTGCCCGCGACCTTGAGCTAGCTAGACGCACAAACATCGAAGGGGCATTAAATGTCTACGAGCAGGCCAAAGCAACGGCGGTAGGACGCTTCATCTTTGCATCAACGTGCAGCAACTACGGCCGAATGAATACAGCCGATGACTTTCTCACAGAAGATGCCCCACTCCGGCCAGTATCTTTCTACGCAGAAAGCAAAGTGGAGGTCGAGAAGCACATCCTCAAGGATGGCAATAGTTGCCTGCATCCATTGGTCTTACGCTTCGCCACTCTTTACGGTCTCTCGCCGCGTATGCGTTTCGACCTAACGGTAAACGAGTTCACCGCAGATCTCGCAAAGAATAATACGCTGCGTGTGTACGGCGAACAATTTTGGCGTCCTTATGTCCATGTCCGCGACGCGGCAACGGCGGTAATTGCAAGCCTGGCTGCTGCCCCGGGGGCGATTGCGCAAAACGTTTTTAACGTCGGAGATTCTCAACAGAACTTCCGTAAGCAGGATCTGATCGAAATGATCCGTGAGTTCATTCCGAATAGCAAAGTGGATTACGTCTCTCGCCAGGAAGACCCACGCGACTACCGCGTGTCTTTCGACAAAATCAAGAATTGCCTCGGCTTCAAGGTAAAGAATACGGTGCGGGACGGAATAAGCGAGATCATTCGTGCTGTCAAGAGCGAGGTCTATGGCGATATTAAGAGCGACTTCTATCGCAACTGCTAGACGGAGTAATCGCTTTAAACGACACCAGAGGATGTGACAGAGACTCTACTGCCGCGGAGCAAGGAAAGCAAAATGGAAATCACGGCCAACAATGATTATGACTTTGCGATCATCGGTGCAGGAATCGTCGGTTTGGCGACTGCGTTGGAATTCATTCATTCGTACCCTTCATCCTCTCTGGTAGTGATCGAGAAGGAAGATCGTGTGGCCGCTCATCAAACAGGCCACAACAGCGGTGTCATTCATTCCGGGATATACTACAAACCCGGTTCCGATAAAGCGCGCATGTGTGTGCAAGGCGCAATGGAAATGGTTCAATTCTGCCGCAATCACGACTTACCCCATGAAATCTGCGGCAAAATCATCGTGGCAACCAATGAACAAGAACTTCCCGGTTTGCACGAATTATATAGCCGAGGCGTAGAAAATGGAGTTCCTGGAGTTCGGCTTGTAAATGCAAAGGAACTCCGGGAAATTGAGCCGCACGCGGCTGGGGTGCAAGGGATTTATGTGCCAGGAACAGGAATCACGGATTACGGCATCATCTGCAACAGAATGGCAAAGATCGTTCAGGAACATGCATCGCTTCGATTGAATGCGCGGGTGTTTGGGTTAAAACATCAGAACGGGAAAACATTAATTGAAACCTCTGCTGGGACGTATCGAGCGGGCTATGTCGTGAACTGTGCTGGACTGCAGAGTGATCTTGTGAGTCGCATGGCCGGCGCCAAGTTGAAGCTGCGTATCGTGCCGTTCCGAGGTGAGTACTATGAGATCACCGCAGAGAAACATCACTTGGTCCGTGGATTGATCTATCCTGTTCCGGATCCGCGCTTTCCATTCCTTGGTGTCCACTTTACTCGCAAGATTCATGGGGGCATTGAGGCCGGGCCGAACGCGGTCCTCGCATTCAAGCGCGAGGGCTACAGTCGGACGTCGTTCAGTCTGTCTGATTCCCTGAATATTGCAATGTTCGGTGGCTTCTGGATCATGGCAGCCAAGATGTGGAAGAGCGCGGTGGGCGAGTACTACCGCTCATGGAGCAAGAATGCCTTTACAACCGCGCTGCAAAAGTTATTGCCCGAGCTTTTACCTCGAGATATAGTACCAGGCGGCTCAGGAGTTAGGGCACAGGCTCTGGAAAGTACCGGCTATTTGGTTGATGACTTTCGTTTTGTGAACACGGAAGGCATACTGCATGTGTGCAATGTGCCCTCTCCCGCCGCGACAGCTTCGCTCGTAATTGGTAGAGAGATAGTACAAAGGGTAAAACAAGTTACGCGAGATAATCGGGGTAGCTAGGTCTCTGACCGCCTGTTGTTGTTCCAACTATGGGTGCCCCACCCTCGGCGCGTCTTTGTTTTTGTCGCTTCGGGGTTCCCAACGACAGGTCTTCGTCGTTGGGGTGACCATAGGGTGGGATACTACAGCAACTCCATCGCAAGGCACGAAATCATGCGGTCAGAGACCTAGGAACTTGTTGAAAAACGCATTGAGGCGTGAAGCGGTTAAAAATGGATCACGCCAGAATGCCCAAGGAGCGATCCGTAGAGGAATGGTAATGGTTTTGGAACCCCAATTTATCCCAGATTCCGGTACTCGACGGAGTTTTTCAACAAGTTCCTAGTGAAGCCAACCATTTCCTTGCTGTAATTGCAGTGCGAATCGTTTATTCAACCTGGAGCCGCGCTGAGTACAATTGGAAGGCTTCAGGCCTGGCTCTCTGAAAACACTCCATGGTTTGAAAGTGAGGGGAATTTGAATGAATATAAACCGCACCAATATAACTTCTGAGGGTTCTCTTCCGATGGAGCAGATCGTTGCGATCATACGTAGTGTCATAGAGGAATTGAACGTGCCTAGCACGTTGCATCAGCCTATATTCCGCGGGCACGAATGGGAATACCTGAAGGATTGTATCGATACTGGATGGGTATCTTCGGTCGGCTCCTATGTAGATCGCATCGAGCAGATGCTCGCCGAATATACAGGCGCGAAACGCGCAGTAGCTGTGGTCAACGGCACGGCCGCGCTCTTTATAGCGCTAAAGCTCGCCGGTGTTGAACCCGGCGACGAAGTCCTGATTCCAACTCTGACGTTTGTGGCGACTGCAAACGCCGTCGTGTACTGTGGGGCTACTCCTCACTTCGTTGACAGTGAATTTGCCACCTTCGGTACGGATCCGGCAAAGCTCGATCATTATCTCGGTGACATCGCCGATATTGACAGCGAGGGCGCGCGTAACCGCTTTACGGGGGCCAGAATCAAGGCCGTGGTTCCCATGCACACGTTCGGTCATCCGGTTGACCTGGATCCTCTAGTTGAACTTTGCAGTCGTTGGAAGCTGGAAATGATTGAAGATGCCGCAGAGTCTCTCGGTTCGTTCTACAAGGAACGCCATACAGGGACTTTCGGACGGATTGGCATTCTCAGCTTCAACGGCAACAAGATAGTGACCGCTGGCGGTGGCGGCGCCTTGCTGTTCAACAATGAGGCGGAGGCCAAATTGGCCAAGCACCTTACCACCACGGCGCGTAAACCGCACAAATGGGAGTTCTTTCACGACATGCTTGGGTACAACTTCAGAATGCCGAACTTGAATGCGGCTCTGGGATGTGCGCAATTGGAAAACCTTCCAGACTTTTTAGCGAGCAAGCGGAAGTTGGCCCTGCGGTATATTGAAGCATTCAAGAATGTTCCAGGCGTGAAGGTCGTGAAGGACTCGCCGTTCACCAAGTCAAATTATTGGCTGAACGCCCTTGTGTTGGACGAAGAGGTCGCCTCCCAACGGGACGCCCTGCTCGATGCGACAAACGAAAATGGAATCATGACGCGGCCAGCCTGGATTCTGATGCACCATCTTCCCATGTACGAGAACTGCCCTCGCATGGATCTTTCCGTCGCCGAGAGTCTGGAAAAGCGAATCGTGAACATACCGAGCAGCGTATCAAGGATTTGCGCATGACCAGACGGAAGATCTGCGTCGTTACCGGTACGCGTGCGGAGTACGGACTATTGTGCTGGATTATGAAGGAAATCCAGTCTGATCCCGATCTCGAGTTGCAAGTCATTGCGACCTGCATGCATTTGTCACCGGAATTCGGTCTGACATACCGGACCATCGAGGAAGATGGCTTTCGGATTGATGATCGGGTGGAAATGCTTCTGTCGAGCGATACTGCGGTGGGTGTGACCAAATCCATGGGCCTGGGAATGATCGGCTTTGCCGATGCGTTCAACCATCTGCGGCCCGATATAGTGGTTGTTTTGGGGGACAGATTCGAGATCCTCGCTGCGGCTAGCGCCGCCATGATGGCACGTTTGCCCTTGGCGCACATCTCTGGCGGGGAGATAACCCGAGGCGCGATAGATGACAGTATTCGTCATGCGATCACCAAGATGGCGACGTATCACTTCCCGGCGGCGGAAGTGTATCGGGAACGCATCATTCGCATGGGCGAGCAACCTGCGAATGTGAAGAATTTCGGGTGTACCGGCTTGGATAATCTCCATCGCTTGCCGCTTTTGTCACGCGAGAATTTGGAAAAGGAATTGAATTTTTCGCTTGCTCATCCCACTTTTCTGGTCACATATCACCCCGCGACGCTCGGCAGCCTGCAACCGGAACAGGCGCTGACAGAGCTCTTGCAGGCTCTCGATCGTTTCCCCAACGCCCGAGTGATCTTTACCAAGCCCAACGCCGATGCTGGTGGCCGTTTACTTGCTCAGATGATCGACGGCTTTGGCGCGGCGCGGCCGGACCGGGTGCTTGTCGTCACTTCACTGGGGCAGGTCCGCTACCTAAGCGCAATGATGCATTGTGATGTGGTAATTGGGAATTCGTCGAGCGGCATTGTCGAGGCTCCGGCACTGAAGAAGGCCACCGTCAATATTGGAGATAGGCAAGATGGGCGCTTAAAGGCATCATCTGTGATTGATTGCCCAGAGGAAACTGAGGCCATTGTGAGCGCAATCAAACTGGCGCTATCTTCGGAATTCCAAGACCTGACAGCAAAAACAGAATCCCTGTACGACGACTGCAATGCATCCGGGCGCATCGTTGCTTTTCTCAAGCAAGCAAATCTGTCGGAACCGAAACGCTTCTATGATCCGGACGATTTACAGTGTAAAGTCGCTGCAGCGAAGTGAATTGTTTTCTTTACAAAGGAGTCTATACTGAAAACCTTTATCATCGCGGAGGCCGGGGTAAATCACAACGGTTCTCTGGACAGAGCCCTTGCCATGGTTGACGTTGCAGTAAATGCAGGCGCCGATGCAGTTAAGTTCCAGACGTTTAAACCGGAGGCCGTTATAAGTCGGTACGCCGTAAAGGCCGAGTATCAAGTCAAAAATACAGGGGATAGCGAATCGCAGCTGGAAATGGTGAAGGGGCTTGAGCTCGATCTTTCAGCGCACAAGCAGCTTATGCAGCACTGCGAGATGCGGAACATCCAGTTTTTGTCAACCCCCTTCGATCTGTCCAGTGTTGACATGCTGGTAAATGATCTCAAAGTGCCGCGGATTAAGATTGCATCTGGCGAAATCACCAACGCGCCTTTGCTGCTGCGCGTGGCACACTCTGGTTTACCGGTTATCTTGTCGACAGGGATGAGCCTGCTGGGAGACATCGAGGATGCGTTGGGTGTGCTTGCCTATGGTTATTTGCAGATCGGCGAAGTCCCCTCGCTTACCAACTTCAGGCGAGCCTATCAGTCCTCGGATGGGCAGAAACGGCTTCAAGAGAATGTAACGTTGTTGCACTGCACGACTGAGTATCCTTCGCCGTTTGAGGATGTAAACCTTCTGGCAATGGAGACCATGGCCAGGGCGTTTGGGCTGCCGGTCGGGTTGTCGGATCATACGATCGGCTATTGTGTGCCCATAGCCGCAGTGGCTCGTGGCGCCTGCATCATCGAGAAGCATTTCACGCTGGACCGAAGCCTGCCAGGGCCGGATCATAAGGCATCGCTGGAACCGGGTGAGCTAGCAGCCATGGTGACGGCAATTCGCGAGGTAGAACAGGCTATAGGTTCACCCCGAAAGCTGGTCGCGATATCTGAGGCAAAGAACCAAGCAATCGCGCGCAAGAGCCTTGTGGCACTGCAACCTATTCGCAAAGGTGAGTCCTTTACCGAGAATAACCTGGGGGCCAAACGACCTGGCACAGGAATTCCTCCAATTCGGTATTGGGAATTTCTAGGGAAGACAGTCACCCGTGACTATGGCGCCGACGAGGCCATAATCCCATGAGCGAGACGAAACCGCTTATCATTCTGGGGGGCGGCGGCCACGCCAAGGTTCTGATTGCAGCCCTCATGTCCGGGTCTGCTAAAATCCTGGGGATTGCAGAGCGTGTGGGGTGCTACAGAACTGGCGATGTCCTTGGTATCCCAATCATCGGTGATGACGATAGCGTTTTGCGGTATTCGCCACAGGATGTCCGGCTTATCAATGGCCTGGGCTCTGTCTCTTCTACTGAGAGTCGTCGAGAGTTGTTCGAAAAGTTCGTCGCTCTGGGTTATCACTTCGCGACGGTGCTGCACGCCGCAGCCGTCACATCTACAGATGTTTGTCTTGGCGAGGGAGTACAGGTCATGGCGGGCGCTGTCATACAGCCAGGTACGGTCGTGGGCAAAAACTCGATTCTGAATACGAATGCATCCGTTGATCACGACTGCCTGATCGCTAACCACGTGCACATTGCCCCTGGTGCAACATTATCCGGTGGTATTCGTGTTGGCGAAGGTACACTTGTCGGGGCCGGAGCCGTCGTGATTCAAGGTATCGAGATCGGCAGCCAATGTGTTGTAGCTGCAGGCGCGGTCGTCATTCATGATGTCGCTGCCTACACGCGGGTAGCAGGAGTACCAGCAAGAATTATGAAAAGGAAGGGGCCAGAAAAGCAATGATAAATAAATGGAAGACTTGCTGCATCAGCCCCGCCGCAACCATTGCAGAAGCGCTTCGCACGATTGATGAAAGTTCCTTACAGATCGCGCTTGTGGTTGAAGACAATCGGCTGATTGGGACGTTGACCGATGGGGATATTCGACGAGCGCTGCTTGTGGGGATCTCCCTTCAGGATTCCGTTGTGCGTGTGATGAATACCCAACCGACAACGGCAGCTCTCGGAGATGATCGAGAGTCCGTAATGGCGCGCATGCGTCGCGGACAAATCCGGCAAATGCCCATCCTGGATGCGGCAGGGACATTGGTGGGAATGGAGATTCTAGATGAGTTGCTAGCGCCTGAAACGCGGAAGAATCCGGTTCTGCTCATGGCCGGCGGTTTGGGCAAGCGGCTGGCACCTCTGACCGAGCAGTGCCCCAAACCGATGCTACAGATTGGGGGTAGGCCGATCCTGGAAACCATTCTGCTGAGTTTCATCGATTATGGTTTCAAACAGTTCTACATCTCGGTGAATCATAAAGCGGACGTGATTACGCAGCATTTCGGCGACGGGTCGTGCTGGGGGGTCCGTATCGAATACATCCACGAAGATAAGCGTCTCGGGACCGCGGGCGCGCTGTCTCTCTTGCCGACAAAACCAGCATTGCCATTGATTGTGATGAATGCCGACATCCTGACGAAGGTCAATTTCAATCACTTACTAGAATTTCACCGCGTAGAAGAAGCAAAGGCAACCATGTGTATTCGAGAATACGAGCACCAAGTGCCCTACGGCGTGATTAAACTGGCCGGCCGCCAGATCATCGAGATCCAGGAAAAGCCCATGCAAAAGTTCTTTGTCAATGCCGGCATTTATGTCTTGGATCCCGATGTGCTGGATCTTGTTCCGAAAGACGAATATGTCGATATGACCAGCTTGTTTGAGCGAGTTGTGAAGGAAAACTGGACAACTGCTGTTTTTCCGCTGCACGAATACTGGCTTGATATCGGGTGCCATCCCGATCTGAGTCAGGCGAAGGATGAATTTGACGTGACGTTCAAATGATTGGCAAGCGGACACTATTGGGCATCATTCCGGCGCGCGGCGGCTCCAAGGGCATTCCTCGGAAGAATATTCGGCTCGTTAAGGGCAAGCCTTTGATTGTCTGGACTATCGAACAGGCCAGACAATCCAAGTTCCTTGATCGCGTAGTTCTATCTTCTGATGACCCTGAGATCATGGAGATAGCTGCTAATTGCGGCTGTGAAGTTCCCTTTCGTCGTCCTCCTGAACTTGCGGCAGACGATACACCTGGAATCGTGCCGGTTCTACATGCCATCGAGAATTTGCCTGGTTACGACTACGTTGTCCTGCTGCAGCCGACATCGCCTTTGCGGTCTGTTGAAGACATCGACAAATGTATATCTCTCTGTTTGGAACGCGGTGCCCCGGCTTGTGTATCCGTGACCAGGTGCACTGAAAACCCGTATCTGATGTTTTGGCGAGGACAGAGTCTACGCTTGAGTCCTCTCTTCGCCGAAGGCAGTCGTATTGCATGTCGGCAGCAGTTGCCAGATGTGTTTCGCATCAATGGCGCTGTCTATGTCGCTCTATCACAGTGGCTGCAAGAAGCCAAATCGTTTGTCACGTCCGAAACCATCGGTTATGAAATGCCCGTTGACCGGTCAGTGGACATAGATACGGAGGCTGACCTTCGCTTCGTAGATTGTCAAGGAGATCTCGAATTATGACCCCGAATGAGGAACAAATCGTTGACATGTCGAAATACTCGCTTCCCACAGATGAACTGGAGACCTATTACGGTCTTCCACGTGACGTGAGGTTCTGCACCAAGTGCGTCATTTCTAATCAGCGCCCTAATTCCGCGGTCGAATACTCGCATACCAGACAATCCAAAAAGTCCACTATCCATTTCGACAGCGAAGGTGTGTGCGATGCCTGCCGTATGGCGGAGCGGAAATCGAACTCCATTGACTGGTCAGAGCGCGAGAAGCAACTCCGTGATTTATGCACCCGCTTTCGGCGCAACGATGGACGTTATGATTGCCTGTGCCCGGGCTCTGGTGGCAAGGACAGCTTCTACGCTGCACACATCTTAAAGCACAAGTTCGGCATGCATCCACTTACGGTGACGTGGGCGCCTCATATCTACACCAATTGGGGTTGGCACAATCTTCAGTCGTGGATACATGCCGGATTTGACAATATACTGACCACACCGAACGGACGCATTCATCGTCTGCTTACACGTCTGGCAGTAGAGAGGCTATTTCATCCTTTTCAGGCGTTTATCTTTGGACAAAAGTCGCTAGCGCCCAAAATGGCGTGTCTTTATGACATCCCTCTGGTCTTCTATGGCGAAGATGAAGCTGAGTATGGCAACCCTATTGCAGATACCGCAACGGCGGAACGCGACTGGTCTTACTTCACGTCCGAGGATAAGTCCAAAATTTATCTGGGAGGAGCCAGTATTGCCGAGCTTAAGGAGGAATTCGGAGTGCCGGCGTACGAGCTATCCTCTTACTATCCCGCCGATCCTGTGGAGCTAAAGAAGAAAAACGTTGAAGTTCATTACCTGGGTTATTACTTGAAATGGCATCCACAAAGCTGTTACTACTATGCCGTTGATAACGGTGGCTTTGAGGCTTCTCCTGAACGTACCCCCGGAACCTACAGCAAGTATAATAGCATTGACGATCGTATCGATGATTTTCACTACTACACCACCTACATCAAATTTGGCATTGGTCGCGCTACTTACGATGCTGCTCAGGAGATTCGTTCTCGAGATATTACTCGCGAAGAAGGCGTCGCGTTAGTGAGCAAGTTCGATGGGGAGTTCCCCGAGCGCTTCGCCGACGAGATTTTCCAGTATCTGAGCCTTCCCGAAAAAGAGTTTCCGAAGGCTAGTAGCATGTTTCGGCAGCCGGTGATTGATCGTGAGTATTTCATGGCACTGGCAGATCAGTTCCGTTCGCCGCACCTATGGAAGCGGGAATACGGCAAGTGGAAACTGCGCTATACTGTGTTTGAAGAACAGAAACACGCGACAGCAATGCAAGACTTCTAACATACGAAATGGCAAACGTACGAATCATCGGTAGGCTGGATATTAAGGGACCGAATCTCATCAAGGGGATTCGCTTGGAAGGCTTGCGGGTCATTGGCGATCCGCAGGTCATTGCGAAGAAGTATTACGAGGCGGGAATTGACGAGCTTATCTATATGGACATTGTCGCCAGCCTTTACGGTCGTAATAGCTTGGCTGACATTGTCGCCCACACCGCCCATGAGGTATTTGTTCCCTTGACGGTCGGCGGCGGCATTCGGTCTGTGGATGACGTAAAGACACTTTTGCGTGCTGGAGCCGACAAGATAGCCATCAATACCGCAGCGGTACGACGTCCCGAACTCATCACCGAAGTGGCACAGCGGTTCGGTTCGCAATGTATGGTGCTTTCGATCGAAGCCAAGAGAAAGCCAGGGGGAGGGTGGGAAGCCTATGTGGAGAACGGCCGCGAGCACACTGGGCTGAAAGCTGTGGAGTGGGCAATACGCGGCACAGAATTGGGTGCTGGCGAAATTCTGCTGACCTCCGTCGACCAAGAAGGGACACGTAAGGGCTTCGATTGCGAGTTGGTCCATGCGGTCGCCAGCGCCGTGCCCATCCCGGTGATTGCCAGCGGTGGTATGGGAACGTTGGAGCATATGTTGGATGTGATCATCAAGGGTAACGCTGACGCAGTCGCAGTGGCCGACGCCCTCCACTACAACCGGGTTCCACTGGTGGAGATGCGTGCCGCAGCGTTGGATGCTGGCATACACGTGAGGCGGCCATGAGCATTGTTACTGTGGTTGATTATGGCATGGGAAACCTGTTCAGCGTCTGCCGTAGTTTCGAGCACTGTGGCGTCGAGGTGAGATTGACGGACTCGACCGCAGGCGTGCTGAAGGCTGAGTTCTTGGTACTGCCCGGGGTGGGTGCGTTCCGGGACGGCATGCAGGGCTTGGCGCAGCGCAATTTGGTGGAGCCCATCCGTGAGTACGCCCGTGCCGGTCGCCCTATGCTGGGCATTTGCCTCGGGATGCAAATGCTGTTCGATGTGAGCGAAGAATTCGGAGAACATGAAGGCCTAGGATTGATTCCAGGTCGCGTCGTCGCCATTTCCCCATGCGGAACTAATGGGGAGTCACACAAGATCCCGCATATCGGCTGGAATGAACTGGTGCCCCCCAACGTAGACTTTGGATTTCACGATCCAATCATGAACGGAGTCACAGCCGGCCTATCCGCTTATTTCGTTCACTCGTTCAACGCGGTTCCCGCCGACGAGGAGTATCGTGTCGCCGATTGTTATTACGACGGAATTCGCATCGCCGCAACGGTGAGCTCCAATAAGGCTTACGGTTGTCAGTTTCATCCGGAAAAGAGCGGGAATCTTGGATTATTGATTATTCGCAATTTTCTCAACAGCCACTTGTGGTAGAAATCAGTTCGCGCCGGTATCGCGCCGCACAGTCGAGCGCATCGACGCGACCACCTACCTTTGCGTATGACCACAGATCTTGACAGCTGTATTGAACGCGCATTAGTCAAGCCACCTCAAAATACTTACGTAACGAACAGCACAGATCCACGTAAGGACTTGCAGATGCCTACCGGCGATTCGTCGACTGTACGTCCTAAAATCGACTATGACTTTACAAGTTCGCTCAAATCTGTTGGCAAGGTCATCAGCGGGAACATTGCGGCGAATCTGATCACTATGGTGACCAGCATACTCATCGCCCGTTGGGTAGGTCCTTATGATATGGGCGTCTGGAATACCGCTTTGCTGGTCACTTTGTACAGTCCTACGCTGCAGCTTGGAGTTTTCAATGGCCTGAATCGTGAACTTCCTTACCTGATTGGCTCCGGCGACAAGAATCGTGCATTGCGAATGGCAAAGGCAGCATATGCGTGGTCGTGGCTCCTCGTTGGGGTGTCGATCCTGTGTGGTGCGCTTGTATCAGTTTGGTTCTGGACCAAGGGTCAGCCAATAAAATGCTTCACTGCATGCGCGATTGCGGTGATGGTTATCTGTTCGTGGCCAACTTCGTATTTCACTACAACCTATCGGACGCACGCTGAGTTCGGCCGGCTTGCAAAGAATACTGTTGCAGTTGCCTTGGCGGGAGTTGTTTTCGTATTGCTGGTATGGCGATTGCACTATGAAGGCCTTATCCTGCGGGCTTCGTTGCTCAGTATCTTTGGTGTTGCCGCACTTTACTACCGTCGTCCCTTGCCGGTAAAACCGCAGTGGGGAACTAGTCAACTCGTACAACTAGCCAAGGTCGGTATTCCAATCTGGCTTCTTGGTCAGTTGGACACTTTCTTCATATCACTGGATCGTCTGATGCTGGTCAAGTCAACCCAAGTGCTTGGCTACTTTACGATTGCAATTCTGGTAGGCACGTTCGTGCGCATGATTCCAGGCGCCTTCAGTGTTGTCCTGTATCCGCAAATGGCTCATCGATATGGCGAAAGCCACTGTGCAATGGATATTTGGCGAATCGCAAAGAAGGGTGCGCTCGCCGCCTCAGTGCTGGGGCTTGTAGCGGGTGCGTGTGGCTGGCTAATTCTGCCGACGTTCGTTAGACTATTGCTCCCAAAATATGGTCCTGGCATTCGTGCCGCCCAGTGGAGTGGCTTCCTCGGTCTTACGATGGGCTTGTATATTTTCGATAACATCTACAATGTGATTAAGAGGCAAGACTTGTATTTCATCAACTGGTGTTGTGGCTGTGCTTCATTTGTCGTAATCTGGTATTGCCTTACCCGGTTCCTGCACATCTCGTTAGCGGTCGCGTCCGCGGAATCGATGCTGGCTGCAACGTTTCTAATGGCGGTGATTTCTGCGCTTTTGACTAGGAGCGCCTGCTTAGTACATGACCAGCTTCTGCCTCGTGGAGACAAATAGCCTCAGGCGTTCGGTGTGTTAATGCCTTAACTAAGAAAGGAAAGTGGCGTTTGAGAAAGTGCCTTCTTGCTGTACAAGGCCCACTTCAGTTCATCGCGGGATTGATTGCGATGGAGTGGTATAGCCATGTAAAGCACGATGTATCTGAGTCGGAAGTCACACTGCTGATATACGAATTGGCTTCGACTGAAGTCGAAGAGTCTCTGGCAGAAACCATCCGTAGACTTTCAGCTATCAGGCGATGGAAACGGGTGATTGTTATTGGCGAAATGGAAATGTCTCGAATTATGAGGAGGAGATATTCCCAGAGTATTATTGAATTAAGATCTGTAATCGCGGAAAGCTCCTTCGACGAGGTTTTTATATCACGCGACTATTGTGGCGCTGGTAGTCCTCTAATCGTGAACGTTTATCCTGATGCAACTAGAATCCTTTTTGGGGACGCATTTGGAATTATAGGCGATGAAAGTGATCTTCTTATTCCATGGTCATGGTCGATGCGGGCTGTGCGTATCAACCTCAGGGCTTTTGTTCGCAAAGTGCTTTTTGGAGGCCCTAAGAGGTTCTATTTCGATGCTGCTGTACTGACTCTACCGATTGATTATTCAGGATCTTATCTTCAGAATATTCCGTTGCTAGTGCCGAATAGTGATTTTGCACTGGCCATCCTGAAGGAATGCTCGGATCAATTATCCGAATTGAACTCTTATAGTAATAGGTTGCTAGAGGGATCACGAAATCCTCATCTATTTTTGTTAAGCACGTTGTCTTCATGCGGCTTTATGTCAGCCGAAAACGAGATCGACTTCTATGTGAAGATCATCCGGGAGATTACACCAGAGGGAGCTACGGTATTGTTGAAAGCACATCCGCGATGTGAGGCACATATTCTAGCTTCCATATTGAAAGAAGTTGGATCAGAGTACTTTATCAAGGTTATAGATGATCCTCAATTCTCAAGATTTCCTATTGAGCTTTGGAACAAGCTCATTATGAAATGCCGGATTGTGGCAATATTTTCTACTAGTTGCGTTAATTTAAATTATTTCTACGGGAAAGAAGTAATTCTTCCGTTAAACGAAAGTATTATTAGCCAATATGTTTATCCTGAATCGATTTCATTTGTCACCAAGGGTAATGCTATTAACCTGGAATCGCTAAACAGGTTGAAGGAATGGGACGGGAATTCGTTCCTATACAGAGCACCAGAAGGCAGGTCACATTGAACACGATGATCTCTCTAAATTTTGTGAAATGGAAATTGCTGCTGATATTATTCTGGCTGCGGCACGGGAGATCGCGACGATTCCCATTCGGATGTATTGTTATTAATCCCATTAAGTTCTCATCGAAACATATTCGACTCGGGCGTAGGGTAGTTATCGCGAACGCAGGAAGACTTGAGGCTGTTACACGATACAATAAAACGATCTACACGCCAATGATCCTAATTGGGGAGAACGTCACAATCGAACAGAACCTGCATTTGACGTGTGCAAACAGAATTGTAATCGGCAACAACACTGCAATCGCCGCGAACGTTACAATTACAGACATTGAACATCCCTATACCGATGTCAATATCCCGATCGAACGTCACGATTTAGTAGTCAAAGAAGTGGTAATTGGCGAGGACTCAAAGATATACAATAACGCTGTCATTCTTCCTGGTGTTCACATTGGAAAACATTGTGTTATAGGCGCAAACTCGGTTGTTGCACGAGATATTCCTGACTTCAGCGTTGCAGTCGGTGCACCGTCCCGGGTAGTCAAGCAATATGATCGAGTACTAGAGACTTGGGTAGTCCTGGGAGGGAACACGAGTGAGCGCTCTTTGCATACTGAGTAGAGCCTTCCGGAAGATGATCGATTGTGTGCTTCTCGCTCGGAAGTGTTTTGAGGAAGAAGGGCCGTTGGCTTGCCAGCATACTGGTATCGTTCAGGATAAGAGGCAAAATGCGTAATTGGGTTCTAATAACAGGTGGAGCTGGGTTTATCGGTTCTAGCATTGCCATTGCGTTAGCGAAGCGGAACTACGAGGTCCGTGTTCTCGACTCTCTTTCTCCGCAGATACATGGCGCCAACGGAGATTCTCCGACGCGCCGTGCTGTCGACCGCGTTGCCGAGTTGATTCAAGCAGACGTGCGCGACATGGACGCAGTGGCTTCGGCACTCAAAGGGGTCAATGCTGTCATTCATCTTGCGGCGGAAACTGAGACTGGGCAGTCAATGTATGAGGTCGGTAAGTACACAGACGTCAACATAATGGGAACTTCCAGGCTCCTCGATTTGCTATCAAGTAGCAGCCGCGTGGAGCGTGTCATCGTAGCTTCGTCGCGCGCGATCTATGGCGAAGGGAAATACGTCTGCGACAATGATGGCCCTGTTTACCCGCATCAGCGGCATGAATCAGACATGCAGGTCGGATACTTCGATCCACGTTGCCCTCGTTGCAATGGTTCGCTACATCTTGTGCCCACGGATGAAGACTCGCAACTCCATCCAACCTCGGTTTATGGAATCACGAAACAGATTCAGAAACAATTATGGTTGCTTTGCGGCGCAACATTCGGAATTCCGGCTATCGCTCTGCGCTACCAGAATGTGTACGGACCTGGACAATCACTGACTAATCCTTATACTGGTATATTGTCGATCTTCTCTACGCGGTTTAGATCCGGCGGGGATGTCAATATCTTTGAAGACGGCAAGGAATCTAGAGATTTTGTTTACATTGACGACGTAGTTGCTGCCACAATCGCGGCATTGGAAGCGCCGCCGGATCGAACCGGGGCGCTCAATATCGGGTCGGGGCAACCCGTTGACGTTCTGACGATCGCTACCATGTTGAAACACGAACTCCGCGCAAGCGGTGAGGTGCATGTAACTGGTAATTACCGTAGTGGCTACATTAGGCACAACTTCGCCGATATTCAACGCGCACGTGACTTGCTTGGCTGGGAACCGGCGGTGAAGTTTGAGGATGGACTTCACTGCTTTCTCTCGTGGGTAGAGTCGCAGCAGGTCGGCGCTGATGGTTACGAGCGCGCACTGGATGAGCTGAAATCACGAGGGATGTTAAAATGAAGATTCAATCAGACCTAGTTTCAGTCGTCATCATAAACTTCAACAGTGCAGCACATATTGAGCGTTGTATCAAGACAATCGAAGCCCAGAGCTATCCGGGGATTGAAATTCTGGTGATCGACAACGGATCGACGGATTGCTCGCTCGCTCTTGTGCAGCGGATGGCAAAAGAGGACAGAATACGGCTATTCGCAGGAACAAATGTGGGATCTTCAAAAGCAAATAATCTCGGAATACGCGAGAGTAACGGTGAGTTTGTTCTGGTTCTGAACGCGGATGCATTCCCGCTTCCCGATTACATCGACAAATGTGTTGAAGCCTTCAGCAAAGACGATCTCATCGGAACCGTTATAGGGAAACTAGTCTCCGATTCGGATACTTCAATCATCGATTCTGCCGGACTTTATATTTATCGCGAGGGACTATGCATTGATCGTGGACACGGAGAGAGAGACATAGGTCAATACGATACGCAGGAGTATGTGGACGGCGCTTGCTGCGCGGCTGCGATGTACAGGCGGGCGATGCTGGAGGACATTCGCATTGGCGACGAATACTACGACGAGGACTTTTTTGCTTTCAACGAAGACGTGGAGATATCTTTTCACGCCGCCCTGCGCGGCTGGACTACCCTCTATCTGCCACCCGCAGTCGCACGGCACGTGCGCGGAGGATCGACCAGCAAGATGACCGAGTTTACCTATTATTTGAACGAGCGCAATACCCGGCTTTTTCTACGCAAGGACTTTCGGCTGGTTGCGCGAGCCTCAGACAGGATTCTGCAGTCCATCGTATTGCTGGGACGCAAAGTCACGCAGTACCAACATCTGACTTCCAGCACTCGCCGTCGGCTGAGGAAAGAAATGACTGTATTGGCTGAGAAGATGGAAGAAAAGCGCAGCCAGTTGCGCACCCCTCATCAAACACCCGCGTTCAAGATGGCTGGCCGGCGAAGCTATTTGGTTACAGTCGGCCTGCGGCGGATCGGTATATTGAAGTGCTTGCACCGAGACGTGCATTTCTCCTGAGTCTCATTATAGGCTTTAACGCGCATTCTCAAAGAGGTACGAAATGAGCCAAGTGACACTGAACATTCCCCATGCGGTGCCCCGGCAGACGATCCTTCCAATCCTGGTTCTATACAACTGCGCGCTAGAAAACTCTGAGACATACCGGAAATTCATAGCATCAGCGCACAATGCTTCACACGATCCGTCTCTAATTGCTGTCTATGACAATAGTCCGCTCCGACAGGTGAGCTGGGCTAAAGAAACGCATCTGTTTGCGTACAAACATGACCCGCGCAACAGCGGGATGACGGCCGCATACAATAGGGCGTTGGGTATTGCCTGATTGCCTGGCTTCTCATGGCTGCTTCTACTAGATCAAGATACAGGAATGCCCTCTACCTTTTTGGAATCCATGGCTGAAGCCATGGAGTTCGCAATAGATATGAGTGAGAGATTGCGCTCGCTGCTGTTCGTCCTCAGAAAGAGGGAATGAGTGGATAGGCCCTGCTTGAATTCTGTTTGCCAGGCTTTTAGCAGACTAGGCCTGATTCTGCTTTTTGCTATAACGCTGGAAGCAGCCCTGATGGGAAGTGGCCGGTTATTGACTGTAGGTCCGCTGACGATAAAGATGTTGCTCTATCTCATGAGTCTTGTATTCGTGCTTATCGAGTTGATGCTCGGAGCTGGACTAAGCGCAGAGACATATTACATAGTCACCAGCTTCACATTTGTTGCAGCCCTTGGCTCTCTCATTGGTGTGCTAAATGGCGCCAGTGAGGATTTATTGGTCTCAGATCTTCGAGTTTACGCCTATGTCCCAGCGCTTTGTTTTTTTGATCTGGCCATAAGAAGCCAGCGCGCTGTTGATCTAGTATCGAAAGTTATTCGCGTAGCCGCAGTCATCATGTTCTCTGCATGTGCGCTTATTGTGCTTCTTGTCCAGCTTGGACAGGTATCCGTTTTGGATATGATGAACTTGCTCGCTATCGGGAGGTCTGATGACTTCATGTTGTCCCCGGAAGGGATCGGATTGCGGGTCTTCTATAAGGGGTATGTCTATCTAGGAATCGGACTGCTATTTTGGGCGATTCGCCCAGGCTGGCGCTCTAAAATATTCGCCACACTCGCCTTCATTTTAATTGTGCTCTCTGGGACTCGCGGCCTCATTATCTCTGTGATTGCATCTTTAGCGCTCTTGATCGCGCTTACGTACAAGAGACGTATACTCGCCAAATTCCTGGCACTATGTCTTATCCTTTTTGCATTTATATTGGTACCGCTGTTCGTTTCTGTTCTCAGAGGGGGGGAGCAGATCTCGTCATCCAACGAGGATCGCATATTAACAATCAATCAGGTCAAGGACCAGATCACGGCAGGCACGCTCTTGTGGGGGCATGGCTTTGGTATAGGTGTTCCTGAGAGTCCGGAGCATATGACGATTACATACTTGGAAATAATTCATAAGAATGGACTGATTGGCTTAACAGTCTGGGGCTCTCTCATCGTTTTGGTCCTGAGACGTTATGTGCACCTGAAAAGATCGCCAGACCGATTTGAGACCGCTACGCCTTTTGCCTTAGGTGTTCTGATTGTTGTTGTTGATACCTTTACGAATCCAACATTGAATAATCCAATCGGCCTTTCGATTGTGTTTATCTGTTTCAGCGTTTTGGGCTTTCTGGGAGCTGGGGAAAGATATGACAGGTTTAATAAAGGCGAGAGTGGGCAAATGTTTAAGTGTTGCGAAAATGGTAGGAGCAAGGCATAAACTTGTCGACTGTATCCGCATTCGGTTTAGGCTTGCTCTGCCTCAATATTAACTCGGTTCCACTCTGTCTATCTCCAGAGAAAGACCGGGGCATCTCACTTCAAAAACAAAGAAGTAAAGGCTGTCATGCATCATCCTAAAAGCACAAAGAGGTAGCCATGGCTAATTCAATCAATCAATCTCCCGTACACTTATATGTCGTAATTGTGCTATATAGGATGCAGCCCGGAGAGTCTGTTGCCTTTAATACCTTACTGACGGCAATCTCGTGTGTGCAGCCCGGACAAGCTGAAATTAAGGTTTTGCTGTATGACAACACACCTGGTGGGCAGGATCTTGGTGCGTTGCCTTCCGGGGTGCAATACAGGGCAGACCCCGGAAATGGCGGCTTGTCTGCAGCCTGCAACTACGCATCGGAGATTGCGTATGAGGAGGGTTTTGATTGGCTGCTTAGCCTGAATCAGGACACAAGCCTTCCGATTGACTTTCTATGCAAGCTGAGTAATGCTGCGATGTTTGTTGCTTCCATGCATGATGTTGCGGCGATTGCTCCACGTATATCGAGCGATGGGAGAATTGTGTCCCCATTCACGCTCAAGAGACACTGGACGCTGATGAGACATTTTCCCGATGGCTTTCTCGGAGTTCCATTGGAAGACGTATATGCGATTAACTCTGCGTTTACGATCAAAGTCAGCGCACTTAAGGCGATTGGTGGGTACGATCCGAGATTCAATCTTGATTTCTGCGATCTTGTCATAGGTTACCGTCTTCAGTGTAATAACTTACGAACCTTTGTCGCTGGAAACATTCACGTGGAACATGAGTTGTCTGTGTTTGATCTGAAAAATCGGGTTAGTCCCGGTAGATATGAAGACATCCAACGTGCGGAAGAGGCATTTTATGACGAGTACCTGGGAAGAATAGAGAGAATGGTACTGTTGTTAAGACTTGTTCTTCGTCTAGTTTACAAACTCTGGAAAGACGGGGCAACTCCTCCATATTTCCGGGTTGGTCTAAGGTTTCTCTGCAGAAGGCTGTTTTATTCGCGTAAGCATCGCATGAAGACCTGGAAACAGGTCGCCAGTTAGCACTTGGGCGTATAGTCCATTCATTAATCAAGTTCTTGACGACGTGCACAACTTATGCGACCTGTGCGCATAGAACCACATGGAATACAAGGCCGGTGCCATGGAAATCTCAGCGATGGACCAGAAATTGCAGGAAAGCGAACGTGCAGATCCAAATGTTGAAGAGTTCAAACTGCTCGCAGTGGTCATTCTGTACAGAATGAGACCGTGCGAGTCTGTTGCCTTTAATACTCTGCAGAAAGCAATATCGTGTTTTCCGAACGGAGAGGCAGACATTAGAGTTCTACTTTATGACAACACTCCGGGAGGGCAGGATATAGGTGAATTGCCTTCAGGTGTGCAATACAAGGCAGACGTCGAAAATAGCGGTTTGGCTACGGCCTATAACTATGCACTGACAAATGCGGATGAGAAGGGCTTTGACTGGCTGCTTACTCTGGATCAGGACACCAGCCTCCCGATTGACTTCATATGCAAGCTCTGGCACGCTGCGGCATTTGTAGCTCCCATGCATGACATTGCGGCGATTGTTCCATGTGTATCGAGCAATGGGCGAGTCTTATCCCCATTCACACTAATGAAACATTGGACTATTATGAGGCATTTTCCTGACGAATTCGTTGGAATTCCATTGGAATGCGTATATGCTGCTAACTCGGGGACTACGACCAAGGTTAAGGTACTTAAGGAGATTGGCGGGTACGATCCGAGGTATCGTCTCGATTTATCTGATTTTTTCATGAATCACCGTCTTCACTGCCATAAGCTTCGCTTTTTTGTCGCTGGAAACATTCATTTGGAACAAGAGCTGTCCAGTCATGATCTGAAAAACCGATCTACTCCGGGCCGATACGACGAATATCTCCGAGCTGAAGAAGGATTCTGTGACGAATACCTCGGGAGGGTAGTGGGCATTGTGGTGGTGATAAAGCTCTTCTATCGCCTGGTATACAAGCTATGGCGGAGTGGAGGAGGCCTGCCCTATTTTAAGATCGGCTTAAGATTTCTTTGCAGAAGGCTATTTTATTCGCGAAAGCATCGTATGGAAAGTTGGAGGCAATCAGTCAGCCGACGCTCGGCCATATAGTGAGTGTTGAGTGGTATCTGTAAGATTGCGTAGATACGCATAGGCATCACACGACAACCAATCTGAAGGAGAGTTCTGATGAAGAAAGACAAAATACTTATCACTGGCGGTCTGGGATTTATCGGAATGGAAGTGGCCAAGTTGCTTGTGAAGCAGGGGCGACGGGTGCTCTTATTCGATAATCTCAGCCCGCAGATTCATGGGGCGGTTCCAAATCTCTTCTCGTTGCCGCTTCTCAGAAGTGCCAATGTGGAAGTTGTTCGTGGTGACGTCTGCAGTTCGGGCGATTGGGGGGCAGTGCTCGCCGACGTAGGGTGCGTGGTACATCTGGCCGCGGAGACCGGTACCGCACAGTCCATGTACGAAATCTCGCGCTATACGGATACAAACGTTGGCGGCACGGCATTGTTGCTTAACTATTTGGCCAATCACAAGCATCATGTGGCCAAGATTGTCCTTGCGTCGTCTCGGTCTGTGTATGGCGAAGGCACATATCGGTGCGACCACTGCGGCCTGGTTTATCCATCCATGCGTACGGAAGAGATGTTTCGCTCCAAGCGATGGCAGCAGGAATGCCCGGTCTGCAAGGGCGCAATTACGGTAACGGCGACGCGTGAGGATGCCAAGACCTTTCCTGCCTCGATTTATGCGGCTACAAAGTTGGCACAAGAAGATTTGGTGCGGATTGCAGGCAAGGCTTTAGGGATTCCTAATGTCATTTTTCGGTTTCAAAATGTATATGGCGAAGGTCAGTCACTGAAGAATCCGTATACCGGCATACTATCAATTTTCTCCAACCAGTTGCGGGCTGGAAAGACCATCAACCTTTATGAAGACGGCCAGGAAAGCAGAGACTTTGTTCACGTTTCGGACGTTGCGCATGCCGTCGTCCTTGGTGTTAGCGGTGACGGAGCTGATGGGAATACGTTGAATGTCGGTTCCGGCCAGCCTACCACCGTGGAGCAGATTGCCGTTTTGTTAAAGGAGCGATTAGGAGCTGAGACGCAGCCGGTGATTTCCGGCCAGTATCGTCTGGGCGACATTCGCCACGGATATGCCGATACCACCGCCATCCATAAACAACTGGGGTTTGTTCCTGAAATCTCCTTGGATCAAGGGCTGGATCGCTTTGTCGCATGGGTAAAACAGCAGCCGTTGGAACCTGACCGCCTCGATGCTGCCACCCAGGAACTCATATCGCGCGGCCTCATGGTGGAATATGTCGAAACTGAAGCAACTTCTGTATAGCGATCTCACACGTCAGTACGAACTTGAAGGGCGGTCGGATGTACAACCTACATTCTTTGGGTTTGTGTGCCGATTGCCGCATCCTCGTTTTCTGCCGATTGTTTTGTGTCGCGGAAGCAGATGGGCTATGCTTCATGGTATTCCAGTCGTGCCAAGACTGTTAACGTATCTGAATATCATACTCTTCGGCCTGGAAGTTTCACCTCGCTGCGAGATAGGTCCAGGCATTTTCTTTCCGCATACTTCAGGGACTGTCATTGGAGCCAGCCGCATCGGCAACAGAGTCACCGTCTTCCAGGGTGTCACTCTGGGAGCGAAAGTACTGGATATGGGGTTCAACTCAGTTCTGCGTCCAGAGGTTGGTGATCGCGTATTGCTAGGAGCAGGTTGCAAAGTCCTTGGTGGCATCAGGATCGGCGACAACGTAACCGTCGGTGCAAATTCTGTAGTGGTGAATTCAATCATGCCAAATACAACCGTTGCCGGTATACCGGCCCGCGAGATCGCTTCTACCGCGCGAGGAACTCGATGACAGCACAGATTTATGATCTAACGATTATCATCCCGAACTACAATACCAAAGAGTTGCTGCGCGACTGCATCGCGTCTATCTACGAGAATACAAAGGGAATTAGCTTCGAGATTATCTGCATAGACGACAACTCTCCCGATGGCAGCGCTGAGATGGTGGCAAAGGCCTTCCCCAATGTAATCCTGGTAAGAAATAAGGTCAACCAGCTTTATGCCAAAAATAACAATCTCGGAATGCGGATGTCGCGTGCACGTTATGCGTGCCTGTTGAACAGCGACACAAGACTCATAAGTAATGCTTTCGAGGCGTTAGTACAGTTTATGGACACGTATGGCGATATTGCCGCCTGCGGTCCAAAATTGCTCAATCCAGATATGACAGTGCAGCACTGCATTCGCCGCTTCGTCAAGCCTAGCACGTTAGTGTTGCAGGCGTTGAATTGGCATAAGCTGTTTCCTGAGAGTAAGTCAATGACAAATCTCTATGCAACCGATTTTGATTATTCCAGGGAGCAGCAGGTCGATAGCATCGGCACCACGGCTTATGTGATCCGCAGGTCCACATGGGAACAGGCAGGAATGCTCGATGAGCGCTTCCAGTTGTTTGTCGTCGACTGGGCCTACAATTTCATGCTGAAACAGAAGGGCTACAAAGTCTATTACACGCCTTGCGCGGAGGTCATCCACTTCGGTAGTCAAAGCGTCAACCAGACGGCTCGCAAGTCGATTCGCGATCTGCACAATGCCTTGATTCTGTTTAGCGACATCTACGATTACTTTGGAAGCGGGCGCACGATCAAGTGCTTTGTTCGCTTTGCAGTGTTAGTTCGCTACTATCTAAAGCTGGCCGAGTACTACGCGGGTTCAGACAAGCGAGTCATAAAAGGGCCAGGCGCACCATCCAAGGCGAGATATTCCCATTGAGGTGAAAGTTAGTTTGAAGAGCAATTAGGTAGGGGAATCTGCGAGTAGTCCATTATCCATTAAGCAACGAACTACCGGTGCAGGTGACATGAACGTATCCCGTGTTGGTCTAGGTTGCGCAAGCGCGTGGGGACAGACTTGGTTTGACGAAAACGAAGCCATAGCAATCGTTCGACGCGCAATTGAGTTGGGAGTAACCGTATTCGATACTGGCCCGAGCTATTCTAATGGCAATGCAGAGCCGCGATTGGCTAAATCTATTAGAGGCGTCGAAGTTGACAGGCTGCTAATTTCAACCAAAGTCGGCACACATATCGGGACAAGTGGCAAGTTATATCACGATCTGACACGAAAGGCGGTGCTCAATAGCGTGGAGAATAGTAGACGGCGGTTGAATATGGAATCAATTCCGCTGATTTACCTGCATGGCCCAAGCAAGGATGAGTTAAATAGCCAACTTCTAGATACACTGGTTGAAATGCGCGACAGAGGCTGGGTCCAGAGGCTTGGTGTTAACAGCTTTAATACAGGGGTACTGGAATCATTAACAGACATAGGGCTTATCGATGTGGTGATGCTGGACTACAACGTTCTCCGGTCAAGCCGAGAGCCTCTGATTGCAAAGTTGGTTGAGTCGGGAAAAGTTATTGTGGCCGGGGCAGCAGTCGCAAATCATTTGTATAAACCAGGCTTTCTATGGCCAAAAAGTAAGGCTGATGTGTGGTACTTGCTGCGTGCGCTTAAGAACTATCGCGGAGATCTTCTGCGTGCGCGAAAATTTGCATCTGTAGGTACTTGTGATGGTTGGACGCTGGCTCAAGTTGCTCTAGCGTTTGTGCTATCCAACGATAAAGTGGGTACTGCTATGTTCAGCACAACCCGTCTTCATCATCTGGAAGAAAATATAGCTGCTTGCGAGTTCGATTTACCCGATCTGCTCGCCAGGCAGATCCGCTCATTGTAGCGCTCTTCGATGGAACACGGGATCTCAGTGCCCTATGACCAATAAATACACGATCAAACGGCTAGTTGACATTATCTTGTGCAGTATGCTTTTGATTGTGTTCGCCGCCCCGATGGCTTTGATCGCTCTGGCGGTAAAGCTCACATCCAAGGGGCCAGTACTGTACTGGTCGGACCGTGTGGGCCGGTGGAATCGCATCTTCAAGATGCCAAAGTTCAGGAGCATGCGAACCAATGCGCCCCAAGTGGCAACGCACCTGCTTTCCAATCCAAATGCTTATCTCACGCCAATCGGGGGTTTCCTTCGCCGCAGTAGTCTCGATGAGTTGCCGCAGTTGTTTTCTGTATTGAACGGCGATCTAAGCCTTGTTGGGCCGCGGCCCGCTCTATTTAATCAGGACGACTTGATCGCACTCAGAACCGAAGTGGGCGTTCATAAACTTGTCCCGGGGATCACAGGCTGGGCACAGGTTAACGGGCGGGACGAGTTGCCGATCCAGGAGAAAGTTCGCCTGGATTGCGAGTATCTGCGGACACGTTCGTTTTGGTCAGACATCAAGATACTCTTCTTGACCATTTTGAAAGTCGCCCGGCGCGAAGGCGTGTCTCACTAAAGAATCCGACGCCGAGGGGGATCACGATGAAGGCACAGTTTTCATCCCGTGAGGTTGCCTGCAGCGTGCGTATTCCTGAACCGCCGGACAAAGGCTGCCAGGGGTTGGCGGGAATGAAACGCGGGTTCTGGCCGTCACTGTAGGTTCGTCGGAATCTCGTGAAGTCGTTAACAACGCTCTGCGTTTTACTGCGAAAGGTGGGAATACGTGTCATTGAATTCACCTATCTTGGTAACCGGCGGGGCCGGCTTCATAGGCTCCGGCTTTGTGTTGCAGTGGTTGGCAAAGCAAAGTTTGCCAGTGACTGTTCTTGACAAGCTAACCTATGCCGGGAACCTGGAAAACCTGACTTCGGTGGCGCAGGACACCCGATACCGCTTCGTGCGCGGAGACATCCTGGATGGCGCGTTGGTTCGCCGCCTTCTCGATGAGGAGCGGCCGCAAGCGATTGTGCATTTTGCAGCAGAAAGCCACGTGGATCGCTCGATCCTTGGTCCTGCCGAATTCATTCGCACCAACATCGAGGGGACGTTTCAACTGCTGGAAGCGGTCCGGGGATACTGGTCGGAGTTGCCTGCCGAGCAGCGGAGCGCGTTTCGTTTTCTACACGTTTCCACCGATGAAGTCTACGGTTCCCTTAGCCAGATGGCTCCGGCCTTCACCGAAGAGACACCCTATGCGCCCAACAGCCCCTATTCAGCGTCGAAGGCTTCTTCGGATCATCTCGTGCGTGCCTACCATCACACCTATGGCCTGCCAGTACTCACCACCAATTGCTCAAACAATTACGGCCCTCGTCAGTTCCCCGAGAAGTTGATTCCGCTTGTGATTCTCAATGCCCTGAAGGGACTGCCGCTGCCGGTGTATGGCGACGGCCAGAACGTGCGCGACTGGCTCTATGCCGAAGACCACTGCGATGGCATCCGCACCGTCCTGGATCGAGGCATTCCAGGGCAGACTTACAATATCGGTGGAAGACAGGAGATGTCGAATCTTGAGGTGGTGAGGAAAATCTGTGCCATTCTGGACGATCTGAGACCCGCACACAGACCCTATGAAAGTCTGGTCACCTTCGTCAAAGACCGTCCCGGTCACGACCGCCGCTATGCAATGAATATTGCCAAGATTGAGCGCGAACTAGGCTGGCGGCCACGCGAGACGTTTGCCAGCGGCTTGCGTAAGACCATAGAGTGGTACCTAGACAATCTTGAATGGGTGGAGCACGTGACGAGCGGCTCCTACCGGGAATGGATCAACTTGCAGTACAACCCCTCCAGCCCTGCAGGAGCTGCGAAACAATGAGTACGCGCAAAGGCATTATTCTGGCGGGAGGCTCGGGTACTCGCTTGTACCCGATCACGCACGCTGTGTCGAAACAATTGCTTCCCATCTACGACAAGCCGATGATTTATTACCCGCTCAGCGTGTTGATGCTCGCGGGCATCCGCGATGTTCTGGTAATCTCTACGCCGCAAGATACTCCGCGTTTCGAGCAGTTACTGGGAGATGGATCTTCTTGGGGAATGTCCTTCCAGTATGTCGTGCAACCCAAACCGGAGGGATTGGCCCAGGCCTTTATCCTGGGCCGCCAGTTTGTAGATCGGGACAATTGCGCCCTGGTGCTCGGCGATAACATCTTCTTCGGTCATCAACTTGTGACATTGCTCCGGTCCGCGGACGCGCAGCCCTCGGGAGCGACGGTTTTTGCATATCAGGTAAAGGACCCTGAGCGCTACGGGGTGGTTGAGCTGGATGCCTCTGGACGGGCCGTGGGTCTCGAGGAAAAGCCCACGCACCCCAAGTCGCGATACGCCGTGACCGGGCTCTACTTTTATGACAATCAGGTTCTGGATATTGCTGCCGGCTTGCGGCCTTCACCACGTGGCGAGTTAGAAATCACAGATGTAAACCGCGTCTATCTTCAAAAGGGCCAACTGTTGGTTGAAACCATGAGCCGTGGTATCGCCTGGCTGGACACCGGCACACACGACTCACTGCTTGAAGCCAGTTCGTTCGTTCAGACTATTGAGAAACGTCAGGGGCTGAAAGTAGCCTGTCCGGAAGAGATTGCCTACCGTGCAGGCTTTATCGATGCGGGCCAACTAGAAACACTGGCCGCGGGTATCAGGAATGGATATGGCGACTATCTACGCGAGATTCTAGCAAATCCGGGGTTATAGTTCATGAAAGTTCGATCCACGCAGATTCCGGGAGTCCTGATCGTCGAGCCGGTTGTCTTCGGCGATGACCGGGGCTTCTTTTTGGAGAGCTTTAATGAAAGAGAGATGCGCAACATTGGCATTGACGCGCATTTCGTGCAAGACAATCACTCCCGCTCGGGGCACAACGTGCTTCGCGGGTTGCATTACCAGATCAATCAACCGCAGGGCAAGCTGGTTCGTGTGGTCACCGGCAAGGTTTTCGACGTCGCCGTCGATATTCGCCGCGATTCTCCAGCATTTGGGAAATGGGCAGGCGTGGAGTTGTCGGCAGAAAACAAACGCATGTTCTGGTTGCCTCCCGGGCTAGCCCACGGCTTTGTCGTTCTGTCGGATTCCGCTGACTTTCTTTACAAAGCGACAGCCTATTATGCGCAGAAGTTTGAGCGCACCATTCTTTGGAACGATCCGGATCTGGCTATTGAATGGCCGCTGGCGGGTCAGCCTATTCTCTCCTCAAAAGATGCCGCGGCGAAGACCTTCCACGAGGCAGAAGTGTTTGAAGGAAAGTTTCTCCTGAAGGAAGCGAATGCAAAACACTAAGATTCTAGTTTTTGGCCGCATCGGACAAGTGGGCTGGGAATTGCGTCACAAATTGGCTTGTCTCGGCGAGGTGACCGCGATTGACTATCCCGAGATAGATTTTTCCAAGTCCGACTCAATTCGTGCTGTTGTGCGTGCGGCAGAACCCACAGTAATCCTCAATGCTGCCGCTTACACGGCGGTCGATAAGGCTGAAAGCGACCCTGATTTGGCAATGGCGATCAACGGCACAGCGCCGGGTATGATCGCGGAGGAGGCTAAACGGTTGGGCAGCCTGTTGGTGCACTACTCGACGGACTACGTGTTCGATGGCACCAAGCTGAGCCCCTATGTTGAGACCGATCTGCCCAATCCGATGAATGTCTATGGCAAGACAAAACTGGCGGGAGATCAGGCCATCCAGTCGGTTGGCGGCGATTACCTCATATTGCGCACGAGTTGGGTCTATGGGGCGCGCGGGAGCAACTTCCTGTTGACGATGTTGCGTCTTGCACAAGAACAGTCGGAACTGCAAATTGTGGATGACCAGATCGGCGCTCCTACCTCCAGCGAATGTATTGCGCAGGCTACTGCCAGCATATTGGCGCAGCTTCTGGCGCCAGCCGGCGGCGGAATCGATGGGCGCAGTGGCATCTACAACCTCACCAGCACCGGAGAAACCTCCTGGTTTGGGTTTGCGAAGGCTCTGTTGACCGAGTCATCTGAAACCTTTCGCTTTGCGGTTCCCGACCTGATTCCCATTAAGACCAGCGATTTTCCTCGGCCTGCCAAACGTCCCGCCAACTCGCGATTATCATGCCAACGCCTGGAACAGACGTTCGGGGTGACTTTGCCTCATTGGGAACGCGCGCTTTCCCTGGTCCTGGATACCCTCACTAAAGGATCTTCATCAGTCAGTTCCAAGGTTTGAATCTTGTTGCCGTTTCGTCCTGCGGTCAAAGGTGAGGCGATTGCCACACAGCACCGGAATACACAGCCTTCTTGGGGCTCGTTCATAGAGCTATCCGGCATGGGGGAATAAGAGAGATGGGTATGAACGTGAACAGACATGTGGCCATTGCTCCTGTTATCTACTGCGCGGCGGTGTTGGCAGGATTTCTCCTTGTGACTGCCAACCTGTACGCCTCTGAGCAGCCTGCCACGCCTGAGGGCACAGGGCAGTCGGAGCGCGATTCCAGCCGTTCGGCGACCGTTTGCGAGCCTTCCACACTGGGTTCGCCGTATATCCCGGTTGACAGTTGGGTCTATCCAGCCGTGCTGCGGCTTTACTCGATGGGCTATATCGATCATGTTTATCTGGGAATGCGCCCTTGGACGCGCGCCAGTTTGAGCCACATGCTTGAAGACATCGACGCCCAGTTTCGCG
>OCZT010000919.1_pt1 | contig 29972 bp, 24 predicted proteins | sample 1539031 | NCBI WGS metagenome assembly OCZT01 (sample SAMEA3539308, study PRJEB22396) | soil metagenome | biome: tundra; feature: field; material: soil | place: USA | collected 2010-05 | depth 0.15 m | reverse complement strand
TTTCAGTCGTGATCAGGAAAGCATCCGATGCCATACCCCTGAAAACCTCCCCCGGGACAGCCGCTTGCACCATTTCGTGTTGATGCCCACGGTCCGACCCCATTTCTTCGGTGAGGACGAAAGACCGTGGAGACGGTGCTCGGGGCGTACCCGGATCTAGCGCACAGAGAGGATCATTCGGCGCCGGACGCCGGACGGGTCGAGCCGCAGGAAGCCGAATTTCGCGTAATAGCCGATCAGCGCATCGTCTTTTGGGTCAACCGCGAGGAAGGCGCCACCCGCTCCGCTCTGCTGGGCAATCCGCTTCGCGCGCCACACCATCGCCTTCCCAATGCCGCCATCCTTCCGCGACGCGTGCACGCCCATGCGTCCGAGTAAGTAGCCGCCGATATCGGGGTAGACCAGCCCGGCGAGGCTCGGCTGAGCTGCGCTGGGTCCGGTGGACGCCATCCTTGGGTACACTGGGTTTGGAGGTGTCTCATCGCAGCACGGCGGAAGTTCAGTCGGGCGCTCAAGGTTGAAGCGGCGAAGCTGCTGCGGGAAATGGGGCGCCACTTCGCCCTGCTTTTCCGTCGCGTTCCCGTTTCTCCCAGCAATTGCCGAATAGCGTTTCCGTTTGCGTTTCCGTTTCTCCCGGCAAAGTCTGACATTTTGCGTTTCAGAGTCCGGCACCGACGCTTGGTTTCCCTCTGAAGTCCGACAGTTCGTCGGGTTACGGCACCCCATTTGGGCCATGGGGTCGGAGAGATCGCGTTCGATCTCCTGGGTCGTCGCGGTGCAAAGCAATGCGAGCGCGAGCCATCGCATCCGGATCATCTCATCCTCCTGCGTTGAAGAAGCCGGCGACCGCGCCGCGGCCGATCGAGCATGCAACGTCTTGCGATCCTTTGCGGCCGAGTCGAATAAATGGTCGTCAGCTCGCGGCTCGCGCGGCATCGACCGAACGAATGAAAGAAGCGTTTCGCCGATGGGAGCACCTCGGCTCGCCGTAATCCTCGCCGCCCTGTTCCGCTTGGCCAGACGTGCCCTGCTCATCCTTTCGTGCGATATGCCTTGGCACTGATTTGCCATAGTGTTCAATGTCAACCTCATTCACGGAGCCTGTCCCATGAAACTTCGTATCCTCGGTATTGCCGGATCCGTCACGTTGCTGGCCGCATGGAGCGGGCCAGCTGCGGAGCCGCAGCAATCGGTCAAGTACACGGCGCAGATGAACGGAGGAACGGAGACACCGGCGAACACGGAGAAGGCGACCGGAACAGCAAGCTTGACCCTCGTGGGTAATCAGCTCCGTTATTTGATCAGCGTGCAGGGGCTCAGCGGTCCCGCGACGGCGGCGCATATCCACGTCGGCAAGCCGGGAGTCTCCGGGCCCCCGGTCTATACGTTCGCGGTCAACAAGGTCGCCGACGGCACGCTGGCGGACGGTTCCGTCGATCTCACGAAGGACGTGAGCAAGGGCGTCTCGGGTGACTCGCTCAAGGTGCTGCTCAACAATGGCAACGCCTACGTCAATGTGCACACGGCGGCGCACGGCGCCGGCGAGATTCGCGGACAGGTGGCGAAGCAGTAAGGTCGACTCAGGCGCAGGCCAGGCTCACCGACGCGGCCGGTTCGACATCCGTAGCGCTCAACCTGACGCGTGATCAGGCGGTTCGTCGTCCGGGGACCGGCGGGTAGGGCAGGGGACCCTCAGGTGTTGTCCCGAGTGCATGCTACGCCTGTATCCGGACCTCGAGTTGCAGTGAGTGCAGAGCGTGTCGGGCTAAGCATGCCGGCCAGTGCACTCAGTACAATTCACTCGCGGCATTCAGTGCCACCGCGCACGCGGCGTCAAATTATTCGGCGCGCAATGCAACAATTGGTTCGACGCGTGACGCTCGCCGGGCCGGAATCCAACTCGCCAAGAGTGCCACCGCTGCGAGAACGATTATGATTGCTACGTAGGGTGGCCGGGAATCCTTAGGAGCGCGCGGACACCGCGGTCGCCGGCCGCTGTGCGCGACACGATCTCATGGCTCATCACGTGCACCAGCCCGGCGCTGGCGTCATATCTCCAACTGCGTGCCCAGTTCTATCACGCGGTCCGGCGTCAATCCAAAAAACGTTGAGATCGGGGTCGCGTTGCGTTGCATGAATCCGAACAGGTGCTCACGCCACTCTGCCATCCCCGGTTTCGGAGACGGCACGATCGTCTCGCGGCTGAGATAATAGGTGACCTCCGCGAGATCGAGCGTCAGTCCACGCGGCTCCGCTCTGCGGAGAAGCGCGGGCACGTTTGGATGTTCCATGAACCCGTACCGGCCCGTCACCCGCCAGAAGCCGTTCCCGAGCGATGCGACGTCAATGCGTTCCCCCTCATCGATGATGGGCACGCGTTCGGTCACCAAAGTCAGTAGCACGACCGTTTCATGCAGCACTCCGTTGTGGTGCAGGTTCTGCAAGAGTGCGGGCGGCACGTTGTCTGCGATGGCGTTCATGTACACTGAGGCGCCGTGAGCGCGTGCCACCGGCTTGGCAGCGATCGATGCGATGAACCCCGTTGCCGAAACGGAACGCGCATCATACGCGATGTGCAGCAGCGCGCGGCCGCGCGTCCATGTCGACATCAGCGTGAACACCAAGGCGGCAAGCACGAGGGGGAACCAGCCGCCCGCGGCGATCTTGATGAGGTTCGCGCCCAGGAATGAGGCGTCCACCAGGAAGAGCGCGCTGCCGATGGCGGCAACCAGCGGCTTCGACCAACCCCACCGACGTCGCGCCACGATCGTGAACAGCATCGTGGTGATGGTCATCGTGCCCGCGACCGCGAGCCCGTATGCGGACGCCAACGCGTCGGAACTGCGGAACCCGAGTACGACGGCAAGGCAGGCGAGCATCAATATCCAATTCAGGGCGGGAAGATAGATCTGCCCGATTGCGCTCGACGACGTGTGCACCACGCGAACACGCGGGAGATAGCCGAGCTGCGCGGCTTGCGCGGTCATGGAGAATACGGCGGCGATGAGCGCCTGCGATGCGATGATCGTTGCCGCCGTGGCGAGCGCAACCAGTGGATAGAGACTCCACGCCGGTGCAGCATTGAAGAAGGGGCGTCCCGCTGCATCAGGGTGCTGCAAGAGCAGCGCGCCCTGACCGAGATAGCTCAACACCAGCGAGGGGAACGCCAGCAGAAACCACGCCAGTCGAATGGGGCGAGTGCCGAAGTGTCCCATGTCCGCGTACAGCGCTTCGACGCCGGTGAGGCACAAGACCACCGCGCCGAGCACGACGACTCCGTGCCATCCGTTCCTGACGAAGAAGCGCACGCCCCAGCGCGGGTCCAGCGCGCCGAGGGCGGCGGGGTCGTGCGTCGCGAGACTCCAGATGCCGAGCACGGCAATTGTGACGAACCAGATGGCGACGATGACGCCAAACGCCGCTCCCAGGCGGCCGGTGCCGAAGCGCTGGATTGCGAAGAGGGCGACGAGGATCACCACGGCGAGCGGCAGAACGAACGGATGAAATGCCGGCGTCGCCACTTCGAGCCCTTCGATGGCGCTGAGCACGGAGATAGCGGGAGTGATAATGCCGTCACCGTAGAGCAACGCGGTGCCGACGAATCCAAACGCGAGCAGAATCCACACGGCCCGCCCCGGCGTTCGTCCCGGTGTGCCATCGGCGCGTCGCGCGCCGAGTGCCAAGGTGAGCAACGCGAGGATTCCGCCTTCTCCATCGTTGTCGGCGCGCATGATAATCGCGATGTACTTGATACTCACCACCACGACCAAGGACCAAATGAAAAGCGAAACCGCTCCCATGATGTTGTCCGCGGTGGGAGGGACAGCAGTCGGTCCGTTGAAGCACGCCTGCAGCGCGTAGAGCGGGCTTGTGCCCAGATCTCCGAACACGACGCCCAGCGCGCCGAGCGTTAGCAGGCCGAGGTGGCGCCCCGGCGTCGACGTTGTCTCCGGCATGGTCGTTCTAAGTTATTGATGTCGGCGAGCAGTTGCTGACGCAATCACTGAGAGAGCCCGGTCTGGCGTCCGCCATCGCACCGCGCAGATTGTCATGCATCCCAAACACGCGAGCGAGAATTCATGGTGAGACCAGTCAAGATCAAATGGTTGCCGGCTCCCGAAGTTCATGACTATCCCGCCGCGCTCTCGTACCTGAGCCTGTTGTATGTTGAACGGACCGCCCGCGTGCAGGTCACGCGACTGAAGCGCGCATCCGTTTCCGAGTTCAAAGCCAAGGACATCTTTCGGGCGTCAGGATTGTCGTTGCTCGGCGTCAGCAATTCGCACGTCGAGAAGGACCGGGGAAAAATCGAGGCCGGGAACGAGCTCTCGCCGCTCCTGTTGATTCGGGATGCGCTCCGTGGACGAGTGATCATCGCGGATGGCTACCATCGGTTGTGCGCGGTGTACTCGTTCGATGAAGATGCAGTCATTCCCTGCAAGATCGCGTAGCGCCGGGCCGTTGCCGGAGAACAGAAGCACAACGAACTCCAGTTTGCTCCCGTGTTCCGGTGCGCGTCGCGGAGGCTGTGGGGTTTATGTGATGGTGGTCGGCCTCCTGATGCGCGATCAGGGCATCAGTCTCGTTGGATCATGGGGGAGGGAAGGGACCCTCAGAGAGTAAGGCTCCACCGAAATGGGGCAAGTTCAACTCCAGCGGCGGTGAAAAGCGGAATGGCATCTCGACTGGCCGAGCTGTCGACCAGTGTTCGGGCGACAAGAAATGCCAGCGTTTGGAGTCAGAAGCGCTTTAGAGTCGGTGGGTTATGACACATAAAGGGATTGACACGTAAAGGGGTTTCCTGTACTATTCAACCCACCAGTCGCAAGGCGTGGAAATGCTCTCTGCTCGACTAGGCGTGCTGCTCAAAGATGCCCGCAGGCACCTGAGTCTCAGTCGTGCCGACCTTGCTCACCGTGGGGGAGTTAGCGTACGGCTCGTCGCTGAACTCGAGCGGGGCCAACGACCGAACGTAAGCCTTGAATCCGCGCTGAAGCTGCTGAATGTTGTCGGCGTTTCGGTAATCGCAAAGGCGCCCCATGGGGCGGCCGCGGAGATTCGCGGTGAGTCTGCCGCGGTTTTAGAGCGCGCGGCGCGCGCGGCGCGCGCGGCGCGCGCGGCGCAGCGGCGCCAGACGTGGACCGGCCGTCAGGTCCACTTGCATGACGAGGGAAATGACCCGCGACCAGAGCGCTCGACGGCAAAGCGGCTGGCTTCGGTTGCGCAGGTTTCGAAGCAGGCATACGTGATTGCGGTCGCCGGGCAGCACCACAAGGGAGTTCACGCGAGAGGAAAGTCCGGTCGATGAGCAAGCCTGCCGGTGATGAGGCGAACAACGGTCTCTCGCCGGACTTCCTTGATTTCATCGTGTGTCTCAACGAGCGCCATGTCGATTTCGTGCTCGTTGGCGGCTACGCCATGGGCGTTCATGGAGTGGTTCGCGCCACGGGCGACATCGACTTCTTGTATCGACGAACGGCCAAGAACGTGTATGCTCTATGTGCAGCGATGAACGATTTCGGTGCGCCTCGTGAGGTGATTGATCAGGCTTCGCTGATGACGTCGGGAATCGTGACGCAGTTTGGCAACCCGCCGTATCGCATTGATCTGCTCAACGAGATCGATGGAGTCAGTTTTCGCGAGGTTTGGAACGGAGCCACTCGCACTACTCCCGAGGGTCAAATGATACGGGTGATTGGCCTACGCGAGCTCAAGAAGAACAAGAATGCGACGGGCCGAAAGAAGGATGAAGAGGATGTGCGTAGATTGACCTCGCAGAAGACCCGCAAGAAACGGTAGAGAACCAGCGGCGTGGGGCCCACGCCGGTCGCGTTGTACAAGTCAGCGCGCGATGGAGCCGCTGGGCTGCCTCCCGTCCGCGGAGTACGAAGTGGCATCTGTGCGATAGTTTCCAGCTTTCACGAACCGCCGACAAGTTGCGCAGCGACAAACCCCAACTCTATACGACCGTGCGAATGAGCGAGGCGTGTTCGTGATGCGGTTTGCGAATGCCTTCTTTGACATCGCGATGCTGGGCTCCGTCAACACGCTGAGCGAATTGACCGCTCAGTCCACTACGTCTCTTGGCTGTCCCCTCGGGGGAGATGCCAAGTCAGCGATGGTCCGTACGTTGAAATAGGTTGAAGAACCGAACATCGGTTCCGACAATATCCAATATCGACACAGTGGTGACGATGAGGGCCCTCACGGCTCCGGGCGACGACCGAAAGCGATTCAGCATGCGCAGAGCGGCGACGGTGCAGGGATACGTCGCCAATGTGAAAGTCGGCGGCGTGGAGTCGGTCGACTGTCATACGAAAGATCCGATCGATCGCGACACTCATATCGAGCTCACGCTGACGCCCGACGATCCAAACGAAGCCACGCACGTCATCATGGAAGTCACGCCCCGATGGCGAGCCCTGATGAACCAGCGGGGGTCGGACTGGAGTACGTCGGCGCTCAGGCGAGCACTGCTCGGTCGCTGGATCGAGGTGAACGGGGACGGTCTCGGCCTCTGGCACCTGTTCGAGCTCCACAGCGTGCTCCGGTACATATTCCACCACGACTGGCCCGCTCGGGGGCGCGGAGTCCGGCACCATCACCTGGTCCCGCAACTCACCTTGACCACTATATCGAAGGCTGGTACAACCCGCGCCGGCCCCTCGGCGCTCGACCAACAGTCACGCATCAACTACGAACGCGCGATGTCCAGGCAGTCCACGGCGGCTTGAATCCCAAGTCGCCACCCGTCCGCGAAAGCGGGTCAACTCCAGGGAGAGCGGTAGATCACTACCTCCACTGACGTTTGGCATGATCGCGCCATCTTCCACTTACTCATAGACGCCGCGGACCGGGCGCGCTACGCGTCGCAGGTGCAGCGCATCATGCGTCCTGGTGGCTTCGTGCTCGTCGCGACCTTCGCCGAGGATGGCCCAACGCAGTGCAACGGTCTCGATGTCGCGCGGTACTCAGCGACAGAACTGCACGCAGCGTTCGGCTCCGACTTTTGCGTCGTCGAGAGCCTGCGAGAGGAGCATCACACGCCGTGGGGCGCACGGCAGGCGTTTACCTACTGCCTCTGCCGGCTCACCGCTTCGTGAAACAGGACACCGTCGCGCGCTCCGCCTCGGCGGCATTCGCATTTGTGCTGACGATGGGCATCGTCAATCTGTTCGGCGACATGACCTACGAAGGCGGTGGGAGCATCAACGGCCCGTTCCTGCAAACGCTCGGCGCAAGCGCGACCGCGGTGAGCATCGTCGCCGGAGCTGGCGAGTTCCTCGGGTACAGCCTCCGCTCGGTCTCGGGATACATCGCCGACAAGACGGGCCGCTACTGGCCCGTGACGTTGGTCGGCTACGCAATCAACCTGCTCGCCGTGCCGGCGATGGCGCTGACGAACAATTGGCGCGTCGCAGGCGCGTTGATTCTCGCGGAACGTATCGGCCGCGCGATTCGGAAGCCGACGGTCGAAGCGATGCTCTCCTACTCCACTGGTGCCCTCGGGACGGGGTGGGTCTACTCGCTCAACACTGCACTCGACGAGACTGGCGCGACCATCGGTCCGCTTCTCGTGGCGCTCGTGCTGTACCGGCATGCAGGGTACCGCACTGCGTACGGCCTGCTTCTCATTCCGGTCGGACTCACGCTCGGCGCGCTCGTCGTGGCGCGGATCATCTTTCCGGTGCCCGCGCGTTTGACAGATGGAAAAGCTCACGCGGTGCGAGCCAGGGGCTTCACAAGGTCGTTCTGGCTGTACATGATCGCCGCCGCGTGCTTCGGTTCAGGCCTGATGAGTTTCGAGTTCATCTCCTATCATCTCTCCACTCACGGCACCGTGACCGGGCAGTGGATCCCGCTCGTGCTCGCGATTGGCACCGCGGCGGGCGTCGGTGCGAGTCTCATCATGGGTCGGCTGTATGATCGACTCGGCCTGCCGATCATTCTTGGGGCGATCTTCGTGGCGGCGCTGTTCTCACCGCTCGTGTTCCTCGGCGGCTTGGCCGTTGTGATCGCCGGTCTCATCCTGTGGAGCGTCGGGTACGCCATTCAGGACACGCTGTTCAAGGCACTGGTTGCCGACAGACTGCCGGAAGGCCGGCGCAACTTTGCGTTCGGAATCTTCTACGCCGGTTACGGCGTGGGGTGGTTGGTCGGCAGTACGTGCACCGGATTGCTGTATCCTCATTCGGTGTCCGCGGTGATCGCCTTTTCCATGATCGTGCAGTTCGCGTCCATTCCATTGTTTCTGTACGCACATCGCGTTGAAATGAGGACACATCGATGACCAATCGTGAGAGAGCGACGCGACGGGAGTTTCTGCGTGCGAGCGCGGTCACCGGCGCCGGGCTGTTGCTCGGCAGTTGCTCGATCGATCGGCGGTCACCGGGTGACAGCATGCGTGAGACCGCCAGTGGTGGCGATTCGCTGACATCCGCGCGCGCCGGCCGCGCAGACGTCACGATCCGCATCGCCCCAGTGCTCGTAGAGCTGGCACCCGATCACATCATCAGTACTGTCGGTTACAACGGAAGCGTCCCCGCGCCGCTGATCCGCCTTCGCGAAGGACGGCCGGTTTCGGTCGAACTGATCAACGAGACTGACACGCCGGAGCTCGTGCATTGGCACGGGCAGTTGGTGCCCTCGGACATCGACGGCGCCGCGGAAGAGGGAACGGCTCCCGTTCCGCGGCACGGCTCGCGACGTTACACACTGACGCCGAAGCCGGCGGGCACGCGCTGGGTGCACACCCACACGTTCGCGGGGGCTGACACGAACCGCGGCGCATTTACGGGACAGTTTGGAATCGTGTACATCGAACCCGCGACGGAGCCCGGCCACTACGACCGCGAGGTCTTTCTCGCCACGCACGAGTGGGAGCCATTCTTCGGCGCCGAAGAAATGGGTACCGATGCCGAAGTGTGGCCGCAAGGACCTGTTCCCAAACCGCCCGCGGATTCCAAACCGAACGGATATGAAATCGGTTACCGCGCATTCTCGATCAACGGCAAATCACTTGGTCATGGCGAGCCGGTGCGTGTGAAGCGCGGCGAGCGTGTGATGTTCCGCGTCCTCAACGCGAGCGCGACCGAGAACATTCAGCTCGGGCTCCCAGGGCACGAGTTCGAAGTGGTCGCGCTCGACGGCAATCCGGTGCCGACTCCGCGCAAGGTGCGCGTGCTCGCACTCGGAGTCGCCGAGCGCATCGACGCCATCGTGACGATGAACAATCCGGGCGTCTGGATTTTCGGCACGCCGCACGACGACGATCGCCGCGACGGCATGGGGATCGTCGTGGAGTATGCGGGCGCAACCGGCAAGCCGCGCTGGATCGCCCCGCCGAAAGAGGCGTGGGACTACACGAGCTTCGGCGCCGCTCGCACTGTTCCCGCGCCGGACGAAACGATCCCGATGGAGCTCGGCAAGATCAACGGCGGCAAACACGACTTCAACCGCTGGACGATCAACGGGCAGCAATACGAGCACAGCACGCCGATCGAGATTCACGAGGGCCGCCGGTATCGGCTTGCACTGCGGAATCTCGCGGATGATCCGCACCCCGTGCACCTCCACCGGCACACGTTTGAAGTCGTGAACGTGAACGGCCGCGCGACCGCCGGCGTGATGAAAGACACCGTGGTGGTCCCGGGTTTCGGCACGGTGAATGTGGACTTCGTGGCAGACGATCCTGGCGCGACGCTGTTCCACTGCCACCAGACGCTGCATATGGACTACGGCTTCATGCGGCTTCTCAAATATGTCTGAGTCTTTCCGGGGGACACCTTGGGTCAAGCGTCTGGGCATCGATTGCAATTCTCTTGAACAGCATCGTTCCAATCGACTGACATCCTGGCCAGCACAGGTCAAGCGCAAGGTTCCTATACGCACGGCTCCCGGCTGATCAGAGGTACCGACGGGATCCCAGTCGTAATTGGGTGGTCGGTCGAAACGCTGCCGAACACAATTGTGGAGAAATCGGCCTGGCGAGTGCTGTGATCACTGCGCTGCCGCATGTGCCCAGTTCACCACCTCCGTGCCCGCAACGTCCGGCGTGACCCCCTGCCGATAACGGTTTGTTCCGCATCATTGACAGCATGTCAACGAGAGCACATGATGTCCGCTGCACATCTCATCTGCCTCCTCGAACAGGTGCGATTGCCGAAGACCGAGGACTACAACAGGAAGCCGTAGGCGAGTTGCAGCGGCGGTTGCCCTCGGGAAGCGCGAGGGCGGGCCGGGAAGCAGAAAGCCCCGAGCAATCGGGGCTTTCTGGTATTCATGACCGGACGCGGCGGCACATCCGCCGCGGCTGGAGCATTCCTCGTGTGCTTCCTGCCGCGCGCGAGTACCGCCCTCGCTATGGCCGGACGACGTTCCCCGTCGCGTGCGACGTGGTGTCCGCGGCACGCAGGTTCGTGAGCTCACGGAGCGTCTGTTGCCACGCGGTGCTGTCCTTCCTCGTGCCGGCGCGCATCGTGGTGTCGCGGTAGAACGCGATGATCTTCGCGCGGAGCTCCGGCGTCACGTCCTGGAACCTGTTGCTCGCGATGGAGTGGAGCAGGTGCGCGAAGGTGCTGGTGGCAAGTGAGTATTCGCCCACCCGTGTCGGCTTGCCGGTGTCGAGATCGCGATCTTCGAGTTCGAGGCGGTTCGCGCCGAGCTGAACGAGCGACCTGCGATATGCCACCGTGGTTGAATCGAAGCCTCGCATGAACAGCAACTCGGTTTCCGGCGTCGACGGCTTGATGGCGAGACCCCTGAATGGGCCGATCTTGGGAATGATCCTGAGCACGAACGCCAGCACCCTGTCCAGGAAACTCGGCTTCTGGTACTGGTTTCCCCATTCCTTCCTGTACACCGAGCGAGAGAGGTTGTACAGGAACTTGTCGCGCGTGATGGCCGGTCCGGCTTTCGGCGACTGCGCTTTCACACTGTCCGCCGTCACCGTGGCGGGTTGGGCCACGCCCTTCTTCGCCAGGTCGCCCTTCGCCGACTCCCACGCGGCCTTGGTCATCGTCGGTATCAGCGAGCTCACGGTATGCCGGTACGTGCCGATCGCGAGGTCGAGGTTGGTGAACAGGCTCGTGAGCTCGATGCCGTAGGTCTCCTTGAACGCGCGCTCGAGCAACGGCTTTGCCACCATGAACCCAATGAAGTCGTGGTACTCCTGGGACGCGTAGTGTCCCTGAGCGACCTGCAACACGTCGAAACCAAACTCCGTCTGGATGTGCGCCGCCGGATTCTGTTCGTACGTGACGTTGTTGCCGAACTGGCGCTTCAGCTTGGGATACAGGATCGGCACCGACACGTTCGTCGCTATGGGGTGCCCGCCGTTGTCGGCCCAGTAGTGGCTGAGCGCGCCGATCGCGAAGGCATATTCCTTGACGTCCTGCGCATCGCGCAGAAGTGTCCCGACGAAGTCACCGCTCCGCACGTAGTGCGTGAGATCGCTGTAGAAATGGCTACCAAACGGATAGTAGCCCATGTCCTGTATGATCGCGCCGCCGTAGGCATAAGCATGTGCCTCACGCAGCTCGTCCGCCGTCGCACCCGGAAATCGCTTCAGGAGGACCGGCGTGATGTCGTGCACCCACATCGAATCGATGATCGCCTCGTGCGTCAACACGGAGTAGCCGAGCGACAAATTGGGGACCACGCATATCAACAGAAGCGCGAACATCACTTGTGCGCTCCGACGCGTGGTCGTGCGCATTCGTGCGCGAGGGTTCGATGTCTTCATGGTCACGCGCGCCATTGGAGGTTCCTGGGACGCACTCGTGCCAGCGCCGTCTGAAACTTCATGTGCCACCACCCTTCCCACAATTGCAGACCGCGAGAACGTTCTGGGGAGAACGTAAGCGAACGGCGCGTCGAATAGCCATGCGCCAAATTGCTGATGACCGATTCGAGCGAAGCGTCTGCCTCGCAGGGACTACGACTTTTGCGCCCTAGCGAGGGCCCATCACTCCGGGCGGGTTGCTGAAGCGCATCGGACGCTTCCACCGCTTCAGGATACAGCCTCCCCGTACGGCAGGAATCCCAACCGGCGGATGACGACCCAGCCGATCCCCAGCGCGGCGATCGCGATCAGCGCATTCGTGACGTCGAGGAACCGGTCCGCGATCAGTGCGTGACCGAGTTCCAGCGCCAGCGTGAACCAGACGGCGGGCCACAGGTTGGACCACGGCCCTTTCTGTCGCAGCGGCCAGACGGCCAGCATGCAACCCAGCGGAAGATAGAGCAGGAACTGCTGCGCAATGTGAAGCGCGGAGAAGGCGTCCACTCGTGAACTCAAGGCCTGAAGTGGGATGAGATGCGAGGCCGTGAACTCGCCGAGGATCTCGTGCAGGCTGGTCGACGGGACGAACGGCCTCCAGCTCCAGGCCACCAGCCACATCGCGTAGAAGGCGTACGCGACGCGCGCACGGGCAGGGCCGCGGTACGCGCGGGTGAAGCCGCCCAGCCAGCGCCGCGCCGCCCACGCGCCGAACGCGATGGAGAGCGCGTCCGTAACGATCGCTTCCCAGCGGATGCTCACTCCCAGCGCTCCGTGCGCGATTCCCATCGCCGCAACAGCAAAGGCGCCTGCCGCGCCGATTCGAGCCCACCCGTGCGTGCCGCCTTCACGCTCTCCCACCAGCATGACCAACATGAATCCGGCCGGCGCGAACAGCAGGACGTCGGTAAGCGGTATCTCGCTCAGCCGAAGCGGCAAGACCTCAGCCCATGCATGAGCGAATCGCCGCGCCGGCGGGCCGCCGAGTGTGTACTGGACTTCCGACTTGAAGAGCGGCGTGACCGCCTCCGCCATGGTGGCGAGCACGGCCGGCACCGCCAGCGCGAACGCAGGGACACCGAGGTAACTCTTGGCGCCTTTGTGGGCGCGCACCACACCGATCGCGGCCACGACGATCCAAGCGCCGAACGCGGCGCCGAACGTGTTGGTGCTCACGTCCACGATGCTCGCGATACGGTCGGGCGAGAACAGCTGCGCGGTCTCGACGAGGGCGCTGAGTGCGAATCCGACGGCGGAGGCGCGGACGATCTCGCCGCCGGAGCTGAAGGAGGCTGACGTCACGACCCATACGGCGCCGAGGCCGGCGAAGAGCGCGACGTTTCGCAGCCCATCCACGGCGTCTCGCCAGCCCATGCCGGGATCGAACGCGCGGCCGAGATGCGACGCTGCATAGGCCCAGCTCCACTCGGGACGAAGGGCGGTCAGCGTGGCGAGCAGCACCACCGCGACGTAGAGAACGCGGGCGGTGCGGAGGCGGGCGGCAAAAGACATGCGCGAAACCTACCGACGCAGCCGGCGACGCGTCACCGGCGACGCGTGACCGGCGACGCGCAGCGGTGCGATCCCGATGACCGCGTTAGTTCTTGGCGGCTCCCAACCTCGGGTAGTCCGACATCGCGTACGTAACGTGCGCGTTCGTGTCGATGTTCGTGACCGTCATGCTCCCTTTCTCGCCGGTGTTGCTGTTCACGCTCGTCACCTGCATCAGCATACCCTGCGGGTAGTCGGCCGGAAGACGGCCCCGCATCTGCTTCAGTTGCGAGCTGGCGCCGAACATGCCGCCGCCGGCCAGCGCGTGGTCGTGCGAAACCCACACGTCGGCCGTTCCGTCCGGTGACTCCATGCGGTAGCCGTCCGATGCGTATCCGGCGATGGTCTTCGTGCCGATCCGCGTGTAGTTCCGCCACACCTTCACGGTGTCCCAGTTCACCTGCTCCTTCGGAGCGCTCGACGTCGGGGGCGCATACTTCTTCGCGTCCGACCATCCGTACGCCATGGAAAACTTCGACGTGTCCGTGCTCATCATCATCACCATCGCCTGGTTCTTCGCGTCCATCACGATGAACGCCGTGCCGTTCGCCTTCTGGTCGTCGGGGCTTACGATCTTCATTCCCACGTAGGGCTCGCTGGTGTTGTAAAGCGTCGTCAGCACGGCCTTGCCGGGCTGTTTGGAGGACTCGATCTCCATTGTCGTCACGACGTTGAAGCTGTAGCTGGACTCGGTCTTCGCGTTGGTCCCGATCGAGAACCTCAAGCCGCCGCCGCGTCCGCCGCCTGCTGCGCTTGCCGAATCGCCGAATATCGACGCCATCGAGTTGTCGACCATCTTCTGCGCCATCTCGTTGATCTTGCCGGCGACCTTTTCCTCCGCCTTCTGCGCCGCGGCGTCGGTGGCCTTCTTCTTGATCCGGTCGAGAATGCTTTGCGGCCGGGCGGTCGTCGAGAACGCGGTGAGCATCGCGGCGCAAGCGCCGAGTCGGAGAAGAGTGCGCATGACGGTCACCAAGGCTGAGGGACTGGGAATTACAAAGATCGAGTATGCCAAATCCGATCGCGCGTCGCCAGCGAGCGGCGTCGTTCAGTCAACGTGTGGTGCTCGCGGCGGTTTTCCTTGCAGCCGCGGCCGCCAGCGCACGCTCCGCGACCTCGCGCATCTTGTCGGGCGATATCGGTTTCTCGAGGATGTCGGCGACCGCCCCCGGCATTCCGGTCCACGAAGTCTTCCCGTGGACATATGCCGACATGTAGATCACCGGAACGTCGGGGCTGACCTGCACGATCTGCTCCATCATCCGCGTCCCGGTCATCTCGGGCATGATGACGTCCACGATGATGAGCGCCGGTCGGTCCTCCGGCTTGGACTCGGTGAAGCGCCGGATCGCCTCGGCCGGATCGGTGGTGCCCCAGACGTCGAAGCCGCGGCCATGCAATATCCGCCTGACGGCGCTCAGCACCTGGGCGTCATCGTCCACCACGTACACTTTCGGAGTCCCGCCGGCCGGCTTTGGGGCCGGCGTGGGAGGAGCTGAAGCCGCCGCGGCCGGTATTGCGGCCGGAGCGGCTTCAGCCGTCGCCGGCGCGGCGTCAACGCGCGCCCCGAACGGCTGGGCGACGCAGACCATGTCGCGCCCTCCCTCCTTGGCCATGTAGAGGGCACGATCCGCCGCACTGACCAGCAGCTCGTAGCTCCCCATTCCGGGCTCGTACGACGCGATGCCGGCGCTGACGGTCTGCTTGCCCCACGGGAACCGCAGGTCGCGCGTCTGGTCGAGCACTCGTTGCGCGGCTACCCTGCCGGCTTCGGCGCTCGAGTCGCGAAGAATCGAGATGAACTCCTCACCGCCGAATCGGGCGGAGAGGTTGGACTTCCGCGTGTTTTCCTGCAGCACGCGGCCGAACGTGCGAAGGACGCCGTCGCCGGCGGTGTGACCGAACCGGTCGTTCACCATCTTGAAGTGGTCGAGATCGAAGATTACCACGGTGAGGACGCTGCCACGGGCCGCGGCCGCGAACTCCCGCTCGAGCGTCGAGTCGGCGTAACGGCGGTTGGGAAGGCCAGTCAACCGGTCCAGCAGCGCCATGGATTCCGCCGCGCGGCGCTCGCGGCGGAGCACTTCCGCCAGGACGCCGATGCCGAGCGACACAACGAGATACGCACCGACGATGGCCGCGAGCAGTGGCCAGTTCGGCTCGGTGATGTCGAATACGACGACGCTGATCTGCGTCGCCGTGATGACGGCCATGCCGCCGGCGAGGGCGACGGTGACTCCGGCCAACCCTCGATAGTACGCCAGCAGGAACGCCGGAATCAGGGCGGTGAGCCAGGTCAGCGTACCGAACGAGTTGTCCGCCTGTTCGGGCAGCCAGAGTGCCGCGGCGACCGGCACGGCCAGCGCCGCGACCGAGATCGCAAGCGCGCGACGCGGCACCGGTTGCGGCCGGAGTTCCGCGCCGACGTCCCGGGTCGGCGCGCGGCGGCTGGTCAGGAGGTCTTGTGGCATGGTGTGACGATGATGGCCCTCGCTGAGTTCCGTTCAGACTGCATCGAGTACCTCGCGGGCCTTGAGCGCGAGCGGACCGGTGCCTTGCCAGAGTCTCTAATGTAGTGAAGAACAGATCGAAAAATACGCTGTTGCGTCTACGCGTCCATTTCCACGCTCGTGTTTAGCGTTCGAACACGATCCTTCCGTCGACGATCGTCACGGCCACCTTGGCATCCCGAATCAACTCGGGAGCGATCCTGGTCAGGTCGCGATCGATGACCACGATGTCGGCCAGCGTTCCGGCTTGCAGGATGCCCCGGTCCTTCTCCGCGTAGCCAGCGAACGCGCCGGCCGCCGTGTACGCGCGCAGCGCCTCTTCCATTGTGATCTTCTGCTCGGGCATCCAGCCGCCGGGCTGCTGTTCGTCCAGCGTTCGCCGTGTCACCGCGGCGTAGATGCCGGTGAGCGGCACGGGCGGCGCGACGAACCAGTCGGACCCGAAGGCGAGCGTGGTCCCCAGGTCGAGGAGCGAACGGAACGCGTAGGTGCCCTTCGCGCGCTCGGGGCCGATGACCTTCTCCACCCACCGCCCGTCGTCGATCGCGTGATAGGGCTGCATCGAGGCGATGACGCCGAGCTTTGCAAAGCGCGCCATGTCGGCCGGCGCGATGTGCTGCGCGTGCTCGATCCGGAAGCGCCGATCGCGCGCCTCGTTCTCCCGCTCGACGCGTTCGTAGATGTCGAGCTGTGTGCGGATCGCGCGGTCGCCGATGGCATGGACGATCACCTGCAGTCCTGCGCGATCGGCGTTCGACGTCCATTCGTACAGGTGCTCGGGCGTGTTCACGAAGAAGCCGGAATCGTTCGGCGCGTCCGTGAACGGCTGGAGCATCGCGGCCGTGTGCGAGCCGATCGAACCGTCCACGAATCCCTTGAGCGCGCCGATGCGCAGCCAGTCGTCGCCGAATCCGCGCGCCTTCACGGTGTCGGCGAGCCGTTGCCAACTCGAGAGGGGAACCGCGGCGTAGATCCGCGTGATCAGCCGGTGCTCACGATGGGCGCGCTCGAACACGGCGAGATCCGCCCAGGATCCCATGTTGTGCACCGAGGTCACGCCCTGCGCGGCGACGTAGTGCATGGCGGCATCGAGCGCACGGTCCTGCATCGCCGCCGGCGACGCGGGCTTCGCACGCTCGACGATCCGCTGCGCGTTGTCCTTGAACACCCCCGTCGGTTCACCACCGGCATCGCGCACGATTGTGCCGCCGCTGACGTCGGCGACGTTTCGCGTGACGCCGGCTGCCCGAAGCGCAGCGGCATTCGCGAGATTCATGTGGCCGTCGAGGCGGTTGATCCACACGGGATTGTTCGGCGTGATGGAGTCGATCCACCCGTGCGTCGGAAGCTCGCCGCCCCAGTTCTCGTGGTCCCAATCGCCGTTCGTGATCCACGTGCCGTGCGGCACCGTCCTGGCGAACGCGGCGATTCGGCGGATGAACTCGTCCTTTGTCTTCGCGTCGCGCAGCTGCACCGACGCGAGCGCGAATCCGCCGTCGATGAAGTGCACGTGCGCGTCGGTGAAGCCGGGGACGACCAAACCGCCGTGCGCGTCGATGAGTCGCGCCGAGGCGGGAGTGCGCTTGCGGACTTCCGCGCTCGAACCGACGAGTGCGATGCGATTGCCCGCGACGGCGATCGCGTCGGCCCAGGGGCGGCGCGCGTCGCCAGTCCAGACGCGGGCGTTGACGATCGACAAGGTGATCACGGCGGCCTGGGCAAACAGGTTCATGCGCTCAATTATGCGCTTTCGAACTCCGCCGTGAAGTGCCGCAGGTACTTCGCCTGCTTGACCATCCTCACGCCGCGCACCTCGTGGGCGCGGGCTTTGAGGTCGCAAATGGCTTCCGCGGCGTAGTCGAAATGGCTCTGCGTATACATGCGTCGCGGGAAGGCCAATCGGACCAGCTCCATCGAGTGGTAGCGCTCCGTGCCATCATCATCGCGCTTGCCGAACATCACCGAACCGATCTCCACTCCACGGATGCCGGCCTCGAGATAGAGCGCGTTGCAGAGGCTCCATGCTGGATACTGCGCGGAGCCCAGATGCGGAAGGAAATCCTTCGCATCGAGATACACGGCGTGTCCGCCCGTGGGCTCCACGATGGCCACCCCGCCCGCCTTCATCTTCTCGCCCATGTACTCGGCGGTGCGTAGCCGATAGCGGAGATAGTCCTCGTTCAGCCCTTCCTCCATTCCCACCGCGAGCGCTTCGAGGTCACGCCCCGCGAGCCCGCCATACGTCGGGAAGCCCTCCGTGAGGATGAGCAGGGTCTTCGCCGCCTCCACCCACGTGCCGAGGTTCAGCGCGAGGAAGCCGCCGATGTTCACCATGCCGTCCTTCTTGGCGCTCATCGTGCAACCGTCCGCCAGGCTGAACAGCTCCTGCGCGATGGACTTGACGCTGCGCTGCTGCTGCCCTTCCTCGCGCAGCTTGATGAACATCGAATTCTCGGCATAGCGGCAGGCGTCCAGGATCAGCGGCTTGCCGTACTGGTTCAACAGTTCACGGTACGCGCGCAGGTTCGCGAGGCTCACGGGCTGGCCGCCGCCGCTGTTGTTCGTGAGCGTCATCATGCCAAAGGGAATGCGGTGCGCCTCGCGTTTCAGCAGGTCTTCCACGCGGCCGAGGTCGATGTTCCCCTTGAACGGGTGGAGCGTGCGCGGCTGCAGCCCTTCGGGAATCACCAGGTCGACCGCCTCGGCGCCCTGATACTCCAGGTTGGCGCGCGTGGTGTCGAAGTGCGTGTTGTTCGGGACGATGTCGCCCTTCTTCGTCGCTACGCTGAAGAGGATGCGTTCGGCCGCGCGCCCTTGATGTGTCGGAATGATGTGCTGGTAACCCGTCAGATCCTTCAACACCGATTCGAGACGGAAGAAGGACCGGGATCCGGCGTAGCTCTCGTCGCCTTCCATGATTGCGCCCCACTGCTTGGCGCTCATGGCGCCGGTTCCGCTGTCGGTCAGGAAGTCGAGCAACACGCGGTCGGCCGGAATGAGAAAGACGTTCAGCTTCGCTTCTTCGAGCCAGGCTTTCCGCTCGTCGCGCGTGCTCATGCGGATCGGCTCGACGGCCTTGATGCGGAACGGCTCGATGATGGTGTGGATCACGGTTTCCTTGCCATCACCCCGATGACCGGCGCCGTCACCTTCGAACCGCCGGGGAGCGACTCGATGTCCGCGTGCGTCTCGGGATCATCGAGGTGCGCCACGGGCCACTTGGACGCATCGTTCGGGGCGAACACGCCGGCCATGATCGCCATCGCACCGTTCGTGATGGTGTCCTTTTGCGGTGAGTCGTAGGCGCCGACGACCCGATAGCGATGGCCCGCCTGCATGCGCAATCCGAACAGCGGGTAGTATTTCCGGTTCAGCTCGAGCATGTGCCCCGCGCTGTCGCGTCGCGCGGTCACGCGGGAGAGCACCTTTCCGGTCGCCGCGTCCTCAAGGCGCAGCTCGATGCCGTAGTCGTGCAGGTGCCCACCCACACCGAGAAAACGGCCGGCGATCGGCATCGTGAATTCGAACGTGCGTGACGTCTTCCCGGGCGGCAGGTCGTATGCGTTCGGCTGGCCCGGCGTGTTGTCCACGTCCATCTGCACGGGGAAGACCTCCATGGGCTTCATCAGCGTGTTCGCCGGCAGGTACGGCATCGCCAGCCTGATGTAGACGCCCTCGTAATCCTTCGGACCGGGGTTGTGCCAGCCGGCGTAGATCGCGAGCGGCTGGCCGCTCTTCATCGGTACGCCGAGGAAACGGGGGAGCACCACATTGTGCGTTTCGACTCCCGCGGCGATGAAGCGAACGAGATCGCCTTCGAGCAGCTGCCGGTGTGCGAAGTCGATGCCGACCAGGTGGTGCATGAGGTGCTGCGGCAGTTCGCTACCCGACGAATCGACGAGCGAGACGCGGAATCCGCGATACCAACCGTCGACGGGCCAGACGAATCGCACGAGCGGCGAAAACGCATGCGCGGCGTGGTTCTCGTGTCCCGGCTCGTCCGCGTGCGCGCCATCCATCCCGGTCATTCCCTTCATGCCGGGCATGTCCGGCATGTCGGGCATGGACGTCATCGACGACATGCCGGGGACGCGGAACGGGCCGGCGTACAGCACGACCTCGTGGCGAGCGGAGTCCACGACGACTCGCGAGTCGGCGTCTCCCGTGACCGCGCCCAGGACGCGTGACGGAGCGGGGAGGGGAACAGGTCCTTGGCAGCCCGCCGCGCCGAGCGCGAGAGCCGGCAGAAGGGCGAACGCGACGACGCGAGGTCTCATTTGGCTATTTGAGGTATAGTGTGGTCCGGCCGACGCCGGCCCCCGCGCGGCGCGCCCGCGGGCATCAGCCTGGCAAAGTCGGCATCCTGCTTGTCGAGCAGCTCCGCCGCCTTCTTCTTCTGCTTGTCGTCGGCGATGAGCGCGAGCGCATCGAGGTCGTCATTCTGGCGGCGCATCATGAGCGAGTCGAGCACGCTGTTCATGATGAGCGTCTGCTGCAGCGAGCGGATGCGCACGCTGTCGGCCTTGAGGTTCGACGCATCGTTGGCGTTCTCGGGCTTGTAGATGCGCTGGACCGAGTCGTACCGTGCCAGCAGGTCCGCGTTCCGCTCGTAGATCGCGCTCTGCAGCGGTCGCAGCCGCGTCACCTGCGAATCGCTCAACGACATCTTCTTGCGCTGGTCGATCAGGAACACGACGGGATTGAACTTCTGCAGCTCCACCGCGGCCGGATACTTCGGCAGGTCGTTGGTGGGGAGGTATTTGTCGCCCTTGTTGTCGCCCCGGCCGCGTCCGCCCCTTCCGCCTTGGGCGAGGGCCAGTGTCGGCAGCGTCATGAGAATGAGGAGGGCAGGGATGACACGAACGCGCACGGTTCGACTCCGGACGATGTGAAGAACTGGACTATCTACACTTGTTGAAAGGTAGGGTTCGGGACCACACGGCAGAAGTGAGATGGGAGAAGTGAGATGGGAGAAGTGAGATGGGAGATGAATGCGGGGAGCGGGATTCCGACCCGATGCGGACTGCGGAGGAGGAATGCGGGCGCCGGAACTCAGATGCAAGTGGTGAGACCTCATCTCTCGCCTCTTACCCCGGTTTCCGCGTTCCTCTTCCGCCGTCCGCATCGGGACGGAATTCTCGAATTCATCTCTCACCTCACCACTGCGATCCCCGCAAACCAGATCCGCCCAGCGCGCACCGGCGAGTCTGAACGTCCCATCCTCGCCCCGCGTAGCTCATGGTCGTGTCCTTCCCGTGAAAGCCAGCGCCAGGCCATCCGTGCCACCCCGCCGAGGAGGTCAATCGCAATGAAGTCTTCGTTCCGCCGCGGAGTCGCCGCCGCGATCGCCGTCGCGATCACCGCCGCCCCGCTCGCTGCGCAACTCGTCTCCCCGCGCAGCATTCCACAGACGTACGCCATCACGAACGCGCGCATCGTTCCCGTCTCGTCGCCGGCCATCGAGAAGGGAACGATCGTGATTCGCGACGGCATCATCACCGCCGTGGGCGCGACGGTCAGCGCGCCGGGCGACGCCCGCATCGTCGACGGTTCCGGACTGACCGTGTATCCGGGGCTCATCGACAGCTACACCGCACTTGGTCTGGGTGACGCTGGCGCGGCAGGGGCCGGCCGTGGCGGGAGGGGAGGTGCCCCCGCCGTTGGCGCGACCGCCGCCCCGCGGGCTGCGGTCATGTCGAACAATCCGCTGGGCCTTCAGCCCGAGAACAGCGCGGTCGAGTTCCTCATGGTTGACCCCGAAGCATTCTCCGGCCCGCAGAGCGTCGGGATCACGGCCGCGCTCACCGCGCCGCCCACCGGGATCTACATGGGCCAGTCGGCGCTCATCAATCTCGGCGGTAGCGAAGCGTCGAGCCTGGTCGTGAAATCGCCGGTCTCGCTGAACATCGGCTTCACGCCGTCGCGCGGCGGCGGTTATCCGAATTCACTCATGGGCGTGTTCGCGGCGCTCCGGCAGTCGCTGCTCGACGCGCAGCACTATCGCGACGTCGCCGCCGCGTATGCCAAGAATCCGCGCGGCATGAAGCGGCTCGAGTTCGATCCTTCACTCGACGCGCTGCAGCCGGTGATCACACGCCAGATCCCTGTCGTGATGCGCGCCGACAGCAAGCGCGAAATCGAGCGGGCGCTCGATCTCGCCAAGGAATTCAATCTGAAGGTCGTCATCGCGGGCGGGGCAGAGGCGTACACGCTGACCGACCGGCTGAAGGCGGAGAACGTACCCGTGCTGCTCTCGGTGGATTATCCCAGGCGGGCGGCGCAGGCCGCCGATGCCGATCCCGAGCCGATGCGCATGCTGAGGGATCGCGTCGAAGCTCCGAAGTCGGCCGGCCGGCTCGAAAAGGCGGGCGTCAAGTTCGCCTTTGAGTCGGGCAACATCAGCAACTGGCCCGACTTCACGGCGAACGTGCAACGTGCCGTCGAGAACGGACTCAGCGCGGACCAGGCGCTCAAGGCCCTCACCTGGCAGGCCGCCGATATTCTCGGCGCGAGCGACCGGCTCGGTTCGATCGAAGCGGGCAAGATCGCGAATCTGACGATCACACGCGGCGACCTGCTCGATCGCAACGGCCGCGTCACGCAGCTCTTCGTCGACGGGCTCCCCGTGTCGGTGCGTACGCAGACGACCGCCGCCGCGCCGGCCGCGACCGCCACCGGCAACTGGAACGTGGTGGCGACGCTCGACGGCGCCGACCACCCCATCTCGATCTCACTCCAGCAGGACGGCGTCCGACTCACCGGTTCGTATCAGGGTTCGCTCGGCACGGGTGATGTGACGAACGGCACGATCGGCAATGACGGGAACTTCCGCTTCACCGCGTCGCTGAGCGTCGGCGGCCACACGGAGGAATGCACCTTCACCGGCGCACTCCAGGGCAACGGCATCAGCGGTTCGATCAACGTCGTGGGTGAGCCGGCGTCGCCCGGAAAGTTCGTCGGGACGCGCCCATCGGCAGGCGGACGCGGCGGCCGTCCCCCGCAGGAGCGGGAATAACCCATGACGCGCTCAATTCGATCTCTCGAGGTGACCATGAAGCGCATATCGACCATCGCCGCCGCGCTCGCCCTGGCGGCGGCCGCGCAGGCGCAGCAGGCCATGACGGCGTCGAAGACCGCGCCGCCGACGCTCATCAAGAACGCGACGGTGATGACGGTGACGAAGGGAACGATGCAGAACACCGACATCCTCCTGCAGAACGGCAAGATCGCGCAGATCGGGAAGAACCTTTCGGCTCCCGCGGGCGCGACGGTGATCGATGGCACGGGGAAGTGGGTGATGCCCGGCATCATCGATCCGCACTCGCACATGATGAGCGACGCGACCAACGAGGGCTCGCTCTCCGTGACGTCGATGGTGCGCATCCAGGACGTGCTCAATCCGACGGCGGTGAACATCCTCCGCGCGCTCGCCGGCGGTGTCACGACCATCAACGTGCTGCACGGCTCGGCGAACACCATCGACGGACAGAACGCCGTCGTGAAGCTCAAGTACGGACGCGATGCGTCGGAGATGCTGTTCCCCGGCGCGGAGCCCGGCATCAAGTTCGCGCTCGGCGAGAACGTGACGCAGAAGAACTCGGGCGGCGGCGGACGCGGGGCGAACACGCCGCCACGGCGCTATCCGTTCACGCGCATGGGCCAGGAGGAGGTGATCCGTGACGCGTTCACTCGCGCGAAGGACTACAAGGCCGAGTGGGACGACTACAAGGCGCGTGTGGCGAAGGGCGAGAAGAACCTCATCGCCCCGCGGCGCGACCTCGAGCTCGAACCGCTCGTGGAAGTGCTGGAAGGGAAGCGCATGATCCACGCGCACTCGTATCGCGCGGACGAAATGCTGATGCTGCTCGAGGTCGCGAAGGAGTTCGGCGTGAAGGTGCAGACGCTGCAGCACGGCCTCGAGGGCTACAAGATCGCCTCGGAGATCGCGCAGGCCGGCACGGGGCTCTCGTCGTTCGCCGACGAGTGGTCGTACAAGATCGAGGCGTACGACGCCATTCCATACAACGTGGCGATCCTCATGCGCCACGGCGTGGTCGCGACCGTGAATTCCGACTCCGACGAGCGCGTTCGCCGCCTGAACATCGACGCGGCGAAGATGATGCGCTACGGCGGCCTCACCGAGGACGAAGCGCTCAAGACGATCACGTACAACGGTGCGCTGCAGCTCGGCGTGCAGAACAAGGTGGGATCGCTCGAGGTCGGCAAGGACGCCGACATCGCGATCTGGAACGCGCACCCGCTCTCCGTCTATGCGAGCGTCGACAAGACGTTCGTGGATGGTGAGGTCTTCTGGGACCGCGAGAAGGACAAGGCGATGCGCGAGAACATGGCCAAGGAGCGCGCGGAGCTGGAGAAGCTCGACCAGCCGCAGGCGCGCCGCACCAACGCAATCCTGCCCGAGGGAGGGACCAAGTGAAGATCCAGAAAGGCCACCTCACGACGCTCGCGGCGGCGGCGATCCTGCCGCTCGGCGCGCTGCATGCGCAGCTGGGCTCGACCAATCCGCCGCCGGGGCCGCGCGGCGTGTATGCCATCACGCACGCGAAGATCGTTCCTGTCACTGGGCCGGAGATCGCGAACGGCACGCTCGTGATCGGCGCCGACGGCAGGATCCAGGCGGTCGGCGCGAACGTCCCCGTGCCCGCGGGCGCGAAAGTGATCGACGCGACCGGACTTTCGGTGTATCCGGGAATGATGGACGGCGGCACGTCTATGGGGCTCAGCGAGATCGGGCAAGGCGCCGAGTCCACCGTGGACGTGACGGAAGTGGGCAGCTTCAACCCGAACGTGCAGGCGTTCTTCGGCATCAATCCGCACAGCGCGCACGTCGGCGTGACGCGGGTGGTCGGCGTGACGCACGTGGTGTCGAGCCCGAAGGGCGGCATCCTCTCGGGGCAGGCGGCGCTGATCAACCTCTCGGGCTCGACTCCGCCCGAGATGGTGCTGATACAGAAGGTCGCGATGGCGATCTCGCTGCCCGGCGCGTTTGGCGGCGGTCGCGGATTCGGCCGTGGCGGCTTCGCCGCCGGCGGCGCTAGCGCGAACTCCGACGCGAGTCGCCTGCGGACGCGCCAGATCGATTCGCTGCGCACGATGCTGCACGACGCCGAGGCCTACGCCAAGGCGTTCGACGCATACGCGAAGGACAAGTCGCTGCCGCGGCCGAAGTCGGACGTGGTGCTCGCGTCGCTCGTGCCGGTGATCCAGGGGAAGATGTACGCGATGTTCACGGCAGAGCGCGCCGCCGATATACGTGACGCGGTGAACTTCGCCGACGAGTTCCACATGAAGCCGATCATCGTCGGCGGGGCGGAAGCGCTGAAGGTGGCGCCGTTCCTGAAACAGCATGACGTTCCCGTGCTGATCACGGGGGTGCGGCAACTGCCGCGACTCGAGGACGACGCGCCGGACGTGAACTACTCGCTCCCCGGCAAGCTCGTCGCGGCCGGCGTGCGCATCGCGATCACGTCGGGAGACGGCGGCCCGATGGTCCGCGACCTTCCATCGGTGGCGGGGATGGCGGCGGCGTTCGGACTCTCGAAGACGGACGCGCTGAAGTCGGTGACGATCTGGCCGGCGCAGATCTTCGGCGTGGGCGACAAGCTCGGCTCGCTCGAGGCAGGGAAGCTGGCGAATGTCGTGGTCACGACCGGCGACATTCTCGAGGCGCGGACGGACACGAAGTACCTGTTCATCGATGGGAGGCCGGTGCCGCTGGATACGCGGCACACTGAACTCTATATGCAGTTCAAGGATCGGCCGTAACTCGAAACTGCGGGATCCGGGATCCGGAATTTCGACCCGCTGCGGACTGCGGAGGAGGAACGCGGAATCCGGATGAGAAGCGAGCAGTGAGTTGAATGCGGAATGCGGGGCTGAGACGTGAGTGGCGAGTAGTCGCGACTCAAGGCTTGGCCCCGCATTCCGCATCCATCTCACGTCTCATCTCTTATCCCGGATCCCGCTATCCTCTTCCGCATTCCGAATCGGGTCGAGTCTCCCCACTTCCTACTCCCCACTCCCCACTCTTTACCTGAATAGCGCCGCCGATTTTGAGACCACCTGCGCCACTCCCCACACCGCCGGAATCAACACCACGATCCACGCGAGCATCACCTTGACTCTCTCGCCGGCAGAAGTCGTCGGTTCAGTCATGTGCCCCGCTCCAGTGATGTGAGGAATCCACCGGCTTCACCATTGCGTTCGCGATGAAGCCGACGATCAGCAGCGAGGCCATCAGGTACATCGTCACCGAGTACGCGTTCGCCTTCGCCACGCCGTGGGCGATCTGGTATTCGCGGATGTAGTTCACGAGCACCGGTCCCGCGACGCCCGCGACCGACCAGGCCGTGAGCAGCCGTCCGTGGATCGCGCCGACGTGCATGACGCCGAACAAGTCGCGGAGATACGCGGGGATCGTCGCGAATCCGCCACCGTACATCGTGAGGATCACCGCGTAGGAGGCGACAAAGAGCGCGACGCTTCCGAGCCGCCCTATCGTGGGAACAAGCGCGTAGAGTGCGGCGCCGAGCAGGAAGAAGATCATGTACGTCGCACGCCGGCCGATGATGTCGGAGCACGTACTCCACGCGAACCGGCCGAGCATGTTGGCGAGGCTGAGCAGACCCACGAATCCCGCGGCCGCGGCGGCGCCGATCACGCCGGGGAACATCTCCTGGATCATCGGTGATGCCTGGCCGAGCACGCCGATCCCTGCCGTGACGTTGAGGCAGAGCACGGCCCAGAGCAACCAGAACTGTTTCGTCTTGATCGCCTCGTCCACGTGCACGTCCGGCGCTGGAGGTGTACGGTGCGACCCCGCGCGCCGCGTTGCTTCCGCGCTTCCGGTTTCCGGCTTCCGGCTTGTCGGCTTCCATCCCGGTGCCGGCAGCCGCACGGTGAACACGCCGAACATCATGAAGACGAAGTAGATCGCGCCCATCGCGACGAACGTCTGCACTACGCCGGGCGACGCCGGCGTCCTGAAGTGCGCCATCAGCGCGACAGCGAGCGGCGAGCCGATCATCGCGCCACCGCCGAAACCCATGATCGCCATCCCCGTCGCCATCCCCGGCCGGTCGGGAAACCACTTGATCAGCGTCGAGACCGGCGAGATGTACCCGAGGCCGAGCCCGATCCCGCCGATCACGCCGTAGCCGAGGTAGATGATCCAGATCTGGTGGAGCTGCACGCCGAGCGCTCCGACCATGAAACCCCCGCCGAAACAGACCGCTGAGGCAAACATCGCCTTGCGCGGCCCGGCGGCTTCGAGCCAGCGCCCGAAGGTGAACGCCGAGAGGCCGAGGAAGACGATCGCCGTGCTGAAGATCCAGCCGATCGTGGAGAGTTTCCAGTCCGCGGGCGCCGGCTTGTCGATCCCCACGAGCGTGGAGAGCGGAAGGTTGAAGACGCTGAAGGCGTACGCCTGGCCGATGGCGAGGTGGATCGCGAGGGCGGCGGGCGGGACGCGCCAGCGGCTGAATCCCGGTGGCGCGATCGAATGCTGGCGGTCGAGGAACATGGGATGCGAAGTTACGTTGTCCGAAAGGAGAGAGCCAATGCGCCGAGCCCTGCTGGTCCTGTTCGCACCGATCCTGTTGCTCGCGCAGACGCCGCGCACCCAGATCGTCATGCTCGGCACCGGCACGCCGATTCCCGATCCCGACCGCATGGGCCCATCCGTCGCCGTGATCGTCGACAGCGTTCCCTACATCTTCGACGCCGGCACCGGTGTCGTCCGCCGCGCGGTCGCCGCGCAGCGCGCGGGCGTGGCGGGGCTTCGTCTGCCGGCGCTGCAGCGCGTGTTCCTCACGCACCTTCACTCCGACCACACGCTCGGCCTCGCGGACCTGCTCTTCACACCGTGGATTCAGGGGCGCACGGTGCCATTGGAGGTGTACGGCCCGCCGGGCACGCGGCGCTTCGTGAACGGCATCATCGACGGCAACGATGAAGACATCAAAGAGCGACTCGCCTCGTCTGGGGGGCCGCCGGCGAACGGCTGGAAGGCGAACGTGCACGAGATCGCGGAGGGCGTCGTCTACCAGGACGCTCGCGTCACGATCCGCGCGTTCGCCGTGCCACACAGCGAGTGGAAGTACGCGTTCGGGTATCGCATCGAGACGCCGGACCGCACGATCGTCATCAGCGGTGATACGCGGCCGGACCCCGCCATCGCCGCGGCGTGCAACGGCTGCGACGTGCTGATCCATGAGGTGTACTCGGACTCCGGCTTTGCGAGCATCCCGGCCGCGCGGCAGACGTACCACGAAAGAGCGCACACGTCGGCGACGGCGCTCGGCGCGATCGCCACCAACGCCAGGCCCAAGCTGCTGATCCTCACGCACCTGCTCTTCTTCGGGGCGTCGGAGGAACGGCTACTGGCCGAGGTGCGCTCGAAATTCAGCGGGAAGGTCGTGCTCGCGCGCGATCTGCAGGTCTTCTGACCAAAGGACTGGCGCGCGCCAACGCGTTTCGCTAACAATTCAGAGACAGCCGCCAGGGGTGCCGCGGTGCTAACCGCGGCTGAGAAAGTCCCTTGGAACCTGATCCGGTTGAAACCGGCGTAGGGAGTGCGGCGTGTCGCGCAGCTCCTGTTGGTTGCTGTTGCGCGCCACCCGCTCGTTCGGGAGGCGCGCTTTTTTTGCGCCTGTCGAGCGGGCGCACTCCGGATCGCCGCGCCCAACCGCAACATCGCACTGCGGAGAGTCCCGGTCATGACCTTTTTCAACTGTGTCCGAACGAGTACAACGATCGTGGCGTTTGCGCTGGCGACTCCGAGTGCGGCGCGGGGCCAGAAGGCGTCCGAAGCGCCCCGTGACACTTCACGCAAGTCGCGCGACACGCTCGAAGCGGTCGTCGTGAGGGCGGTTCGAGCGACGCTCGCCACGCCGGCGGCGCAATCCACCCTCACGCGCGACGACATCGCGAAGACCTTCACCGGCCAGGACGCGCCCAACTATCTCAACACGATGCCGTCCATGACGTCGTATTCGGACGCGGGCGGCTATTCGGGTTATAGCTACCTCCGCCTCCGCGGCGTGGACCAGACGCGGATCAACATCACGCTCGACGGCGTGCCGCTGAACGATCCGGAGGACCAGGTCCTGTACTTCTCCAACGTGCCGGACTTTCTCAACAGCATCCAGAGCGTGCAGGTCCAGCGCGGCGTGGGGTCGAGCACGTTCGGCACCACGTCATACGCGGGCTCCATGAATTTCCAGTCGGTGCCGCTCGCCGCCACGCCGCGTGGTGGCGACGTGGAGCTTACCGGCGGGTCGTTCGGCACCATGAACGGGAGCGCGCAGTTTGCCACCGGGGTCTCCGCCGGCGGCTGGGCCGCGTACGCGCGCGTCAGCAAGCTGCACACCGACGGCTACCGCGAGCACTCCGGCAACGACTCGCAGTCGGCATTCGTGAGCGGCGGCTGGTTCGGCCTGCGCGACGCCGTGAAGTTTACCGGCTTCGACGGTGTCTCCGGCACGCGCGAAGCGTACCTCGCGGCGTCGGAGGCCGATCTCGCGGTGGATCGCCGCTTCAATCCTCTGAGCCCGGCGGAAGGGGACCGTTTCCATCAGGAGATGGCCAGCGTGCAATACTCGCATGCGTTTCTGAACGGCGCGACGTTCAGCGCCACGGCGTATCGCAACTCGGCCGCCGGCGCCTTCGACGTCATGATCGATCCCGACACGATCGACAACTTCTACCTCGCGCACGTCTGGTACGGGGTGCTCTCCGCGCTCTCGGTACGCGAGGGCGATCTGTCGCTCGATTTCGGCCTGGCTGCCAGCAACTATCACCGCATGCACGCGCTGGCGGTGCGCCCAACTCTCGCCGACCGCGAGTACACGAACATCGGCTTCAAGAACGACCAGAGCGCGTTCGCCAAGGTCGCGCTCGACCGCGGCGCGTTCCGGTTCTCGATCGACCTCCAGGTCCGCGACGCGCAATTCCGCTACCAGCCGGATCCGAACGCCGGCATTGTCGGACCCTCGGTGAGCTGGGCGTTCTTCAATCCGAAGGCCGGCGTCACCTGGCATGGCGGCGGACGCGCCGCGCCGCTCACGCTCTACGCGTCGTTCGGCCGCACCAGCCGCGAGCCCGCGCGCAAC